>Ga0126329_10000102_pt1 | contig 21869 bp, 21 predicted proteins | sample InaspJWI85metaG_FD_104915 | JGI IMG/M metagenome (GOLD analysis project Ga0126329, IMG submission 104915) | Marine gutless worms symbiont microbial communities from Oahu, Hawaii - Inanidrilus sp. 2 OAHU.JWI-85 metaG | ecosystem: Host-associated > Annelida > Digestive system > Unclassified...
AGGCGTAGATCATCTACGTTGAGGATAGCGCGGGGGCTTCACTGCGTGCCCAGGAAGCGCTTGTCCGGCATAGCCTTCGGCGACGCCGGAAGAACGCCGCCCCGGGCCAAAAGATGCCCCCTATGGCGGCACACTAATTGGAGTCAGCTGGCATGGCAATCCACCCGCCAATCAACAATCCCGTCACAGCAAACGAAAAAAGAAAATAACTGGGAAGCGTGGTGGCCAGGTAGAGGAGGCCGATATTCAAAACCAGGATGGCAGTGCCCATGGCGCTCTCACAAAATGCGGTGGGGTTGGGTTTGGTGCCCTTTTCTCTTAGACGGGACACTGCTCTGCGTATGATTTTGCGGTTGATCGCCAGCCACAGGCCGGTACCCAGGATCAGGCCGCAGGCCAGAAATAACCACTCTGGGGTTGAAATGGCCAGCAGGCTGTCCCGCATCTCCTGGATATGGCGACTTGAAAAGAACATCGTCACCCCCGGGGGCAAATCGGTTGCATAAAAAAGCTGAGAGCAGCCTAATTTATCAATGTGTCATATTAACCGGCTCGAAACCGAATGTCAAAACGTGGAAAACCTGATCCGCCGGTTGGCGCTTTTGGGCCCGGGGTGGATCTATTTGGAAAGTCACTTAACCTGGTCAATAAGACTGAATTTGTGATCCGGAAGAATGTTCTGAATTGGGGTTCGTATCGGGTTTTGAGGCCGCGGATGGTTCCTGGGGGGCTTGATCGAGAACCTTGCGGACAGCCCGGGCAAGGTCAGACAGGACAATCGGCTTCCTGAGAAAAGCGGCAAAGCCGATGCGACTAGCATTGTCCGGCCCGATGATATCGCTATGGCCGGAACAGATGACAATCGGGATGTCCGCTTTAATTTTGCGGATCTCATCACCCAAGGCAACGCCGTTCATCTGGGGCATGGTCATATCCGTAATGACCAGATCATAATCGTCCGGCCGGGCGACAAATGCCTCCAGGGCTTCGTCGGGATGTTGAAAAGCGGCCACCTCGTAGCCCAGCCGTTGCAACTGCTGACGGCCCATTCGCACCAATAGCTCCTCGTCATCCACGAATAGAATCTTTTCGCTGCCCAGGGGCAGTTCCCGAACCGGCTGCGGGGCGACGGTCGGTTCTTCCTGGACGACGGGAAAGTGGATGGTAAAAACGGTGCCTTCCCCCCGCTCACTGTCAACCACAATACTGCCGTTGTGGTTTTTCACTATGCCATGCACAACTGCCAGGCCCATACCGGAGCCCTTGCCGACGGCCTTGGTCGTAAAATAGGGGTCGAAGATATGCGAAAGTATGTCCGTTTCAATTCCCGGACCATTGTCGGCAATCCTCACCTGGGCATACTCGCCCACCGGCAGAATGGTACCATCTCTGGTAACCGCCTCGCCCAGGGTAACCTGCTTTAGTTCAATCGTTATCTTCCCACCGGTGTACTCCATGGCCTGGGATGCGTTGGTACATAGATTCATCATGACCTGGTATAGCTGGGTCGGTTCGGCCAGCACAGTGACCGCATCAATCCGGCAATTCAGATCAAGACTGATCGTGGTGGGGATGGCCGATCTTAGAAATTTGACGGCATCCCGGATGATGGGCACCAAGGCATGGGGTTTGTACTCAACATTTGTCATACGGCTGAAACTCAACAACTGGGCCACGATTTCCTTGGCCCGAAAGCCGGCGGTCTTAATCTCCTCTAGATTCCGGTTGACGTTGTCATCTTGGGGTGCATTGTACAGGACGAGTTCTATGTTTCCAATAATAATGCTCAATAAGTTATTGAAATCGTGTGCGATACCTCCAGCCAGCGTTCCAATGGATTCCATCTTCTGAGCTTGTCGCAGCTTCTCTTCAGTGTGACGGTATTCGGTCACATCAAAGGCGATCTGGATTCGCACCATGCGGCCGTCGGTCCATCTAATGGCCCGGTCGTAGTTGATATACCATCTGCCCGTTATGGGATTTTGACCTTCCCAAGTAAACACCCCGGTGGAATCGTTGTGCTCGTCAACCAGGTGCGGATTCGAACAATCGCTGCAGGGGCCGGTTTCATTCCGGAAAACCTGCCAGCACTGTTTTCCTTTGCAATCGGCGCCAAATACCTCCCGCATGTACTTGTTAATGAACAAGATCTCATACGTTTCCATGTCGGCCACATAGATAGTTGCCTCGATGCTGTCGAGGATCGTCAGCAGGATCTCCTGGGAGCGCTGCATGGCCTCGTGGGCCTGCTTGCGCCGCTCAACTTCAGCACCCAGTTTCTCGTTGGTGACGACCAGATCAGATGTTCGTTCAGCCACAACCTTTTCCAGGGTCTTGTTGATGGCCCGTAATGCCTCCCGGCTGCTCTCACGGGTCCGCTCGAACATGTAGGAGAACAGGACCACCACGCAGTACGCGGCGATAAAACGTGCCGCGAAAGTAAGGCTGTATTGGGCAAAAAATGGATGCGCCGGCTGAAACCCAGCCATAACCAAAACCGGCAGCAACATCAGAGTCGAGGTAATGCCGCCGCGGTAGGACCCCAGCAGATAGCAGGTGATCAAAGGATAGGTATAGTACCAGACAAAAGCGGTTCCGCTGATCCCGCCCGAAATATACAAATAGATGAAAAGAAAGGAGACAAAAACGATGCCGACCTGGATATTTACCTCCCATTGCCGCCGACGCGCGGCATCCCACATATTTAGCGCCAGTATGAGGGCCGTGGTGATATCTACCAGGGCTAAAGTGGTGTTTCCCTGCAGGTAGGCGGTAATTGAAAAACCGGTAAGAAAGATGAGGCCGACAAAAGAAAGGCCGATTAATAAAGCGATGCGCCGGCGGTCTTCCACAGAGGTATCCGGGCCGCAGAACAGGTCCAGAAAGGCATTGGCCTTGTCAATCACCAGGATGGCCATAAAATCTTCACCTTCTTTCAAATCAAAGCGGAGTTGCGCCTAACGGGGGAAAAGGACAACTTGATCGATGGCCCGGGTACGATCATCCCCAAATTTGCCCGGGTCTGAGCCCATTTGCCGATAACCTTTTACTAAATAGTAAAACCTTGAAAAATTGTCAACCTATGAACCAATTAACATCTTGTAATATTTAAATATACTTGTCACCTCACTTGCCTGGCAACCCGTTTCGGTGATTTGCTTGTGCTGAGTTCCCACCAACCGGGGCTTAATAATTGTCTGTAGGCGTGATCTGGAGACTCTATTTTTTAATATCGGCATTTTTATGAATAGGATAAGATAATTTGATCGCGGAAGGTCCGCAGGCTTCTTGTCTAAAAAGCGCAGGCGGACCAATTCATCTTTACTCTGAAATTTTGAAGGGGGCTTTATGTGCGGAAGATTCGTCGGTTTTCGAAAGCTCGAGGAATTGGTGCAGCATTTCCCCATTGATAAAACGGCCTGCGACGCGGCGGCCAGCTACAACATTGCCCCGTCACAGGAGGTTCTGGCAATCGTCAGGCAGCATGGGGAAAACCGGCTGGATAAGTACCACTGGGGCCTGGTCCCGTTCTGGGCGAAGGATGTTGGCATCGGCAACCGCATGATCAACGCCCGGGCGGAGACAGTCGACCAGAAACCCAGTTTCCGCACTGCATTCAAAAAACGGCGCTGCCTGATCCCCGCCGACGGCTTCTTCGAATGGAAAGGCAGCAAGGGCCGGAAGCAACCTTACTATCTGACCTTGCCCGATCAGCGCCCTTTTGGTTTTGCCGGGCTCTGGGAGCAGTGGCGCGACCCGCAATCGGAATCCCCGGTCTATAAATCCTGTGCTATCATCACGACCACCGCCAGTAAATCGGTTCAACCGGTCCACCATCGAATGCCGGTTATTATCACACCCGCCAAATATAACCGTTGGTTGGACCCCGACTGCGAAGATCCGACGGAATTGAAGGACATACTTGCGAATTGGATTGAGACCGAATTGGTGGCCGTGGCCGTAAACCCGCAAGTTAATTCCGCCAGGCACAACGATCCCGCCAACATCAAGCCCCTGGAACAAATGGAGATCGACTTTTGAGTTAAAATGTTTCTTGAAAATGCGCTCACACTGGGAAATGCAATAATTTACACATAGAAAACAAAAATATGGTAGACTGGGGCAATAAATTCCAGACGCCAACAACCGGCCCGTAGCCCAACTGCCAGCGAGACCTGAAAACAGTTTATGTTACGCCCGCTACCCAACCGCGGATTCAAGACGTGCCAGCGCTGTTTTACTGTAGCCCCCCTTAATCATACACTTTCAATCCACCTGGAAAAGGAGGCCTTTATGGCTGACAAATTCATTGTCCTTTTTTGGGGTGTCATCATTGTGGCGATTCTAATTGGTCCTCCGTGTGCTTTGGGCGCTTATGAATTACCCCTAAAACCCGATGAGCCCAGCCCAACCTTGGACCTGCGAACTGCCGAAGATGCTTACAATCCTGCCTGGATCGAAAAGGCCCGCACGGTCTATGCTGACCGACAATCCGGTACTTTGGACGCGGTATACATTTGTCTATCAGCTGCCGTCATCCTTGTCCTGGCGCTCTTTATTTTGCTTGGGGCGCGACTGAACGGGCTGGATCGCCACCTGCGGTTGTTTACGGCCGACCAGTTCAAAGCGGCCCTGCAGCTCTGGATGATCAGGCGCTGGGGTTTGCGGGCGTAGTCAGCGCCACATGGTTGGGTTGGTATTTCCGAGAATGAATAGTGCCCCTTAAGGATGCGCCATCCCGAATGGCTCGGGTGATCCCGGGCATCCCGCCATCACTATTTTATCTTGCCGGTACCATTTTCAAGCAGTAAGACCGTAAACGTTCTTTTCATCTTTTCTCCCTCCTGGGTAAAGCTGCGGTGAAAGGCCGCCCGGTCCGGTGTATCTAATTCGACCTTTGCTTCAGGCGCCTGATCTGCAAGCCATCCGGCACATTGGATGCGCTGCTAAGTTACCCTTAGCTACCCTTTATCTGAACATACTCTTTATAGATGATTTAGCCATTTTATTTGCCCATCGCGTGTGCCATCCGAATCTTGAGAGCAGACTGCCCGTAACCTGTGATCTCCTATCCGTTTTCCTCCTTTCGTTTTGGTGGTATATGCGACCGGTGCGGGCGGCCTTAATTTTTAATTTCAGCAATACGTATGCCGGAAATCTATTTTTAGATTCAAAAAGTTTTAACATGCTGTTTAATATAAATATTTTTAGATGAATGACCTTTCCCAAAGCGCATTAGACCCCCCATCGTCTACTTTATTTAATTATTTTGTTTATATTTAATTATTTTAACTATAAAATCTGACTTGAGTCGAAAGATAGGTCGCCTGATTATACCTAATACCCTGAAAGGAATTCAGCATGGGCCAAATTGACCTGGAATTTTACAATGTTCTGTTCGAAGATTTAGATCCGGAAAGCATGCAGAAAAGATTTCTGCAATTGCTTTTGAACATCCAGAACGTTTATCGCGGTTCCATCTGGATGCGTCGCGGGGATCGCTATATATGTGTCCAGTCGCTGGGCAGTGCCGGTGATACCGACATCATCACGGGAGCCAGCATCAGCGTGGATGCCGAGAGCATTGTCGGCTGGGTGATGGATCATGGCGAGATGACGATAGCCGAGGCCGGTAAAGACCCCCGCCATTACCGCGATTTTGAAACGGACATGCAATTGAAAAGTGCCTGGATCATTGCCTTTCCGCTGATCCTGAAAAGTGGTGAGGTTTACGGCGTGGTTCAGCTCATTGAAACCGATCCTCAGAAAAAACAGGTCAACGTCGATCCTAATTTCCTGCAGCTGCTGCAGCGCATCGTCGATATGGGGGCGATTGCATTGGGTAACGCTCTGAATTACACGGCCCAGTTGACGAAGAATCAGGAATTGGAGCAGGTCCTGGCTAAGATACGCACAAAGGTCCAGATCATCGGTCAAAGCCGGCCCTTTATTGAGGTCATGAAAAAAGTGCGCGACTTTGCACACACCGAATTTCCGGTCCTGATCACCGGCGAGAGCGGTACCGGCAAAGATCTCATCGCGACAGCCCTGCACGATTTGAGCTCACGCCAAAACCAGCCCTTTATCGTACAAAATTGCAGTGCCATCCCGGAAACACTGCTGGAAAGTGAGTTATTCGGTTATCGCAAAGGGGCCTTTACCGGGGCGACTGAGGACAAAATTGGTCTTCTGCAGGCCGCCGATGGTGGGACGGTCTTTTTGGACGAAATTAGTGATATGTCCCTGCACCTGCAGGCGCGCATACTGCGGGTCATCCAAAATTGCGAGATCAAACCCCTCGGCGCCACCCGAACCTGCACCGTCGATGTCCGGATCATCTGCGCCACCAACAAGGACTTGAGCGCCGCGGTCAGGCGCAGGGAATTCAGGGAAGACCTGTTTTATCGGATCAACGTCCTGCCCTTGCATCTCCCGCCCCTGCGGGAACGCAAGAAGGACTTGCCCCTTCTGCTGAATTACTTCTTCAAAAGAGAGGCCCGGGCTATGGGGATAAGGCCCAAGAGAATCTCCAAGAAAGTCTTGCGTTACCTGGTCAATTACCCGTGGGAGGGTAATATCCGGGAGGTCGAAAACTTCGTCAAGTACATTATCAGTACCACCGACAAAGATCTCGTGCGGGTAAAAGACATCCCGGACCATTTTAAAATGCCGAAAGATTCCATGGCCGCTGAAACACAGCCGCAACCGCGGGCAAACCGCGATATTACCAGTGTAGACAGCCATCAGCGGTCTATATATACCTTATTTGAGGGATATGCCTGGGAAGCGCTGGAAAAAGATTACGTCGTTTTTCTTTTGAATAAAAATAAGTGGAGCATCACCCGGGCCGCGCGGGATGCACAGATCAACCGATCCACCTTTGCATCCCGGATGGCCCGCCTGGGTATCCGCAAATCATGATCCTTTCCGGCCATTCCGGCGACTGCGCGGACCATGGCGTGATGAACCCGGGTACCTGCCTGGGCTGGTCTGAAGATCAGCTCTAGAGCGTGGCGGCGAATCTTTGGATTGCCCGGCGGATGGGTTTTTCGATAGCCCGTTTCAGCAAAAAACCCAGAAAGAAAAACGGTAGTTTGGGTTCAAAATCGATCGTGTAGAAGAGCCTGGTTTCATGCGCGTCACTCGAAAACACCATGCGCCCGCGATGGTTCTTGATGGGACTGCCCTTGCTGACCACATATTCCATCAATTCGTTTGTCACAAAGGTCACAACGGTCTCCTCGAAAGCCGGCACCGGAAACGATTTAATCCGCCGGACAGACCCGACCCCGTTCTTGTTTTCATCCGGACTGTCGACCACACGCTCGAAATTCGTTTCCATCAGGTCCCCAAAGGATTTATGGTCCGTCAGTACCGGAAACACTTTTTCAACCGGCGCATGGAATGTCTGCCGGATCTCAATGTGTTGTCTCGCCATATCGATACACCTCCCAAGGGTTGCAGCTCTCGTGAGGCTAACTTAAATACGGTCATTCGTTCAAGGCTCTTTTCGAAAACCACTCCCTACCTTCTACCCCCAACCTTATACCTTATACCTTATACCTTGAACCTTATAAATTATACCTTTTAACTTATCCCTTCAGTCTAAATACCTGTCCAAGGCTTTAAATAGGTCAATTTAGTGTTATACTAGAACGGAAAGCCACCAACAAACGGAGATGCCCTTTTCATGCTGCTTGGAAACCTCTTCAAATATTGGACGTTTCAGGTCTTTGCGCCGGGTACGCTCCTCAAAGAGAGATACGCCGCTTTCAAATCACTTCTGGCCCACGATAAGCGGGCCCATGAGCTCATTGCCGAACTCGAGGAAATCTATTACCACCAGCAAAAAAGGGATTTTAACGCGGTTGTCAATCTGTGCCGCGACCTCTCGCAGCAGGTGGGCGCAATCGTAGCGGACCTGGGCCGGGTATGTCCGGCTGGATACCCGGATCTGGCCCTCTTTTACAAAAAAATAGACGCCTATATCCGCTTCATGACCTCTCCTGAAAAGGTCGACCCTACGCCTCCTTATGCAATCGGGCTGGCAGATGTCTCCCCTGGCGATCTTTCTTTGGTAGGCGGCAAAGCACTGAATCTCGGCATCCTGCGGAACCAATTGCACCTGCCGGTTCCCAGCGGCTTCGTCATCACGACCAACGCTTTCCACCGCTTCATGGAGGCCAATCACCTGCGCGCGTATATAGACAACCAGCTTGCCGCGCTGGACATTCATGATACTGCTGCCCTGGATACCCTTGCAGCCGATATCCAGGGAGCCATCCGCGTGGGAACGGTTCCCGTTGAGATCAAAGAAACGCTGGATATGCATTGGCCGGCGGCAGTCGGCGCAACCGGTGCAGCCACCAGGCTGGCTGTCCGCAGCAGCGCGGTGGGAGAAGACTCGACGGCCTCTTTCGCCGGTCAGTACAAAACGGTCCTGAATGTAGCCCCGGACGACCTGATCGACGCGTACCGGGAAGTCATCGCCGGGAAATATGCTCCCGAGGCCATCTACTACCGTATTCGTTACGGCTTGACGGATATTGAAACCCCCATGGCCGTCCTGGTCCTGAGAATGATCGACGCCGCGGTCAGTGGTGTTCTCTACACGACCGACCTTGCCGATCCAGATTCAGGAAACTTGAACATCCATGCCGTCCGGGGCCTTGGTGAAACCCTGGTAGCCGGTGAAACGTCGGCCGACATCCTGACGGTAGCGAAGAAACCCGAGCTCCGGATTGTTGGCAAGCGGCCGGCCGGTGATCGTGCAACCGAGGTGCCGCTGGGTGACGACCTGGCGCTGCAGCTGGCCCGGTGGGGTCTTAACCTCGAGGACTACTTTGAACAACCGCAGGATGTCGAATGGACCGTAGATCAGCAGCAGACACCCTTCTTATTACAGTCTCGCCTGCTGAACTACGGGACTGGTCAGGCCCAAGCACTTGATTGCGAGTTTGGTGAGATACACCACGACATATTGTTGCAAGGTGGTGAACGCGCCGCCTCCGGAATTGCCGCCGGACCGGTTTATAATCTTGCCAAACAGGGGAAACTGGAGTCCGTACCGGCAGGAGCCGTCCTGGTGGCTCGCAATGCGGCGCCTGAATATGTCAAAATTATCAACCGGCTCAGTGCCGTTGTCACCGATATGGGCAGCGCGGCCGGCCATTTTGCTTCGGTGGCCCGGGAATTCGGTGTGCCGACCCTGGTGGGTACCACAACCGCCACGGCGACACTTACCCACGGACGCATGGTGACCGTCAATCCTGAGCTAAAGACCGTTTACGCTGACAAGGTTGACCCGATGCTCGCCAGCCCCTGCGCGCAACCGGATCTCCTCATCGACAGTCCGTTCATGCGCAAACTGCAATACATCCTGCAGTTCGTTTCCCCGCTGGAATTGGTGGATCCCGAAAAAGCCTCGTTTGCACCCCAACAATGCCGCTCCCTGCATGACGTCATTCGCTTTGCCCACGAAAAAGCTGTCCAGGCCATGTTCCACATTTCAGAAAATCGCCTGCGTAAACTGAGTCTTGCCAAGAAGCTGCGAACCGTCATTCCTTTAAATTTTTACATTCTGGATGTGGGCGGCGGACTCAAAGTTGAAAACGGCGCTGCAAAAGAAATCAGCATCGATGCCGTTGCCAACCAGGCCGTGCAGTCGGTGTGGCAGGGATTGAGTCATCCGGACATTCAATGGGGCGCTTTCAGCCATTTTGACTGGGAAGCTCACGATCGGATCGTGATGAGCGGCGGTATCGCCAGTCCGGAGGCCACCATGTTCGCCAGTCACGCCGTGATCTCCGGCGACTACATGAACCTGAACCTCAAATTCGGCTATCATTTCGTTATCGTAGACGCGTTATGGGACAGCGCAACATCGGCCTATACCATCCTGTTTCGTTTTTCGGGCGGCGGGGCGGATCTGGCCAGCGCATGCTGCGGGCCGAGTTTCTCCAAAAAGTTTTGCAGCAACTCGGTTTCGATGTCCGCATTAAAAGCGACCTGATCGACGGACAGCTCAAAGATGTAGATTCCAAACAAGGCCTCCAGGCGCTCGATATGCTGGGACGGTTGCTGGGCGCCACCCGGCTGATGGATATGTATTTGAAAGCGGCCGAGCAGATAGATGGTTTTGTTGACGATTTTATGCAGGGGCGCTATCATTTCGCCTCAGTGGACTGAAGCGAAAGCCTTTTAGATTGAAGGCCGAAGGCTGAAGTAAAACCAAAAACCTTCACCCCGACCTTCAGCGTTCAGTCTTCAGCCTAATCACCTCGAAACGAAAGGCGCAGCCTTGAGTAAGTACGACCTCAGATGGATAACGGACGACCTGGCGGTGGGCTACGCGCCCATGCTCCAGATTGATCTGGACGCGGTGAAAGAGGCCGGAATCGATGCCATCGTCAACCTTTGCGGAGAATTTTGCGATCTGCACGACATTCAAACCGAGGCTGGCTTCGATGTATACTACTTCCCCATCCCGGATGAGTGCGCCCCGGACATGGCCGCCATGGAAAAAGCCTTTGTCTGGGTTGATGATATGATTGCCGCCAAACGCAAAGTCCTGGTGCACTGCCGCTTCGGCGTCGGCCGAACCGGCACCTTTGTGACCGCCTATCTCATGAAGGGCGGCCTGGACATGAAAGCGGCGGGCAAGGCCCTTAAAAAAACCCGGGCCAATCCCTCACATTACTGCCAGTGGAAAATGCTGAGGAGCTATAAGAAAAAACTTAAAAGGGCCTGAAAATTTATGCATAGATGATTTACGCCATTTTCAGGTGACCGGCATTCACCTCCGGACAAGCCTATCCCTGGAAAGGCCGGGCCTTTTTACCGTATCAACTTTTTACAGCGCCGGTGCGCTGACATTTTAAGATACAAGGAGGCTGACCATGGGAAAAATCGTGCATCAATCCCAGATCACCATTACCAGGGAAAAAGGTCCCACCCGCAAAGCAGAAATCGAAGGCTTTGCCGAACCCGTGTATTATGGCGTTCACGGTGGTATCAGTAAATTTTACAACGTCACGCCCGAAGAAGAACATGCGGCCACACTGGATCATATGGTCGGTGCGGTCGGCGGCTGAATGATGGGAACACTGGCCACGGTGTTGGCCGGCAAGAAGATCCGAACCTTTCAGGATCGGTTCAGAGCAACAGTGACGGGGGATATCGAAGCTGTGGACAATGTGCTGAAGATCGTGCGCATCAATGTCCATTACCTGCTCAGGCTTCCGGATGACCAACGGGAAGCGGCTACGGAATGCTTTAACAACTATATCCACAGGTGCCCGGCGGCCCAAAGTGTGATCGGGTGCATTGATATCAATCACGAACTCGAAATGGAAACCATGCCGAAATAAAGCGGGCCTGACGGTACTATTTACAGTTTAACTGCCCTTTTGACTATGACCGTGAGTGGGTTGCGCAGTGCAACGGGTACGTTGTTGTTCCTGAAATGTTCACTTGTGCTTTTCAATCCATTTCAGCACTTTGTCTTTTTGCTCACCCTCAGGTAGTCTGTCTGCATAGATTTGCAGTGCAAAGACAGCATTGGGAATGTCGCCTTTGTTCTTGTAAGCTATCCCGAGATTTCTCCAGACAACCGGCTCATAAGGCGATATTTCCGTGGCCCTTCTGTAATACCAAATTGCTTTATCATAGCTCCCCAACATGTCGTGAGCATAGCCTAACCTGTTTTGGAAGATTCCATCATTGAGATGCAAACCAGAATAATTATCAATGACTTGCTGGTACCGGCCCGAGCTAAGTAGTTTTTCGATTTCAGCATTGATAGCATCGACGTCAGGCTTGTCTCCACCCCAAGCACTGCAACACCCTACAAGAACCAAAAACACTGATAGCACCGCCAGTTTTTTCATTGTCACTCCAGGTGTGTATGATTTTAAGTGGGATAGGTTAGAATACGGAAACTGTCAGGTCAATGCCCTTTTATGAGAAGCAGAGAGGTCAATTCTAAACTTTGATAAGATAAGCTCTGTATTTTGAAAATAAAAAAGGGCAGCCACACGGATTGTGTAGCTGCCCTTTTTTTGCCCTAACATGGTTCCGAGGGAAAGAATCAAACTGCCGACACGTGAATTTTCAGTCTAAATCCGATAAATTCAAACAGATAAGTGCAAATAGCAAGGTATAGAAACAACAAAGAAAACTCACTTTAACAATACCTGTTGTGCCCTGTAGTTAATTGATAGTTTCTGCAATTATGGAGACCAAATAGAGACCGCCGTGTGGGGGGCCGGATTCGCGTTACCTCCCCTACGGGTCCCATATCTGTCTCCACTCAACACACAGAGAAAAAATCCCCCTGTTCAGGGTACGCCTTTTCCATCCTAATTTGCGATATCCGGGATATATGTATAAATCTTTGAATATTGTCAGTTTGTGGCAATGGCAAGTAAGCACAGCTATTAATTTATTGACTCGAATCATAATAATTTATTAATATTAATCAATTCAACTCCACACAATTGAGTTTATTTTTCGAAGCCGACTGAATCGTCGCACTCTATCTGGTTCTGGCTTCAGATTTCGAACTCTTCCTCTTTTCCATTCAAATACTCTATTCTACCTAATAACCGTCAAAATCATTGAGAGCTAGCTTCAGTGAGCACCAACGGTTGAAGGTTTCAAGGTTAAAGAAGACCATTATAAATAACGGGCTGGTCTTCTCCCGTCATTCATTCCGATGTAGGGGTTTGCAATCCGGCCCTCGCCTTCATCAGTACGGGCGACAGGAAGCTTTATGCTATTCGGTTGGACAGTCATACCGAGGCGTGGAGTTTCACCGGCGATGCCTCTCTCGCATCTGGCAGTGTTGCAGTTGCGGAGAAGAAGGTGTTTCTATTCAATTATAATAAGATCACCGCTCTCAAAGCAAATACAGGAAGTGTTGTCTGGGAACAGCAAACAATCTCTCTCCCCCGGCATTCACCAGCAATCGCTAACGGAATCCTGCACTATTCTGATAGTCAGATGGTCCGTGGAATTCGAATAAATGATGGTGTTGAAGTTTGGAGTGCTTCAATCCGCGGAAATGGGGATCCTAATTCACCCGGCAATGAGTTGGCCATAGCCAAGGGGATGGTAGTTGTTCCAAACAAGGGACATATTTATGCCTTCATAACGGCTCAGTAAATACATAGAAATAGTAAGAGGTCAAATTACATACGCCACATAGTATTTATTCAAAGAAAAGAGAAAACCGATTATGGGGTAGACCTTTTTTCTAACGAATCGCTACGCCTAACCGCCAACAGATTGTAGTTTTTCAAAGTTCTGTGTTCTATCAAAGGTTAGTGGTTTTTGTAATTTGTTACCTGTAGTGTTGGCGGGAGGTGAGCTCAATCGTTAGGCTTGTTATCAAAGAGAGTAAGTAGATAGGGGGGGGGGGGACAAAGGAAAAGATGAGGGTCGCATCTTAAATATAAATGATTCGAAATATACTTAAACTAAATAATTATGATCCGACCACAGTCTCTCCTTCGTATTATGCAGTTAATATTCAAAATCATGATTCCACGACCTAACTTTAGGCGGACGATGGCTTGGGATGTGGTGTTGGAAGAGAAGATTTTGACACTCACACCGGTGAAGGTCCTCAAGGCAATGCACCGACACATCGATCCTAAGAACGTCAAGGTGGTGATGACGGGGAGGCTTCAAGAAGAAGCACTATACTAACGGACATCGGCAGGCCGCCTTGGTGTCGATAAGACCGGGTTTAGCCGCCATAGCGCATAGAGCGTTTAACCTCAAAAAGGAGGAAGACTATGTATCTCAGGAAACTGGCATGGGGGTTCATCGTACTGACTCTTGCTCTGGCTGGATGCCATGGTCAAGTGAAAGTGCCACAGACAGAACTCGGCAAGGGATTTGAAGCGATTCAACCGCAGACTGCTGTCACCGGTTCAGCCGTCCGGCTTGCACTCAGCAAGGACCTGCGCGATCCACTAGGAGTGAGTGTGCGCGTCGGGGGAAAAACGGTCGAGACACTCACGATCTTAGGACCGCGCACTATCGTCTTGCGTTTGCATAGCTGCGAGCCTGGCCTCAAAAGCCTCGAGGTGCTGAAAAACAAAAGTATGTTCGCACAGGCGAAAGCCGGCCTGCTGTGTGTGAAATCGAGCGACAATCCGAAAAAGTCATCCGGTGATTCCAAGCAAGAAAGTGCCGCTAAAGAGCAACTCGGCCCTGAGAGCAACTGGTGGATGCTCCACCAAGACCTGGAACACACCAGCAACATGCGATTGCCGGGGACGATGACGCCATTGGAAGAGAAGTGGAAGCAGACATTTCCCAACGTGCTGAGCTACACGCAGGTGATCAAAGGTGAGGGCAAGCTCCTCGCCGGCCTATACGGGAGCGGCGAGGAGAGTCTGGTGGCCCTGGATCCGACGTCCGGAAACGTCCAGTGGACCTTTCTCAAGACTATCTACCAGAGTACCGTTTCCAGCACGCCGGTGGCGATTCATGGGAACGTTTACTTCGTAGAGGGGGGATTCGGCCCGCCGGCCAAGCTGCACGCCGTTGACGTCTCCAACGGTACAATGGTCTGGACTGAAGACCTGCCAGCCGGGACTCACTCCAGCCTGGCCTCGGCATTCGGCTTCGTCTATGCGCTCACTAGGTCCGGTAGCCTGCGGTGCCACAACGCAATGACGGGAGCGCCAGTCTGGGAGCAAAGCGTGAACATCGGCAGCGGCCAAACACTGTCGTCCCCGGCGATCGGGTTCGGTAACGTCTACGTCGGAACAGCAGACGGCCTCCGTGTCTTCGACGCCAGCAGCGGAAACCCGAAGTGGTCAGGGCCGGGTCCAAACAACGGCAACGCTTCACCGGTTATCGTGATGAACGTGGGTGTAGGAAACCCCGCGGTCGTGGCGATCGGATCGATCGACACCAGGCTGCGGGCCTATCAGGTCGCGACTGGTGCGCTGTTGTGGGAGTTCGACGGAGACTTGGATCTGTGGTACACGACGCCCGCGACTGCGAACGGAAAGATCTACCTCCAGCAAGATCGCACGATCGTGGAACTGGATGTCGTCACCGGAAGTCAAACCTCGATTTCGCCGGACCTTGGCGCGAAGACCGCGACCGCGCCAACGATCAACGACAAAGAGCTCTTCGTCATCACGCAGGATGACAAGTTGCACACATTGTCGCTGACAAACCTGTCCGTCATTCAGACACTAAACATCAACTCTCATCCAGGTGGGGAATCGGGACAACCATCCACAGAATCGGGATGGTTATACTTCCAGGCTCACTGGTCGGACCCCTGGCCGGCGAGCTCCAACACGATCTACGGCTACGCCAAGGAGTAGAGCTGCGGAAAAAATCAAAGGAGGAAGAGAGTTGAGAGAGTAGCGGGGTCAAGTCTTCATTCTTGACAAAAAATAATTGAGCGTAAAGTGAGAACAAAAGGGTCAGGTCTTCACTTTTGACATGGCACGGGTTGTAGGGAAGAGAGTGGGGTCGAGTCTCACCTCGTGAAAAAAACGAGGTAGTTAAAGGATTTATTCTTTAACTGCCTTTTGTACTGTGGCTGGGAGGATCGCCGCACCCTGATCACTTTTTTTAATTTTCTTGATCGAGCTTAATTTTGAAAACGATATTTAGCTTCGTGATATCTATGATATTTTTGTAAGGCAATCTTTTTTATCAGAAAGACGGCGATGGGCGTTAAAAATACCCGCAGATTGGTATTAAACGTTTTCTTTTGGTACAGCAATTTTGCAAAATCGGTATCTAGGTTTAGGGGCGCCTATAAGCTGTTTTGTCAACAATGAAGACCTGACCCCTAAGTTTTCCCTGAGGAATATAATTTCGCTTCGCTTTCCGGGTAGCTAAATGTTTTTTCCATTTTGGCTTCTTAGTTCATCGATCCAGGTGCGATCTGACAGGGACTCGCCACTGCGATAAAAGGCTCGGCCGATGAGGTGTGCGGCCACCGGGGCAGTCAGCAGCACCAGCACGATAACGGTGGCAGCCCGCAGAGAAATTCCCAGTTGCCGGTAATAAAGTGCTTCGGCGATGATCAGCAGTCCGGTACCGAGTGTGCCCGCTTTGGTGGCTGCGTGCATGCGTGTCAGGGCGTCGGGCAGACGGACGACCCCCACGGACGCCATCAAGCAGAAGATACTTCCCAAGATCATGAGTATCCCTGTGAGATAATCAACCATCCCTTTGGTCTCCCTGTTTCTCTTCGGACTGTCTCCGTGAGGTCCGCGAGATGTAACGGGCCAGTGCCACGGTTCCCAAAAACGCGATACAAGCATAAGCAATGGCCACATCGAGGTAGCTGGTTTCCAGGGTATGAATGGATACGGTCACCAGAAAGGCCACCACCAGCATGGAGAGCAGGTCTAGCGCGATCACGCGGTCGGCAGCCGTGGGCCCCCTTGCCAACCGCCAGAGCACCAGGAGCATGCCGACCAGGATCATAGCCAATGCGACCAGGCCGGCAAGATTGATAAAGTTGTTTGCAGATATCATCTTCGCATAACCTCCAGAATGCGCCTTTCCAGGCCGTTCTTGATCCCCTCTTTGGCTTTTTCCACATCATCGAGAAACATCACGTGGACGAATAACGTTTTACGGTCTGCGGACAGATCAACGCTTAATGTACCCGGGGTGAGCGAAATCAGGTTAGCCACGACAAAAATTTCCAGGTCTGATTCTGCTGTGAGCGGAACGCCGATGATCCCTGGCCGGTTTATGTGTCCGGGGGTGATTACATCCCACAGAACGCGCAAATTAGAGATCACCAACTCCTTGAGGAAGTAGGCCACAAGATTGATGGTTTTGGGCAATGTCACGAAATAGTGCGTGTTTAGGTACAAGGGTTTAGAAAGCCAGAGGGCCGCATAACCCAGCCCAAAGCCGGACAGAAAAACACCAATGCTGTCGCTGCCCAGAAGGATCGTAAACAGGCCGGCAAACAGGAGGTTGAGGATCAGCAGGCTCATGGTTGCCCTCCCAATACCGCGCTGATGTAAAGCTGGGGATCCATCAACTGTCCGGCTGCTGCCAAGGAAAATTGAATCATGGGCTCCATGCAAAGCCCCAACAGCAACGTCACCAAAGCCAGCGACAAGACCGGGGCGAGCATCCATGGGGACAGAGGACGGGCGATGGGCGAACCGTTTACCTCGGCCGGCGCCGGCTTCCAGAAGGCCTCGTTCCAGATCTTGATCATGGAAAAGACGGTCAGCAGGCCAACAGCTGCCGCCAGGAGCGCCAGTGCGTACTGCTGGCTCTCCAGGCTGGCCTTGATGATTAAAAGCTTGGCCCAGAATCCGGACAAAGGGGGGAAACCGGCCAGGGCAAAGGCCGGAATGATAAAACCAACGGCCAGCAGCCCGTTGGTTTTGTACAGTCCGCCAATCATTTTAAGGCTGAAGGACCCGCCGGTGTGCCTTACCAATCCGCTGACCAGGAAAAGGTTCGCTTTGACGATGATATGGTGGACCAAATAGACAATGGCTCCGGCCAGCGCCAGGGGTGTAAACAGGGCTAAGCCCAGCACCATATACCCCACCTGACTGATGATGTGAAAGGAGAGGATGCGACGTACGTCCATTTGGGATGCGGCCCCCACTACACCGAAGAGCATCGTCAGGGCCGCGACAACCAGCAGGGTAGCATGGGTGACCCCGGTGCTGGACGTAAAGACCAGGGTAAACATTCGAATCAAGGCATAGACGCCCACCTTGCTCAGCATACCGGCAAAGAAGGCCGATACCGGCACCGGCAGCGTGTGATACGCGGCCGGCAGCCAGAAAAAAAGGGGAAAAAGGGCCGCCTTGATGCCGAAAGCGACCATCAGCAACATGGCGGCAGCGGTAAGCAGGGCCGTGTTCTCCACGCCGGCGGCTTTGGCATGCAGATCGGCCATGTTTAAGGTGCCGGTCATTCCGTAGATCAGCCCGATGGCGGTAATGAAAAAAAGCGTGGCGATCAAGTTTACGGTAACATATTTCACGCCTCCGGTGAGCCGGCCGGGGTTACGCCCCATGACCAGCAGACCAAAAGAAGCCATCAGCATGACTTCGAACCAGACATAGAGGTTGAAGAGGTCGCCGGTCAGAAAGGCTCCGCAGACAGCCGCGGTCAGCATCTGCATGAATGGGTAGAACCCGGCGCGCACCTGACCGGGATCGATGTCATGGCAGGCATATGCCATCACGGCAGTATTGATGACGGCTGTGATCAACACCATGACCGCGCTCAGGTAATCGGCGACCAGACAGATGCCGAAGGGCGCCGGCCAGCCCCCTACCCACAAAACCGCTATTTCATGTTTCAACACGGTGGCCAGAAGCAGGAGGGCCAAGGCCAGATGCAGCATGGCCCCTGCCAAAGCAACCCCATGGGAACGGCGCTGGTTGTCCCGCATCAGGGACAACGCCAGGGCTGCAGCCATCGGCAGCAATATGGGCAGGGCCGGCAGAAACCTCATGATGGTCCCCCGATGAAGGTTTGATCCTGCTTAGTGCAGACCGGCTCCTTCTCAGCAGCCTCATTTAAGAAAGACGCCGCATCCACGTCCAAAGTCCCGGTATGCGCATATGTCCGCAGCAGCAGGACCAACACGAAGGTGACCATGGCAAACCCAATGACAATGGCGGTCAGAATCAGAGCTTGCGGCAGGGCGTTGGACACCGCATGGGTCAAGCCGGTGCGATCTGGTTGGATCAGCGGCGGCTGTACGTGTCGCAAACGACCGGCCGTAAAGATCAGCAGGTTGACGGCATTACCGATAAGGGTGAATCCGAAGACGAATTTGACCAAAGAGCCGGAGAGCATCAGATACAGGGCTGCGGCGAACATCAGGCCGATCAGACAGGCGATCAGGGCTTCCATATCAGCTCTCCTCCAGGGTCAGCAGAATGGCCAGAATTGCGCCTAACACAGCCAGAAAGACGCCGATATCGAAAATCAGCGGTGTACCGACAGAGAGTTTTGGCCCCAGGTTCCACCACATGCCGGTGAGATAGGGCCGGGACGCAAATACCGCCGGCAGACCGGCGATGATGGCAAGGCTCAGCCCTGTGAAGGCTATGGTTGCGGGACGGACACGAACCGCACGGTGCACCTTGCCAGGCCCTTCGGCAATGGCAAACAGGGCAAAGCCGGTACCAGCTACCAGCGCTGCGATAAAGCCGCCGCCGGGCTCGTGGTGCCCGCGGAGCAACAGGTAGACCGCAAATACCAGAATCAGTCCCACCATCAAGCGCGTGGCGGTTTTCAGGATGAGGGATTGCACGGAGGACGCTCCTTGGGTTTTCGAAGCAGGGCGATACCCGCCCAGGCAGCCAGTACGACGACGGTAATTTCACCCAGGGTATCCAGGGCCCTGAAGTCGACCAGAATGACATTGACGATGTTGCGGCCGTGGGCCGCCAGATAGCTTTTGGTTTCAAAGTAAGCGGTCAGGCTGCGATCTAAAGGGGACTGTCCGACACCCAGCAGCATGGCGGTGACCAGGAAACCCACGGCAACGCAGAGGCCGGCCCGCATGATACGACGCGGTAGCGGCTTTTTTTTCTCTTGGTTCAGAGCGGGCAACCGCGGCAAAACCAATGAGACGATTATCACGGTAAGCGTCTCCACCATGAGTTGCGTCAGGGCCAGGTCAGGCGCTCCGAATACCAGAAAGATCAGGGCCACGCCCGCGCCCACACCGCCCAACCCGCAAATAGCAGCCAGACGCCTTTTGGCGGTCAGCACAATGACGGTAGCAGCTAAAATCAATAGAACCAGACCCATGGCTATAATGGGGCCGTCCATTGCCGGTACGCTAAGCGCTGGTTTAGTGCTGCCGAACCAGGGCCATCCCACGGCGACGGCCATACAAAGCACGATGACGGCCAGGTAATTGGTCAATGAACCGTTTTGCAGAGCGCCGGTCACCGAATCCGCTGCTCGCATGAACAGGTCGAGACCGAATTGATAGGTACGCTGGGAAGTGACCGGCAACCGCTGCCTCAGCATATCGACCCAGACACGCAGGTGGTGCCGTGTCTTAAAGATCAGTCCGCCCAACGTCAAGGTGATGAAACTGAGCAAGAGCGGCGTGTTGAATCCGTAAAAGAGTTTCAGTTGGATTTCCTCTCTGGCCGGGTGAAAGGCCAGCACGGCGGGCTGAACCAGATTGGCGGAAACCCACCAGGGGATGATGCCGAACAAAATGGTCAGGCCGCCCATGATACTGGGACCCAATCGCATCGTCCAGGGCACTTCGCGGACCGCCGCCAGGGCGGCCGGGCGCCTGCCGAAAAAGACGCCCAGCAGGATGGTCCCGGCTACACCGGTCATCAACGCGTTGGAAAGCAGGGCAATCGTGGTGGCAAAACCGGGATAGACCGTTTCGGTCAGCGCCCCCTTGTACATAATCTCCTTGCCGATAAATCCGAAAAACAATGGAAAACCGGCCATGGACATGGTTGCGGCGGCCACGGCCAGAGCGGTCAGCGGCATGGCGCGCCAGAGTCCGCCAAGGCGGTCCAGCAGACGGGTGCCGGTTTGGTGGTCGATGCTTCCGGCTGCTAAAAAAAGTGAGGCCTTGTAGAGGGCGTGAACGAGCAGAAAGGTGGTAGCTGCCGTAAGGGTCGGTGTTGTTTGACCACCGAGGAACATGGTCAGGATTCCCAAAGCCATCATGGTGGTATAGGCCAAGACCCGTTTCAGGTCAGATGGGGCCAAGGCTTGCAGGGCGCCCCACAAGGCCGTGATGCCGCCGACCAAGACCAGGGTCGTCATCCACAGTTGCGTACCCCCCAGCAGCGGGTGAAAGCGCATCAACAGATAAATACCGGCTTTGACCATGGTAGCTGCATGTAAAAAAGCACTGACGGGTGTGGGCGCGCTCATGGCGTTGGGTAGCCAGAAATGAAATGGAAACTGGGCTGATTTGGTCATGGCCCCCAGGAATACCGCTGTGAAGATAGCGGGATATAGGGCATGCTGACGGATCTGATCGCCGGCCCCTACCCAATGGCTGATGGTGAAGGAGCCGCCGGCGACTTTCAAAAGCAGGATACCGAGGAGCAATGCCAAGCCGCCGGCGCTGGTGATTAAAATGGCCTGACGGGCATTGTCACGCGCGGTGTCCGCCTCGTGGTCGAACCCGATGAGCAGATAAGAAAAAACGGTGGTGCCTTCCCAAAAAACGAAGAGCAGCAGCAGATTGTCGGCTGTAACGATCCCCAGCATGGAGAGCATGAAGGCGTGCAGGAAGGCGAAATAGCGGCCCACATGCGAATGACCGGCCATGTATGCAGAAGAGTAAAGGCTGATTAAAAAGCCGGCCCCGGTGACTATCAGACCAAAGAGCAGGCTCAGGCCATCGAGACGAAAGCGTAGGTACAGGTCCAGGCTTGGTATCCAAGGCCATTGGAGCTGATACACGCGCCCGCCGATCACCTCAGGCCATAGATAGCACAGGCCTAAAAAGAGCAACAACGGCAAAGCCGTGCTGAGCAGTCCCAAGCGGCTGCTGCCATGGTTGTGGTGGTGGCTTTTCGGTTTCGATGTCAGCATTTTATTGAGACAGGAAAAGGGGCCGGTCGGCTGATTTGATGGTATCCAGCACCGCATCAGCCAGCAAGCGCTTCAACAGGACCTTTTTCACGCTATTGCCCATGACAATTAGATCGGCGGTGTTTTCCCGGGCAAAGGGCAGCAGGTCTGATTTTGCCCGCCCTTCCACCGCCGCGGTTTTGACTTCGAAACCGTGGGCTTCACAGAATTCAGCTGCATCTTTCAACAGAAATGGTTCTTTCTCAGGCCCCTCTTTGAAATGCACAATTTGAAGGGTTACCCCCGGCCAGGGATTC
>Ga0126329_10000103_pt1 | contig 21785 bp, 18 predicted proteins | sample InaspJWI85metaG_FD_104915 | JGI IMG/M metagenome (GOLD analysis project Ga0126329, IMG submission 104915) | Marine gutless worms symbiont microbial communities from Oahu, Hawaii - Inanidrilus sp. 2 OAHU.JWI-85 metaG | ecosystem: Host-associated > Annelida > Digestive system > Unclassified...
CCCCTCATGGAGCTCGATGCAATTGTCCTCTCCCTCGATTGGGAGATAACCGATGAAAACCTTGAGAAATTATTAAACGAAATCGAACGGTTGAAAGCTCTTTATAAGGATTCCCGCCTGCCGTACATGTTTTTACAATTGCATGGCTCGGTGGGCAAATACATTGCCAGCAAGAAGGTGGATGCCCATCCTGATTCAATCAAACTGCTACATTCCGTTCACGCGGGTCTCGAAACGATATTGATGAACCCGGATATGGACGAAACGGAAAAGAAAAAAATTCTATCCGAAGAAGTGAAAAAGTTTAAGGGTCTCAAGCACCAGATCATGTTAACCAAAAGCATGGAACCGGAGGAGGCCGAAGCCGAATCGGGCAAGAAAACACTTGCACCGGCAACGCCTAGCCCGGCACCGCCGGCCGCACCCGCTGCTGCGGTCACTGCTGGTGACATCAACTACCAGGCATTTATCGAAGAGATCAGAAAGATCATTCAAGCAGAATTTAAAGAGCTGAAAAAAGAGATCATGTCCTGGAAGGAGGGGCAATAAAAAGCAAACATCGGGCGAAAGATTACGCGAACCGTATCTGCATGGTTCACAGGCTGGAGGACCGCGACAAACTATCGAACACCCCGGGGAGGAGAATAGATGGTTGATTTATCTGGTGACATATCAGCTCTGGTTTTGAAGGGCGCCATCAAAGGTGATCTCGGCGAATTCTCTTTAGACAGTCACATGCTGCAGGTACTCATGCAGTTGGACGGCAAAAAAAACCTGGGAACCGTCGCCAGCGCCCTGAACATTGAACTTGCCACCATGAAGATGGTTATTGCCAAGCTCGTCGAGCTTGGCTTGGTTGAACAACCGACACCGGCTGTTCCGGGGATCAGCAAAGAGTTCATTGATTTTATGCTCGCCCAACTGGCCAACGCCATGGGGCCGATCGCCGAGGTGGTTTTTGAAGATGAAATTCAGGAATTCGGAGGCGATCCCACCCGGATTCCCAAAAACCGGGCTGCCGAACTGATTACCCGTCTCGCGAACGAAATCCCGCGCGAAGAAAAACGGTTGGAATTTCAACAGGCCATGGTCGCCAAGCTGAAAACCATTTAATCCCCTAACCCCGGTAGTTTAATCCGGAGCAATAATCGTAAACGAATGCCAGAAGAAATTGCCGATCTTGTTTCCGCCAGGAGACTGCGTATACAAGATCAACCGAATTTAAGGAGACCCTCATGACTGTTTCAGTTATCTGTGAAGAATGCGGCAAAGTCTACCATGTTCCGATTGCAAAACTGGAGCAGATAAAAGGCGACGTTGTCAAAACCAAATGCAAAGACTGCGGCCACATCATCCACATCCAGAAAGAAGAGAAAGTCTACGAGGAAACCCAGGAATACGACAGCCTCGAAGGCATTGAAGATGAAGAGTTCAATGCAGACGATTTCGATGACGAGGATTTTGACAATTTAGAGCGGGCCTTCCAGGAATCCGCCCAGGAGGCCGCCCAGGAAGCTGCCGCCGCACCAGAAGAACCGGCGACCGCCGCTCCCGTCAAGGATGCCGGTGGAAAAACCAAAGCCGGCATGGGGTTGCGGACTAAAATGATCTTCTTATTCATGGTCATTCCGCTCCTGCTCATGACAGTCTCAGCTTTTCTAACCCAGCGGCAATTGAACCTCCTTACAAAAGACATCACCGTAGAGAGTGCCCAAATCGTTAAAACATTGGGTGAACGCAGCATCGCAGATATCGGCAAGGCCGTCGCAGCGCAGTGTAAACTATACTTAGAACAGAACCCCGCACTTAAGCGGGAAGACATGGCCGCGGACCCCACATTCGCAAAACTGGCAATCCAAAAGGTGGGTACAACCGGTTACACAGTTTTGAGTGCAGTGGGTCCTTTCACCGCCTGGGTTCATCCCAACCCAAAACTTAACGGAGTCGTGCTGAACAAGGTCATCAAAAAGCTACTGGGACCGGATTATCCGCGCTTCGCCAGGATTATTACGGCGGCCGACAAGGGCAAGAATATCAAAAGCAGGGGATATTACCTCTGGAAAGATACAGATGGTCAAATGCGCGAGAAATTTATGACCCTTACGCCCATTGACGGTACCGATTACTGCATCGCTGCCACCACCTATATCCATGAATTTACTCGTCCGATCAGGGCCTTGGAAGCCCAGTCTGAAGAGGTCAGTAAAACCACTCGCAATCTTAACCTTATTACTATCGCCGGTACCCTGATAATTATTAGTCTTGTAGTTACCCTTTACGGCCACAATCTTGTCACCAAAATCAGGCATTTAACCAACGTGGCCGACCGCATCAGCGTCGGTGAACTGGATGCCGAAATCAAAATCAAATCAAAAGACGAAATCGGCAGCCTGGCGGATGCCATTACGAGAATGCAAGACAGTCTCCGCCTATCCATTGAAAGATTGCGAAAAAGGCGGTAGACCGTCGGCCTGCCGTCAGTTGTTGAAACGTGTTTATTTGGTCAGGAGTAGAAATGATAGTTATTCCCAAGAATACGCCCTTTATCGAGGGCCTCAACAGTTTTTACCTTAACGTTGGACGATTCATCGAACATTTTAGTGGCGAAGTCGCCACCGGGGCCATCCACTTTTTAGCGAGCAAGGCGGAAGGTGTCGTTTTCGTAGATGACCACAGTATTTTGAACGGTGCTTATGAGGACAAAGCCACAGCGCTGGAAGGTGCCGAAGCGGTTGACTACATCATAAATAATACCGGCGAGAACAGCTTTGCGGTCGCCGTATACGAAATAGAGCCCGAATACGTTCATTTCTGGTCTAACTTGCCTAATGCCGAAGTCCTCCACAATAACCTGTCCACGGAATTTACCGACCTCAAGAAACTGATCGTCAAAATGCAATCGGAAAAGTTGACTGGTTATGTGGAAGTCACCATCAATGGTGTGGCTGAACCGGGTACGGTATTTCTCAATATGGGCAATATTACCGGTTCACTGTTCCCCTGGAACCGGAAACAATTGATCACCTCCCGACAGGATCTGGAAAAGCTGATCGAGACCAGTAAAAAATCCGGTGGTGAGTTCAACGTCTACCAGGTCAAGCTGATCCATAATAATTTAGATGATACTCTGGACACATCTCAGGAAACAACCGTCCCGTCAGCGGCGGGCGGCGGAATAGACATTGCAATTATCGAAGAATTGCTCAGTACTTTTGAAGAGACGTTCCATGCCAACAATAAAGGCAAGGCCGACTTTAGAACCTTGCTGAGACGCAAGTTTGTCGAAAAAGCCGATAGCTACGATTTCTTGGATCCGTTTGCGGCAGAGTTCCACTACGCAGACGGGCAAATAGACTACAGCGGTGAAGCGAGTACCGATATCCTGGCCCGGGGAATAGTTGAATGTATTAAAGAAATTGCTGAAGAAATTGATATCTACTATCCCCTGCTCAAGGCGATCGTGCCCTGGACCGAGAAATACGCCGCAGAGATTGAAGAAGCGGAAGCGGGATTTTAAGCGATGACGCAAAAAGTTCTTATCGTCGATGATGACCATATCTGGCTACGCCTGATCAAGAAGAAATTCGAAAACTACGCCGACACATTCACCACGCTCACGGTGTTGGACGGAAAAGAAGCGGTTGTTAGTCTGGAACAAAATATGATCTCTCTGGTGGTCACGGACATGCAGATGCCGGAAATGGACGGCCTGGCGCTTTTGGCCCACCTTTCTGAAAATTATCCGGACATTCCGGTCATCATCATAACGGCCTACAGTACGCCCAGTTCAAAAAAGACCGTACTCGATGGTGGTGCGGCCGGCTATATCGAAAAACCGTTCGTGGTTGAAGACCTGGCCACGAAGATCATCAAGACCCTACAAAAGGAGACGGAAGGCGGCACGTTGCAGACGGTTCCTCTCGATATGTTCATTCAGCTTATCGAGATGGAACAGAAAACCTGCACTATCCGGGTGTTTAACAAAATTACCGAAAACAAAGGTATCCTGTTCTTTTACAAAGGCGACCTGATGGATGCGCGCATCAATAATCGCCAGGGCAATGATGCGGCGTATGAAATATTTGCCTGGGACAGTGTTACCCTATCCATTCAGGATGAGTGTGCGATCAAGGAAAAGAAGATAAAGGGCGAACTTCAAGCGATCTTGTTTGATGCCATGCGCATGAAGGATGAAGCCGAAGGCGCGCCGGAAGACTTTGAAGAAAAGCCACCTTCCCCAAAAGCCGCAGCCAAGAAAGCGGCTCCCAAAAAGGAGGCCCCTAAAAAGGCAGCGGAACCCTCGTATCCTGACCTGCTCCGGCAAAAATACGAAGCGGCGGCGGGCTCTAACGACTCCTTGGAAGATATTTACGTTGACGACTCGTGGTTTGAATTGTTGGAGCATGTTAAGATGATTGCCCCCCTCTTTTCGGCCGGGCCCTTGAAACTTTGTTACATCAACCGAGGTGAAAGACTGAATTTGATCATTCTTCCCGGGGAAGAACCCACGGTGGTGGCCATAACCGGCAGCTGCCCCCGTGATCAGGTCCTAGAGGCGCTGAGAAAGTAATGAAAGAACTCTTTAACGACATACTGGGCATCGATGATGTAAAAGGTGCTATTTTCATTGACGATAACCGTGAAATTAAGATCGAAGGTTACAATACCGTACCCATCCCGAGCCTAAATCCGATGGATCTTTCCGCCTTCATCAACGCCATTGCCGTCAATGAGGAAACTGAAATCCATTTTGACAATCTGCGTCTGTATATCCGTAGAATAGAAAACGGCCATCTGCTCATTATGACCGGTTTCGACACCCAGATGGCCATGGTTCGTCTGAATTGTGATGTTCTGGCGCCCTTAATCAAGGCGCAATTCGAAAAACCTACCGGTTTAGGCCGTTTCTTTAAAAAATAACCTCCCACATCATGTTCCATCCCAAACTGATGCAATTTGAGTGTGCTATCCTTCCCGGCCGGGACGCCCTTTCACTGTTTCATCTGACGCCCCCTGAGATCGGTGCCCACAGTCGCTTTGTAAAATATAACATTTGAATTATTATACATTTCCCTATATAATGCGCTAAACCAAAACGCAAAGGATCGGTATGAAAAAGAACGCCCTCATAGTCGATGACGACAGGATTTTGAGGCATTTGATCAAGAAGAAGTTCCAAGCCCATGCCGGTGATTTCAACACCCTTCTGGCAGAAGATGGTGTCGAGGCGGTCCAGAGCCTGAAAGACAACGCCGTCTCCATCGTGGTCACCGACCTGCACATGCCGAACATGGACGGCTTTGAACTTTTGGCCCATATGTCCGCAAAATACCCGGATATACCAGTGATTGTTCTAACGGCCTACAGCACCCCGCAATCCAAACAACGGGTGCTGGATACCGGTGCAGAGGCCTTCATAGAGAAGCCTTTTGTCGTTGAGGATCTTGCCGATCGCGTAATGGCCAGTCTCGAGAAGGAATCCGAAGGCGGTACGTTGCAAACCGTTTCCATTGATATGTTTCTGCAACTCGTTGAAATGGAACAGAAAACCTGCACAATTCGCGTGGTCAGCAAGGAGACTGAAAAACAGGGCGTCCTTTTTTTCAAGGATGGCGAACTGCTGGACGCCAGGATACGTGATATGCACGGTAGGCAGGCGGCCTATGAAATATTTTCTTGGGACAATCCGTCGCTGTCGATTCAGGACACCTGTGTGTTGAACAATAAGGTTATCAAGGAAGACCTCCAGGCCGTCCTGTTTGACGCCATGCGCCGTAAAGACGAAGCCGGCCTGGATGAATCTGCTTTTCAGGAGGCCCAGCCGGAAGAACGGCCGCCCGCGGCGCAAGCGGCGGTTTCCCAACCCGAGCCGCAGGCCGCGATTGCACCGGTCCAGAAAAAAGGTATCGCCAGCACCGGTGTAGATCCCGCCTGGGACAACCTGATGACGCTGTCAGCCAAACTGGGAGCCACCCTCACTGCCGGAAATGTAAAAGCCTGTTATATCGATCAGGGTCGCGAAAATGGTCTGATCCTGTTGCCGGGTGAAGAGACCATGGTGGTGGCCCTTGAAAAAGACTGTCCCGGGGATGTTATCCGCCGGCTCTTGTATGAGTGATTGCAGTTACGTCAGACAATAAAAAACTCCATACGTTAGCCTGGCTTGGAGAACACAATTATTGCCACTGTTGTGAATCAAATAAAGAAAACCGGTATTCACCACCGACCCATCTTTGTGAATGGATAGCGATAAGGAAGCGTAAGGCACCGAAATTATGATGCACGATCAGATGAAAATGATCTTTAAAGATCTATTGCTCCTAGAAGATGTCCAGGGTATCATTTTTCTTTCCCACCGCGGTAAACTATTGTTCTGTGATTACGATGGACAAACCGAGGGCGACTTGAACCACTTTGACTGGGCCGCCTTTACCGGTGCCTTCCAATGTGTGCGCGAAGCTGAACTGGTTTTTGGCAACAACCGGATATTCTACCGGCGGGCAGAACTGGGCCAGATCATCATCATCATGGGCTGGTTTGCCACCATTGCAATGATCCGACTTAAATGCAACGAACTGCTGCCGGCGATTTCCCCGGACGCCCCCGAGTGCGACTGACTGAATTCAGGAATCGATAATGGACATCAAGCAAAAAATCGCCGAAGCGGAAGCGTATCAAAAACACGGCCTCTATGCTGAGGCCCTGGGCCTGTTTGAAGAATTACTCAAAAGCAAATCCAGCCTGAACGCAGCCCTGCAGAACAAACTCAAAAAAAAAGTCACCGATATCAAAGGCGAACTTGATAGTCTGGATCAGGACGACACCACTATCACCGCTGAAGATGCTTCCCTACTGCGCGAAACCTGGGATGATGGTGGTGAGAATATTCACGAAATCATCAGCAGCGCCAATGCCTACCGGGAACTCGGACTGCACAAAGAGGCCGTGATAGAGTATTCCAAGCTGTTCGCGCACGAAGATTTTTCGACGGACATCCTCCCCGACATGGCCGAATGTATGTTCCAGGCACACTCCCCTTCCCGCGTGATTGATCAGATCGAAAAGATCGTTTCCGAGCACAACATAGATAAGAAAATCACCGCCGAAATCAAATTTATTTTCGGAAAACAAATGCATGCCAAGGGGCACGATGATCTGGCCCTGGAATATTTTGAATCGGTCAAGGAGATTGATCCCGATTATGAAGATATCGAGAAGTACATCACCGAGACGCTCTCCTCGGCGACCTACGAATCGAAATATGATTACCTGCTGCGCTATAAGATCGTTACGACGACCCAGCTGCAAAATGCACTGACCATCTCCAAAAAATCCGGGCGCAGCGTTGAATTCGTGCTTACCGACAATTTCCGCATCGACATTGAAGAAGTCGGCAAATCGCTCAGCCTGTTCTTCCAGGCGCCCTTCAAGGTTTTCGATCCCCAGATGCAGATCCCTTATGAACTGACGCGCAACCTCAAGCAGACTTTCCTCATGCAAAACACCTGGGTGCCGCTGTCGTGGGAACTGGGCGGGGTGGACGTGATGATCGACGATCCCACGGATCTGCTCAAGACAGACCCTATTCCAGGCCTGCTGAACGCCAAGAAGGTGAATTTCATCGTCAGTATCAAGGAAGAGATCGAAAAGGTCATCAAACATTTCTATGAAGAAAAATCGGATGACGATATCGATGTGCAATCGGACGATAGCAGCGATTTCGACATGATGCCGGATATTGACTTCGAAGAAGAGGAACAAAGCGAAGAGGATGCGTATGAAGAAGTAGATGAATCCTCTGGTCATATCGTCCGCATGGTTGACCAGATCCTTATTTCCGCTTACCGCAAAGGCAGCTCCGATATTCACATCGAACCATCCGCCATTACCAAAAAAACGAATATCCGCTTTCGAATTGACGGTGTCTGTCAGGAAGTCCTCCAAGTGCCCAATACCAATGCCCGGGCCATCATGTCGCGGCTTAAAATCATGAGCAGTCTGGATATTGCCGAACGGCGACTGCCCCAGGACGGTAAGATCAAGTTTAAGCGCAAGGGTATCAGACCATTTGAATTACGGCTGGCCACCCTGCCGACCGCCGGTGGATTCGAGGATGCGGTCCTGCGTATCCTGGCTGAGTCCGGTGCCATGGCGCTGGCCGATATGGGCATGAACGAGCGCAATCATGGGATCATGGAGAGAATTATCGTACAACCTTACGGCCTGGTGCTGGTTGTCGGCCCCACCGGTTCCGGAAAAACCACTACCCTGCACGCGGCCCTGGGGCATATCAATAAACCCGGAATCAAAATCTGGACCGCTGAAGATCCCGTGGAAATTTCCCAGGCTGGTTTACGCCAGGTAGAGTGCAAACCGAAAATTGGGCTTGATTTTGCCCGGGTGATGCGGGCCTTTCTAAGGGCAGATCCGGATGTGATCATGATTGGTGAAATGCGAGACCACGAAACCGCCTCCATCGGTATAGAGGCCTCCCTGACCGGTCACCTGGTATTTTCCACCCTGCACACCAACAGTGCCCCGGAAACCGTTACCCGCCTGCTGGACATGGGGCTCAACCCCCTGAATTTTTCGGATGCGTTTCTGGGGGTGCTGGCCCAACGCTTGATCCGCCGGTTATGTAAAAACTGCAAGAAAAAATTCAACCCCAACGAGGAGCAGTTTCAAGACATTGTAAAGTATTACGGTGAAGACGCCTTTCCCCGGGCCGGCATTGAATATAGCGAAGACCTGGAACTGTTCCAAACCGTCGGCTGCGAGGAGTGCAATGATACCGGCTATAAAGGCCGCGCCGGCGTACATGAGTTAATGGAAGGCACCCCGGACATCAAACGGATGATCAAGAATGAGGCTACCTCGGAAGAGCTTTTCATTAAGTCGTTCGAAGAAGGCATGACCATCATCAAGCAAGACGGCGTTTCCAAGGTATTCTTAGGACTTACCGATATCAAGGAAATTCAACGGGTCTGCGTAGAATAAATCCGAAATTCGGATTTGCAGCATTCGCCTTGAGAACATCGCGGATTTTACGTACTCTTTAGTTTTTTAAGATGGTCCATGGGAAATAAGGTCAAAACGGCCGCGAGGTATCCGTATGAACTACACCATCCTCATAGTTGACGATCAGGAATTGATTCGCGATCTTTTGGAAGACACGTTGAAACGGGAAAACTTTACGGTCCTGAGTGCCTCGTCGGCTGAAAATGCCCTGGCGGTTTTGGAGAGTCACCCGGTCGACGTGGTCGTATCGGACGAAGTGATGCCCGGCATGGCCGGCTCCGATTTTCTGACCATCGTCCGGCAGAAATATCCGGACACCATCCGGATGATTCTTACCGGACATGCACGCATCGATTCCGCCATCAAAGCAATCAACGAAGGTGAGGTTTACCGTTTTTTTACCAAGCCCTGCAACGTGGTCGACCTGATGGTATCCATCAAACAAGGACTCAATCAGAAGGAGTTGGAGCGGGAAAACCAGCGGCTGTTGCGCTTGGTCCAAGAAAAAACCGCTTCCGAGGTGTCTCTCAAGCAAAAACATCCCGAACTGTTCGAGGTGAAAAGAGATGCCAGCGGTGCCGTCATCATAGATGATGATTGATGCCCGACACTTAATTTCCTCCCGCCACTGGCAAAACTTTCAGATAAGCTACCACCGTTCAGATAAGCTACCACCGTTGATAAAACCACAAATTATTGTTATATTACTGTAAACTATCAGGATTTGGGTAAACTGCCAACAAATGCGTTCAGTATTGCAAATACAGGATCAAGGGGTTTCACTGGTCGAAATGATGGTGGTCCTGATGATCATGGGCATCGTCTCCGCGGTGGTTATCAGTCGGATCGGCCGCACAGATGAGATGGAACTGGCTACCAAGGTCAATTCCGTTCGCAACCATATCCGCTATGCCCAGATTATGGCCATGAAAAGCAACCATATGACCTGGGGGATAAAGTGCGACGGAACCGATTACTGGGTTTTCAAGACCGCCTCACCCGAGGTCGCGACGGAACCGGACGAAACCGATAACATGGTTTATCTGACCTTCAGGGATACTGATGATAGAGATAAAATCAAGGAAAAAAAACAACTCCCCATGCCGGAGATGGGAGCTTTCACCCTCTATTTCGACCGTTTTGGCATCCCCCATGCATATCTAGTAACCTCTATCGAACCGATCACGGCTGCAGAATCCATACAAATCGGCACCCGCTCGCTGGCTGTGACCCCGGAAACGGGTTTTGTGGAATGAGGGATCTAATTTGATCGTAAAACCGAAACAGCATGGTTTCACGCTCATCGAGATTATCGTCACCATCTTGCTCGGCTCCATTCTGGCTGCCTTGATGTTTCAATTTATGGGCACCGCCCTAACCGGCAGTTCCAGGCCGGTCGATATTGTCAGGGACGGTGCGGCCATGGAACAGCTCATGGAAGAAATAGTCTCAACATATGTGGAAAAAATGAATACAGATCCTGCCAATGCGCTTGGTACAATAGTTACCAACTATGGCGCAAACAGCAACGTAACTTTAAAATACATAGCGTTTGATGCAGCTGGTGCGGAAGTGTTCTCAGGACCCATGCCGCTACCGGGGACAGCAACAGACACCCTAAAGGTCACGGTGAAGTCCGCGGGACACAGCCTAACAACCCTTTTGACCAACAGTCGGGTGAATTCAGATGACCCGGCAAGCAAATATTGAAGCCATGCGCAAGGAAGCCGGATTCACTTTGATAGAGGTTGTGGCCTCGCTGGTAATCGTTGGTATTCTGGCTACGTTTGCCAGCCTGTTCCTGGTGGTCGGCATGGAGGGTTACGAAACGACCCGCAAAGCGACCGACGCCGCCATGAATGCCGAGGTCGCATTAAGCCGGATCAGCCTGGAACTGCGCAATATTGAAAGTATTTCGTCAGCGCCGGTGGCCAATACATCACTGGCCTACACGAGTACGGAAAAGCCCGCCTTGGAAGGCAGTCGGGTCTTGAAGTTTTCAGCAGGCAACCTCTATATCAATGTCGATGGTGTGGATTACAAACTGATCGAGGACGTATCGGCACCGTTGCTTGACGTAAAAGACGATGTTGATCTCGATAATGATGGGGCAAACGAAGTTTCATATATAACGGTCGGATTTACCATCAGCAATATGCCTGCCTTCCAGGTCCGGGTTTACCCGCGGGCCATGATTGACAAAACCTGGTAAATGTCCGATATTAAGTTTATGGGTACTTTATCCCCATATCGCCTCTTCAAGCCCACCAAAAAGGAAACCCGTTTGACCGGAGCGGACCAGTCCGGCAGCGTCATGATCTATATCATCGTGGTGATCTTGATTTTTGGCTTTCTCGGGGCCGGCATGATCTCCATGTTTACCTCCTCGACCATGATGAGTGCCGGGACACCCAATTATGCCCGCAACGCTGAATACCTGGCCGAAGCGGGCCTGCGCTATGCCGTCAGCGAACTGAGAAACAAGGGTTATACCAAGGAGGTCATCAGCACGCTGAACAACACCACCTACACCCTCGATGATGCCGGGACCTTCACCGTCAATGTGTTTGGCAAATGGTTTGAAACCACCGGCGATTACAGTCAACCGAACGGAACGCTTATCTTGAGCACCCCCCAGTGGAATGCCAGCATGGGGGACTTTCCCAGCGACACCATTACGGAGAAAGATTTCACTATTCCTGTCGGCGCCTGGGTCGTAAATTATGAAGGATACCGCGATGCGTTGATCTACACCAGCGGTACCCACGAGGAATACATCGAAGAAGTCCAGACCGTGCTCTATGAGTCCATTAAACTTGGCTTGAACGATTGGTTTAAGGCCAAAACCAGCGATACAATCTGCCTGGCTGTAAAATCCGCAACTACTCAAACCAACGTCAATACTCTACAGATCCCTGATATAGCCGAGGATTTCTTTCCGGACAAATACGGCTCTTTCTACGTCACGAATACGATAGACCAGCAAAAACTTTACAATTACGAGACAATGACCGATCAAGGTGGGTATATGGAGCTTACCGGTATTCGCAGTGACGGGAGTCCTGCCACCCTAACCGTCAATACCGGTGATTTGGTCGTTTTATCACCCCACAATCATATGATTGCAGCCATGGGTACGACCAGCAGCAGTGTATCTGGGGGGCAAAATTTTTATGCGGCCAACTACCGCCAGAATATCGAAACCCCGGAATCAACCGGTTCTCCAGTCGTGGATACAGTCGATGACGTAGAGACCGACACCATTATTGGTGAAATGGACACCCCCGCCGAGTCCGATTCCGGGGCCGTGGATGTGAATACGGGGACCGGTGAAATCACTCTGGGCGGCGGGGTTGGCTCGGCGTTCGGGTCGGTGTTCTTCGGGGGCGATGTCACCATCGGCGGAGCGTCAATCTGCTCAGGTGGCGAGTGCGTGTTTAAAAAAGGCGTACGTGCCTTTTTCGTGTTGGACTACACCGGAACCGGCTCCTCTGGAGGTGGCGACGGCTTTACCTTTGCCCTGATGAATGGCACCGACAACTCAGTCGGGGCGACCGGCGGTCTCGGTGGGCGGATGGGCTATGCCGGCGACGGGGGTGGTGTCGGCCCTGGCCTGGTGCCACCCAAAATGGCGATCGAGTTCGACACTTATGTCAACAGCAGCCTGAACGATCCGGACCTGGGAACCTCGCATCGGGATGTCCTGCAGTATGTCTTCTGGGGAGACGGCCAGGCTGATCTGGATGACGACAACACCCATGACACGGGCGGCAGCGGTGAAAAATGGGCGCCCTACTACCCCGCATCCAACGCTGACGATATAGATACAAAGCCGGTTTTGAACAGTGGCGAAACCTCCCTGTATTTTACCAGCGAGAACGGTTATATTCATGAACTCGACCCGGATACCGGGATACCCAATACCGGCACCAGCTTCCCGCAATACCTGGAAGACGATGCTTATTCATCCCCGGCCCTGGATTCACGGGGCTACATCTTCAATCCCAGTGACAATAACCATCTCAATGTGTTTACACCAACCGGAAGTTGGAACTGGTACAATAATGTGGGTCGTAATGTCAGATCTTCCCCGGTGATTGACAGCAACGATGTTGTCTATTTCGGAGATGACGAAGGTGATTTTTATGCGTTTGACAGCATCTGCCCGTCTCCCCCTACCGGCTGTCCGCGCAAATGGAACACCTATGGGGTCACTTCCACGGTGAATGGCACCCCGGCCCTGAGTCCAGATGAAGCGACCGTCTATTTCGCATCCACCAACTCGGAGCGTATTTATGCGCTCGACACCTCAGACGGCTCCCTTGAATGGAGCAAAGACCTGTTGGGTCCCATCTATTCTTCACCCACGGTAGCCGCTGACGGCACCATTTACATCGGCAGTGACGGCGGTTCCGGGGTTGGTTACTTGTATGCGCTCAATCCCGACGGCAGCGAGAAATGGCGTTACACTTTTACGCCCACCAACCCCCACTGCACACCCACCATTGGTCCGGACGGTACTATCTACATCGGCAACGATGACAACTATCTCTATGCCATCACCGATGACGAAACAACCGGGACTCTCAAATGGCGTTTCCAAACCGGGGGCGACATCGACTCCCAGCCCCTGGTCCATGAGGACGGCACCATCTGGTTCGGGTCAAATGACAACTACCTGTATGTCATCGATAGTAACGGTCAGCAAATCGACAGGTTTTATCTGTATGGCGACGTCAGGTCGGCCCCCATCCAGGGTTCTGACGGCGCCGTGTACGTGGGCTCCAATGATAACAAGCTTTATGCGTATAAACCAACCTGTAATCCCCGCAACATCAAAACCCGGGTTTTTTCCTATGGCGATTTGCTGGCAGGCGAAGCTGTGGAAGGTCTCGGGGATATTTCCGATTCCGACAACTGGCTCAACAGCGGTCCCTGGGCCGTGCGGATGGAAGTCGAGCGCAGCGAAACCGCCAATTCCCGCGGACTCTACGAATACACCCTGAAGTCCTGGATCAGGCAGTGTCAACAGGCCGGATGCAGCGACATCACCGCCACCTTTTTTGCGGACACGCGCATAGAATATGGGGCCAAAGATCCACATCTCACCCAAAAGGCAGAACTTTGCTCCACTGAACACAGTAAATTCGATACCTTTCTCTATGGATTTACCCAGGCCACCGGCGGTGCCAGCCAGACCGCCATCATCACCAATGTGGGCCTTGGCTTCATACGAGAGGGCGATTTCGTCATCACCGACGATACGAATTGGCAATAAACCGGTATGCTGAATTTTAAGAAGGCCCACAGACCGGGTGCTCGACCGGGAGTCTCCTGCGTTTTCGCTTTGACCGCCCTCCTTGTCTGCCTGTTAATTATCTATTGGCCCGCGTTTAGGGGCGATTGGTACCTGGACGATTTCGGCAATATCCACGAAAACCCGAATGTCCACCTGCAGGAACTAAACTTACCTGAAATCACCAAAAGTTTCTACGGCATGTCGTCGGCCCACGGCAGTTTCAAACGCCCGCTGTCGTATTTGACCCTGGCCCTAAACTATTACTTCGGTGGGGTCGATCCCTTTGGATACCATGTGGTCAATTTTGGTATACATTTTGGCAGTACGGTTTTTCTTTTTCTCCTCACGCTGAATATACTGAGGCTGCCATCTCAAAAGGCGACCTATGCACAGCATGCCGGGTCCATTGCCTTGCTGTCCGCCTTTCTTTGGGCTTCGCACCCTATCCAGGTCAACGCGGTTACCTATATCGTCCAACGGATGTCAGCCCTGGCCGGACTCTTTACGATTTTAACGCTCTACTGTTACTTAAAAGGGCGGATGAGCCAGCTCAGTCAAACGGGTGCCAAATTTGTCCCATATGGTTGGTATACCGCCGGCATCCTGGCCGGCGGGTGTGCACTGGCCAGCAAGCAAAACGCAGCCATGCTCCCTTTCAGCTTGCTGTTAATGGAAATCTTGCTCATTCAGACGGCCCCATTGGCCGGTCAGATTCGTCGTCTGCTGAAAATCCTGCTCCCAACAACGCTCGTTTTCATCCTGTTGGTCTTTGTCCTCGGCGGATTTGAAGCTGTTTCCGGCGGATACCAGACCCGCCCCTTCACCCTTGTCGAGCGGGTCCTGACCCAGCCGCGGGTAATTTGCTTTTACATCGGCCAGTTGCTCTATCCATCCGGTGCGCCCTTTACCCTGCTGCACGATTTTACGGTGTCGACCTCGTTGCTTAGCCCTTGGACAACCCTACCAGCCATACTGTTGCTTTTACTGGCTGTCGGTTTCAGCCTCTGGTTCGCGTCTAAATGGCCATTGGTCAGTTTCAGCTACCTCTTTTTCCTGCTCAACCATGCTATTGAGGGCTCCATTCTTCCGCTCGAGCTCGTGTTTGAGCATCGCAATTATCTCCCTACCCTGTTCTTTTTTCTACCACCGGCGATCGGATGTTTCAAAGCAGCTGCGCACTTCTCATATGCGCCGCTTCTGCGTGGCTTCCTAATCATCGGAATCGGCGTGTGGCTGGTCGGCCAGTCCCACACAACCTATACCCTGAACAGGCTGTTTCAGCATCCCGTGGCGTTCTGGACCAACAATGTCGAACTATATCCGAACCTACATCGTCCACGGCATAACCTCGGAAAATCACTACTGATTTATGGGAAAGTCGAAGAAGGTGAAGCCCAGATGTACCGGTCGTTGTCCGGCAAAAGCAGTGGACGGACAACGCATAAATTTATTACGCACTATAATCTTGGGGTTTATTACCTGCATACAGGCGCTTACCGGCTAGCCCTGAATCAATTTTCAACGATTTTAAATGCTTCGCCAAATCATGTGCAGACCCTTCAAAAAATGGCGGAACTCTACCTGGAATCCGGCCACAATACAACAGCGCTTGATTACATCGAAAAAGCATTGTCACAATCCCCCCCCAACCCGACCTTGCATGTTACCAAAGGATTTATATTACTTTCTCTGGGAAAGATTGATGCCGCATTTTCAGCAGCGGCCCCGGCAGACCACTCCGCAACCGGCAAATTAGGGGCAGCCTATATACGCGGAGAGGGCCAGCGACTAAAGCGGAATTACAGCCAGGCTATAGGATATTTTGAAAAGGTTGTTCGTTTGGACCGGCACCATTATGCCGCCCTGCTCTCCCTGGCTGAGTTGTATTACCTCACCGGTCAACATTTGCCGCTCGACGATACATTGGGCCTTTGGCTGCAAATAGCATCCGATGAAAAGAAAGAGGTTTTACTGGCGGATTATGATAGGCGTTGGAATTTTGTGGGGTCAGAACGGATGCGCACCCTCAGCAAGATTCTGATGACATCTAAAGAGAGCCCCGCGAGGGTACGGTCCGCCTACCGAGAATGATGTGCTCAAGATGAATGAGCACCATTTCGGTTTTGGTGAAGTTGCCAGTAGCTATTGGTAACGCGGCAATTCAATAACCTCAGTGATCGCCTGGCTCGTTCCGGCACTGGCGTCAATGATGTAACTACCAGTGACGTTTATTGTCCCGGAGGTTTTGTTTGGTGGTAAACCACCGGGTATCGTCCAACCGGTAATTTCAAAATCATCTCCCAGGTTGGTGCCGATATCGGAAGCCGACCAGGACATGTTCGTCGTGTCGCCCCACGTATAGCCTTCCAGCAGTTTCTGAGCAAAATACTGGTTTACGCGGACTTTCAACTCGGACATGGCCGTATAGATCGCTTTTTCCCTGGCTTTTGACTGCAGGTCAAAAAATTTAGGAACTGCCACGGCAGCGAGGATTCCCATTATTACCAGAACGGCAATAATTTCGATCAGGGTGAAACCGCCTTCTTCCTTTGAAAGTAATTTCCTTTTCCTCATTTTTCCTTCCTCCATCCCGGGCAAGTATGTTCAGGGTAATGTTGAACTTCGATTAATTTCGGACTACAATTCCACCTTCATACGAATTCTTTTGGCAATTTCAGTAGAATGTCTGGTATTTTAGCCGAATACATGCCAATTAACGGTTAAATTCAGCAATAGTCGTGCCAATCCTTATTCAATTGCAAAGAAAATATCCAACGAAAGATCAGAAACGTGGTTTTTTCCCTCAATCTACAAGAAATTGCCCTTATTAAACCGTTTTTCGCTTTACTACCTGTAATTATTACACTTTGTTTTTTTACTAGACATGGGCCAATGCAACAAAATTTGTAGCCATTTCTCCATTAATTGCTGCTTTTTATCTCTTTTATGTCGATGGCATACTTCTTAACACGATGCCACAGGCTTCTTTGGTTGATGCCCAGAAGCTCGGCAGCCTTGATTTGGACGCCATTTGTTTTTTTCAGGGCTTCAATAATAATCCCTCTTTCAATTTCTTTGATCTGGTCATCGATTGAGGTGCCCTGCCCCTCTTCCTCCGATGGTCGGGTGATCAGGCCGCCGCTATACCCCCGGGTGATGTTTTCAGGCAAGTGCTGGGTTTCGATTTCACCGCTTTCCGTCATGACCGCCGCCCGTTCAACTGTGTTTTGCAATTCCCGGATATTGCCCGGCCAGGCATACCCGATCAATAATTGCAGGGCGGCCGAATTTACCCCCAGCTTGGTGGCACTGGGTGAGTCCATCAAAAAGCGTTCGACAATGAGCGGAATGTCTTCCTTTCTTTCTTTGAGGGCGGGCAGGAATACGGTGAACACGTTCAGGCGAAAATATAAATCCTCCCGGAACCGGCCTTCCTTTACCATCACTTCCAGGTTTTTGTTCGTCGCCGCGATAAAGCGTACATCCACCTTTATCGGTTTGGTCCCACCCACCCGGTCAAATTCTCTTTCCTGCAGGACCCTAAGTATTTTCGCTTGTAAATTCAGAGGCATATCACCAATTTCGTCTAGAAAGATGGTGCCACGATTGGCCACCTCGAATTTACCGGATTTGCGGGACACGGCCCCCGTAAAAGCCCCCTTTTCATGTCCAAATAGCTCGCTTTCTAGCAGTTCCTCGGGCATTGCCGCGCAATTGATCTTCACAAATGGTTTGTGGGCCCGTTTGCTGTGTTCAAAGATGCTGGTGGCAATTAATTCCTTGCCGGTGCCGCTTTCACCGAGGATCAGTACAGTTGCATCTGTGGGCGCCACCTTCATGATCTGCTTCAAAACGCCTCGCATGGCGACGCTCTCACCTACAATCTTGGGGAACAGCTGTCGGGCATCGACCTTGGTCAGCACATCGGTAATTCTTTTGAAAACATTGGCATAGTGGGCCAATTCATCGCCCTGGCGGGTACCGGCGTTATCCTCTTCCTTGACATGGGCTGAGAGGGCAGGCAGTTTTTCGGCCTCTTTCAAGAACTTCTTCATCGGGTTCAACAGCATGTAGACAATCACGATGCCGCAAAGATAGGAGAGTATCGCTATGGAAAAAATCCAGGCATTGACCGGCGTATTCACTCCCAGGTCGTGTTTCATGAGGTACTCGGTGATCCGAAAGGACACCAGAGACGAGATAATACTTAGACCGGCTACGATCACGGGAATGATGATGTAGAGACTGATATAGAATCTTGATCTGCTAAGTGCCATTGTGAGCAACTCCTGAAAACGTGCATTCCAAACGCATCGCCGCCGCCTTCAAGCTATTTGACGATGCCAATCAAATCCCACATGGGTAAAAAGATTGCCAGGGCAAAAAAACCGACTACAGCGGCCAAACCGACCGTAAGGATTGGCCCAATGGCATCCGATAGTTTCTTGGTAGCATATTCGACTTCTAGGTCGTAGTGTTGCGATATCTCCATCAGCATCTCATCCAATTTACCCGATTCTTCACCTATGGCGACCATGTTGATGACGATGGGTGTAAAAAAGGCGGCTTTTTCAAGGGGCGCCGCAATGCCACGTCCCTCTTCCAGTTTTTCCCCGATCTGCTTGAATTCTCGAGAGATGGCCGTGTTACCGACCGTGGTAGCCAATATCCGCATGGCTTCTAGTACCGATACGCCGCTCGATTGGAGGATGGCGAAGATGCTTGCAAAACGAGACATGGCCGCTTTTACAAACAGGTCCCCCAATATGGGCAGCCGCAGCAGTGTCAGATCCCGGATATAGCGACCCTGCTCCGTCCGGAAATACAAGACTACCCCCGCCGCTGCCGCCAATACCCCTCCCAGCAACAGATGCCAGTAGCTTTGTAGGAACTGGTAGAGAAAAATGCAAATTTTGGTCGGTAGCGGGAGGGTCAGTTTGGCAGCCAGGAATATGCCGACAAATTTGGGAATGACGAACGTCAGCAACACGAAAAACGCGATCGCCAGAAAGACGACCACGATAATCGGGTATTGCAGGGCCGCCCGAATGTCGGCCCTGATCTTGTGCTCGTGGTCAATGATATAGGTCAAGCGGTCTAGCACAGTGGGCAGGGCGCCGCTGGCCTCGCCGGCTTGGACCATACCACAATAGAGGGGCGAAAAAACCGACGGATGCTTTAAAAACGCGTCATGCAGCGAACTGCCGCCGCTGATATCGTCTACCATTACCCGGGTGATACGTTTAATTTTCAGGTTTTCGGCCTGTTTTTCCAGAATTTGCAGCAGCCTGACCATGGGTACGCCGGCCCTGAGCATGGTTTTGAACTGCTTGGTAAAGATGATCAACTCGGGCGCTTTGACCGGCGTGAGGATCTCTTTTAAACGGTCTAAGCTGAAACCGGCAGCCTCGCCGCCGCTCTTTTCATCCACCTGTGTGGGAATGAACCCCCTGGCTTCAAGGATGGAGGTCGCCATTTCCCGTGACTCGGCCTCGATTTCACCCGAAACGGTAGCACCGGACGCATTGATCGATTTGTAAGCGTAAGTGACCATGTTTCCTCAGGCTAATAGGCTGAAGGCTGAAGACTGAAGACTGAGGGCAAAAGCTGACTCGAAATCCTGATCGATCTTGGTCCCAGTCCGGCGTTTGAAAACCCGACTGCGATGGTTTCGGTTTTTCACTTCAGCCTTCCGCCTGCTACCTTCACACCTTCTTAAATCATTATCGCCGAGGCCGCCTCGTCGAATGAGGTCTCGCCCCGGTAGATCTTTTGGGCTGCGTCTTCCCGCAAGGTGGTCAATTTTCCACTGGTTACCATGGCGCGGGTGATTTCCTGGGCCGTACTCTTTTCCAGGATCATATTCTGGACGTCTTCGTCGATCATCAGGATCTCGTAGATACCGGTGCGCCCCTTGTAGCCCTTGTCCATACAGTAAAAGCAGCCCGTGCCCATGGAGAATTCAGCGTCGGCATCATTCTGCAGCTGCCAGAAATCGAGGGCGGCCTGGTTCGGGGAACTCGGTTTTTTACAATACGGACATACCTTGCGGACCAGGCGCTGGGCAATTGAAGCCAGCATCACCGATGACACCAGGAACGGTTCGATCCCCATGTCCAAAAACCGGGTGATGGCCCCCGCCGCATCATTCGTATGCACCGTACTGAGAACCCGGTGACCGGTCAGGGCGGCCTGAACGCCGATGGTCGCGGTTTCACCATCGCGGATCTCCCCTACCATGATAACATCCGGGTCCTGCCGCAGGACAGCTCGCAGCCCGCTGGCGAAGGTCATGCCCGCCTTGCGATTGAACTGAATCTGTCGAATTTTTTCCATCCGGTATTCCACCGGATCTTCAAAGGTGATGATGTTGATGTCCGGCTTATTGATAATCTTCAACAGGGAATAGATGGTAGTGCTCTTGCTGCTGCCGGTCGGGCCGGTACTCAGGACCATCCCGTAGGGTTTGATGATGGCGTCCTCAATTTTCTGGCGGTCTTTTCCAGCCATTCCCAGCTGTTCCAGGGAATAGACACCACTGCTGGTATCCAGCAGCCGGATGACCATGTTTTCCCCATAAATGGTCGGCATGGTCGAGGTCCGGATATTGATTTCGCGGTTGTCCATCTTGATGGTGAAACGACCATCTTGCGGTATTTTGGACAGGGCAATATCCATGTTGGACAAGATTTTCAAACGGGAAATAATGAGCAGGATCATCGACTTTGGTGGCGCCGGCACCTCGTGCAGGCGGCCGTCTACTCTGAAACGGACCTGGACGTAATCTTTCTCGGGGCTGATGTGCACATCGCTGGCGCCTTCCCTGACCGCCTGGGAAAGGATCGAATTCACCAGCCTGACGACCGGCGCCTCCTGGACCATGTCCTGGAGGGAACCAACTTCCACCTCATCGGAGAACTCGGCCTTTTCGGGTTCGTCTTCTTTCTCGATTTCCATTTCCTCGATCACGCCGCCAATACCTGAATAGGTGCCGTAGAGGCTGCCGACCAGGTGATTGAGCTGTTGATCGGTACAGATTACCGCTTCAATTTCAGTGTTCGTATACACTTCAAGGGCGTCGAGGGCCGCAATGTCCATGGGATCCACCATCGCCACTGTCAGCAAGAAGCGACTGCGCACCAATGGAGCAACCTGGTATTTGATGGCTACTTCAACCGGAATTATTTTGGCCAATTCCATATCGATCGGATATTTATCCGGACGGTATTTTTCGATGTGCAGCTGAACGGATACCAAATCCGCAATCTGGTTGCCGCTGACGTAGCCCTCTCTGACGAGGTACTGTCCGAGCTTAAGCTTGGTTTTTTTATGCCCGGTGATGGCTTCTTCCAGCTGGGCTTCGGTCAGCAGTCCGCCTTCCACCAGCATTTCGCCAAGTCTTTTTTTATCTCTTATCGCCATTTACTTCCCGTCTGCCACCTTGGCGCGTGCCGGCCGCGCGCGGCCG
>Ga0126329_10000104_pt1 | contig 21479 bp, 18 predicted proteins | sample InaspJWI85metaG_FD_104915 | JGI IMG/M metagenome (GOLD analysis project Ga0126329, IMG submission 104915) | Marine gutless worms symbiont microbial communities from Oahu, Hawaii - Inanidrilus sp. 2 OAHU.JWI-85 metaG | ecosystem: Host-associated > Annelida > Digestive system > Unclassified...
CCCTGGCCAGGGGAAAAGGAAATAAAATCATAAACATACCCTCCGCTCGGGCCAAAGCTCGGGAAGAGCTGCTCGTGGCCCTGATCGCCCTGCCGTTGGGGCATAACCTGGTGGTCCACGCCGGTAAGCGCTACCTGAAACTGAAGCCGGGCAACCTGACTGATTTTACCGGAAAAAGAGGCCAGCGCGGACGCAAACTGCCACGCGGGTTTCAGAATGTCTCCGGTGTGGAAATAGAAGCGGCATCCCAGCGGGCACTTTTATAGATCATTAAAACAGCTAGATAGCTGTCTAAGCAGCGTTTCCGGATAAACCTGCCGACTTGACACTGGACCAGATTGACCCCATATTCACGGCAAAAATGAACCCTACCGGGAGGACTTTGCGCATGCTACTCAAACTGTTTCTGGCTTTCACCTTGATCCCGATGATCGAGTTGACCCTGTTGATCAAGATCGGGACAGCTATCGGGGTATTCAACACCCTGGTATTGGTCATTGCCACCGGTTTTGCCGGTGCCTACCTGGCCAGGGCCCAAGGTTTCCAGACGATGATGCGCGTGCGCGAGCGTCTGAACCGGGGAGAAATGCCGGCGGAAGACTTGATAGATGCAGTCATCATTTTCGCTGCCGGGGTGGTCTTGTTGACCCCGGGCCTTTTGACCGACATCGCCGGTTTGCTGTTACTGCTGCCGGCCACGCGAACACCGTTCAAGCGGTGGCTGCGGACCCAGTTTGACCGCTGGATGCAAAATCCCAATATCCACATTACCCGTTATCCCTGAAAAACTATTCAAGACGGCATATTGGCCGTGACTATGAATGCAGACAAAGGTTATCAAAAACCGCCGGTCAAGGCCTGGGAATATACCATTGCAGGCAAGTGGACGGTCCTGGCCGGTAAAACCGATGCCGACAACGATCGGTTGAGTCTCACAGAGGCACGGCCCAAGGACTGGTGGTTTCATGTGCGCGGCATGCCGGGCAGCCATGTGCTGCTGCGCGCCCTCCCCGATGAAGAGCCCGGCAAAGAGATCCTCAAGGCAGCGGCATCTGTGGCCGCCTACCACAGCAAAGCCCGCAACGGGGGGGTGACGCCGGTGGCCTGCACCCGGGCAATTAATGTTACCAAGCCGCGCGGAGCTAAGCCCGGCACGGTTCAGATCCGCAAAGAAACTATATTAAAGGTCAGACCGGGGCTACCCGATGGGTCATAAGAAATCCCCTAAGGAACTCGCCAAAATCCTTGCCTACGTCCTCGGCCGCCGGCCGGATGAATTCGGCCTCGTTCCCGATCGTTCCGGGTATGTGAAAGTCAAGGCGCTATTGAAAGCCCTGGGCGAAGAGGGGGAGTTTCGCTATGTGCGTCGCTCACATCTCGAGGAAGTGTGTCTGACGTTGACCAAGCCCCCCATCGAGATAGAAGAAAACTTGATTCGCGCCCGGGACCGGTCAGAACTGACGGCCCCGCTCGAGGCGGATAATCTGCCCAAATTACTCTACACCTGCATTCGCCGCAAAGCCTATCCCTACGTCGCTGAAAAAGGTGTGATGAAATCCGAGGGCGATGTAGTTCTGAGCGCCGACCCGGAAATGGCCGTACGCATCGGCAAACGGATCGATCAGTCGCCGGTCACTCTCACGGTCCAGGTCCAGAAATCCTTGCAAAAAAGAGTGCGCTATTTTTCCAGCGGCGGAGCGCTATACACAGCCGCCTTCATTCCGGCCGGTTGTTTTACGGGTCCGCCCCTGCCCAAGGAGAAACCGGATCTGACCCCGCCGCCCGATATGGTTCCGGCCGTCCCCAAAAGGCCCGGCAGCTATACAATCGACATTCAGGCAGATGGGAGTTTCGATTCATCCGCCAGCAACAATCGCAGCAAGCAAGAGCCCCCCTGGAAAAAAAAGCGCAAGCGCAGTAAGTCCAAACACGAAAAGCCACCCTGGAGAAAATAAAAAAGATCAACTCTTTGTTTTATTTATGGATTTTTCCTATTAACATTTAAAATATAAAACTTAAAACGGCTGAATTCGGCTTCTGCCGAATTCGCTAAAAACCATTTGACAACCACATTTGAAATTTGTTAGGTAGCGACTTTACATTTTCAAGCAGCCCCAAATGGGCCGTTAGCTCAACTAGGCAGAGCACCTGACTCTTAATCAGTAGGTTGAAGGTTCGATTCCTTCACGGCCCACCAATAAAAACAATAAGTTGCCGGTAGCTAAAACTACCGGCTTTCTTTTTGTGACAGTTTGGATTTCGCGGAGCGGCCAGCCCGTTTAACAGGTTGAACGCTTTTCATTTAAATAAATCCATTCTTGACCTGGTCCCGTTTAAACGATAAATTTTCCGTCGGCCGCATACCAGTATTTAGAAGATATGGATTCTATGAAACAGACAGTTTCGAGAAGGATGCTGGATAGGTAATAAGGCTTGGTAAGTATGAAAGAAGATAAACGATTTACGCGCATAATACCAAAAAGTATTGAAAAATTTTTCGTAAAACTCCAAGAAAGCAGTGTGCATCTTAATTACGGCAGAGATATCATAGTTGAACTGGTTGATAATCATATCAACACTAACTGTATCAGGAAGGAATCAATTAGTATTCTTGATATCGGCGCTGGAGGTGGAACTGACCTTAAAAATATAAAAAATAAAATCCAAAAAAAGACAAATTTGTTTGCAATAGATGCCTTTGAACCCAATACAAAAAAGCTTAATGAACTTGGGATAAAAAGCTTTAATATTAACATTGAGAAGGAGCCCCTTCCCTTTGATGATAGCACCATTGATATTATAATAGCCAATCAGGTTATTGAGCATACAAAAGAAATTTTTTTTATTTCTTCAGAAATTTCAAGAGTATTGAAGAATAAGGGTGTTGCCATCATTGGTTTCCCTAACCTCGCGGAACTACACAATAGAATCCTTTTGCTAATTGGAGAGCAACCGATTTGTATTAGGATGCCAGGGCCACATGTCAGGGGGATCACAAAGGGAGGATTTTATCAATTTATAACTACGGATGGTTATTATAAGGTAACAAAGATCGTTGGTTCAAATTTTTACCCTTTCCCACCTTGGATAGCACAAAAATTAGCCGCAATTTTTCCTTCGATGTCAATTTCATTATATTTTCTTTGCCAGCGAACAAGCAAAAAAGGTGATTTTATAGATGTTTTGTCCACACGGTTTTATGAAACGGATTATTTTACTGGACCAACATGAAGGTTTGAATTGCAGAACAGGGCATGAAAAGTGCACTAAAATGAAATGAGTCGAAATTATGGCTTGTAACATTTTAATATCATAATACATATAAACATGGGACGATGATTCGATTCCTTCACGACCCACCAACTTTTTTCAAGCATTTGGCGACTTCCATAGGAAGCCGCCTTTTTCATTTGTTGTCATTTCCTGGCAAATCCTAACTTTCACCCCTAAATGCCCATAACAAATTAGATGATTTTCTGGCTCGGGCTTCGCACCCGGAGCACCCCTAATTCAATCTTCAATGTCTAATGGTTAACTTTTGGGGCTGGATACCGCTTAGGCACATAACTGAAAATGGCTTGGCTATTCATGGATAGGGTGACCAACGTTTTGGGAGACTTGAACACAGAACAGGATAGCCACTAATTGTCCATCTCTTCCTTCACAGCCAGACCTATCTGAGGAATTGTAAATGGCTTTTTGATAAAATTACCGGCTCCTAACTTCTGAGTGGCGGCTACTTCACTGGTTTCAGCAAACCCACTTACTAGAATTGCTTTTTGATGTGGATGCAGCTTTATGATTTCCTCGTAGGTTTCTTTACCGCTCATGCCGGGTTCCATGATCATATCAAGAAGTATTAAATCTACAGAATGATTTTCTAAATATTTGACGGCCTCTTCGCCACTTTTGGCCGTTTTGGCTATATAGTTTAGTTTCGCCAACATTTCAGAAGAAATGTCTAGCTGGGTCTCTACATCATCGATAATAAGAATTGTCTCGCCTTTGCCCTTAAATTCCTCCACGTTTACGCTTTCATCTTTATCAATAATTTCTTCCCTGGTTGCAGGAAAGAACAACTCAAACATCGTCCCCTTCCCACTACTAACCACATCAATATACCCCTTATGATCCTGGACAATATTCCATACGACCGCAAGTCCTAAACCGGTTCCACTACGACCCATTACTTTTTTAGTGTAGAATGGTTCAAACATGCGCTCCAAATCCTCCGGTGGAATACCAGGTCCATCATCGGACACTGACAAAACAGTATATTCACCTTCGTTTATATGATCATACCTTTCTTGCGTTTTATCTATGTATTGGTCCGTGGTTGTAATCCTGACACTCCCCTGACCAGTAATCGCTTCAGAGGCATTCGAAACCAGATTCATAATCACTTTTCTAATATGAATTGAGGAACCATTTGTGTTTAGTATATTAGCGCCAAGATTGGTCTTATAAGAAACTTTGGGATGGAATTGGGCAAGCTTCGCAAACTCGGGAGATTCTAAATAGCTGTTAACCTGTTCATTCAAATTCAGCGGTTCCTTGGTGATCGCAACACCCCTTGCGACGGTTAACAGATCCTGTACGATGGCAGACGCCCTGAGGCCGGATGTCCTAATCGTTTCGATGGGTTTTTTGAGCTCACTATCCTTAGGCAAATTTAACAATATTAGCTCTGGATAGCTGACGATACCAGACAAAACGTTATTCAAATCGTGTGCCACCCCCCCGGCTAAAAGACCAAGCGATTCCATCTTTTGGGATCTGGCCAGCTTTTCCTCGCTCATTCGAAGCGCTTCATTGGCTTCCGACAGCTTCCTGAAATTTTCAGCTTCTGCTTTTAGGACAGCCTCTTTTTGCTGTTTGCCGATAATGACTACTCCTGCTATGACAAATAAAATCACCATGACTGCTGCCAGGATGAATGTTCTATGCGTTTGAGCTTTAATGGGCGCTAATATTTCAGAATGATCCATAGAAACGGCAACAGACCATTTTTGATTGCCAAGCGTTGCCGGCGAATAAGCGGTGAGCTCCTTCGTGTACTTACCAATTTTATCTGCAAGCCACTTCGAGCTATAAGTGCCGCCACCTTCTGCACCGCCAACCATCCGAGATATGATATCCGTTATATCTGCATTGCCGGGGTTCGAATTTTCGCGTTCCAATAAATGGTTAACAGGTTTTCCAATGTAGTCGCGGTTGGGATGCAATATCATCTTTTGATCACGCCCCACTACCCATGCATATCCATTACTGCCAATTTTTAATGACTCTAAGAATTTTTTTTGAAGTGTGTCCACATATGTTAGAGACCTTAGAATTCCGAAAAATTCGCCGTTCGCAATTATCGGCTCTAAAACCGTAAAACAAGGCTTGCCGGAATCACTAAAAAACAATTCACTTACGTAGGGTCTTTTTGTTTTTAGTACCATTGCCACCCCGGGTTTATTAGAGAAGTTTTTACCTACTCTATTTTTATGGGGATACCTATGAGTAACAATTCCCTTAGGGGATATGATATAGAAACCACCGATCTCACCCTCCAGCTCTTTGTACCGTACTTCTAGTTGAGCATAGTCTGTGTGCGCATCAATCTTCAGTAGCAGTGGATCGGTCGCAAATGAATTCAATACATTTTTTTGCATTGTGATGAATTCTTCCAAACTCCTTGCGGTTGATTTGGCTGTCATCAGCAACTGCTCTTGGGCTTGTTCTATAAATATTTTTTGATAGTCTTTCTGCGTTAGGACAGTCATGTTTAAAACTAATAGGACTGCGCCCGTAAGAACAATCATGACTATCGATACCTTGATATATTTCCAAATAGATTCCATTTTAATACCAGTCAATGAGCCTGATCTTCAGCGCGCCCCACGGCCGGCTGACGCAACACGCCCGTACGTTCGGTGTAATTTTTGTTTATAATTCCACTATCTCAATATGTATTCCTTGGTCCTAAGTAACTATAGGTCATACACATCCATAGTCACCTATTTATCGGCAATAATTGATTAATCTTGAAGTGCTAAAATCAAGAGATATGCATTTGCGGGGGTTTCTGGATTCCTGGGTTATGTTAAACCTCGTGTCCCCAAATCCAAACCTATTCAACAAAAAATAGAGACATATTAGTATATTGCGCAAGAAATGTTAACTCAATAGCTTGAATCGGGCTAAATTGGGGCCGATTGAACGGCAGGATTAAACTGTTGATGAGGCATTTATTTTGGTAGTAAAAGCCCACCACCAATACACCACGATGCAAAATCAATTCGGGAGAATCGCAGCAAATCACAATCTAGATTTGATTACAATTTATTAGCTATTATTGCCAGCTAGCAAAGCATAGGAAAGGGCCTTAATAAGGCGTGGACTATATCAGGCAATCCACGGGGTTTTCTTTTAAGGATAGTGAGGATGGTCTTGGTACTGGGCAACTAACTTGGCACCGGAACCACTAAAATTGCATTTCAGGTTTTTGATATGTTGGGAATATCAGAAAATTTTCAGTGGTCTGATACTTGCAAAGTTCTAATTGTAATTAAAGATTCTTGAAAAAGTCCGCAAATACTTTGCTTGTTAACGCTTTAATTGTCGAACCCGCGTTATCCATAGCTTCAGTTTTTGAGGCAACATAGATATTATCTTTCTTTGTATCGATTAAATAGACATAGATCGGTGCGGGATCATCCATGTAGTATTGCCAGCCATATCGGTACATTAGAACTATACCTGCATTAATTGTCTTAGCAGATTTTGTAACAGTCATAACGTTAGGCTCATGAGAGGCAATAAAACTTTTTTTCACCCATAATTGGTCTGACTTTTCTGTATCGAACATTGAATCAATTATCTCTACACTCAACTCTCTAATTATATCTTTATCTTTGCTGCCATATCCTCTGTAATATGAATATCTAAGTGCTACTTCCGGTTGCCTATGGGTTAGTTCCCTTAAAGCTTCAAGAGCAGATTGATATACAAGCTCGTGCGCAGATGGGCACCACGCCTCAGAATTTTTCTCCGTATTTGAAGGGAATATCGCTATTGTATGTCGAGAGTTTGCCCGCACTTTGGAATAATCTTTTGTGATGTTGGCTAATTGTTTATTCTTTTCTTTTTCTACCAATTGCGTCTTATCAACCCCAGGGGTATCCGGCGATGGCGTAATAGAATTGGTAGCTTTGGTTTTGGTAACTGTAAGCGCAGCGACTCCCGAAAATCGCTTGGCATTCTGCTTTCTTTTTAACTGCTGGATTTTCAATCTGGCCGCGCTGCTAAACCGACCTTTGGGGTACTCATTCAGGAAATATTTGTAATCATCTACGACTGATGAGGTCTTTACAATCGCCCACAACTCTTCTTCTGCGTTCATACTTTGTGGAGCCGCTCTGTCTATTTTTGCTGACTTGCTTTCAGCCGGTTGTACAGTTGGCGGGACCATTTGATCTAAAACGGTATTATAAAGTACGAATTGACCGTCCTGGTCCATGGGTGTTTTTAATCGTCCAACATTCGGGCGTTGGTCTCCAATCTCAGTTACAGGTTTCCATACTTTGGTGTGAAAGAGGTTTTCAAGATCAACCACCACACGGTCATTATTTTCCAGTGCGTTGATGAAATAATAGGCAAACAAGCTATGCCCTTGGGCCCCGCCATCCGCCACCGGCTCAATACCGCCTGAAGAGATAACCTGCCTTGACCGCAGTGCCGCTTTCTTGGCCAGTTTTTCACGGTAGCGTTGGTCATCCAGCGACATCAACGAAGGCCCACCGCGTAGCATTGACCCGCTGTAACAAGAGTCGGCAATGACCACCACATTTTTCGCTTGGACCTTTTCAGAACTCAGAAGTGCTTTTATATAAGCATTTGATATCCAGGTGGTGGGATCTTTCAGCTTTCCTTCTGCTGGAACCCAATAGCCATCGCCGGTGATATCATCCAGTTGGCCGTGGCCTGCGTAATAGATAAGCAAGTTATCTTTCGGGCCCATTGATGTCGCTAAATAGCGAAGGTCCCTGTTAACCTGGTAGCGACTGGCCTCCTTATCAGTTCTAAGAATAACGTTATTCTTTTCAAATCCATAGCGCGATACCAGGATGTCCCTGATGACCGTAGCATCTTTCACAGCTGTCTGCAGCCGCGGCCGTTCTGAATAGTCGTTGATGCCAACAATAAGGGCGTGGTATTTTCCCCAAGCGACGGATTTTGGGTACACCGACAACCCCCGTTGAGAATTCTGTGAATAGGCAAGCGTAAAAAATGTAAGTATCAGGAAAGTTTGTATGAAAAGTCCTTTAACACACCGGTAACCACAAAAACTGATCTGTCCCATTTACATCTCCTTAAAGGCGGGTTAGTCGATGAAAGTATTCATGATTTGGCTATCGGCATTATTGCACAAAAATTTAGCAAATATAAATAAAGTTTAAAGTTATTTCAGTCTGCGGAGTTTCCATGATTAGACAAATACTGGTGGGATGCCAAACTTGAGCCGCAAAACTTTATAACTAATCCTTTTAATATTGAATATCATGGTGGAGGCGGCGGGAATCGAACCAGAGGAGGGTCAATCGGCAAAAGAGTTTACACGGGTTCTCCACAACATTGATACCACACAATTGCAGAAAAGCTCAAAATCGACACCTCAATTTGATGATAGCTAAATTCCCCCAAAAGACATGGCCACATAACCGGGATAATAACCCGCAAAAGACGCTTTGGGCTAAACAATCTGTTTTGTAGAAAATCTATAACTCGTTGATAAATTGGTTGTTTTGTGTATAGTTAGACAGTCTTACCAAATTGCGGAAAACCACAAATAACTAAATCGGTCAAAAAAGCAGCTAGCTGCATAATAATAAGTTAGGACTAAATATTGATCCATAGAATGAGAAACATATCACTGGTTACAATTTCAGCAGGGTTGCTTATTCATATATATACATATTTATTTAGTATGAAGACCAAGCTTGATTCATCCTCATTTGAATTTCTATTCATGGCCATATTTCCATATTTACTGTGTCTAACTGTCTATTTTATTAGTCGCAAAAGCGTTATGCCGCTTAGCGGCTCAGTTGCTCCTGTAATCATTGATTTATTTACCTATTATTCTGTTTTTATAAAGCCAGGCTCTTCAACTGCTAGTCTTGCCTTATTATGGATACCAATTTGGAATACTGTTATTTTTTTACCTTTGGGATTATTGATTGGATTCGGAATCGATAAGGCAATCTCTAAAAAAGAAACTGCGTCCTAACAAATCGCTGGAGTAAGACGCGCAACAAACCGCGCGCATCTCAGTTCAACCGTTATTTGATCGGAAGAATATGAATAACTCTATCAAAGAAAACATTAAAAGCGTGTATGAAAAATATGCCAAGGAATTTGATGAAAAAATTGCATGTCTTGAAATATACAATGAGTCATACGATTATCTTCTAAACAAAATTCAAGATAACTCAGCTATTTTAGATTTAGCTTGTGGTCCCGGGAATGTATCATATTATTTAAAAAGGCATATGCCTGGTTTAGCAATAACTGGTGTCGATATATCAAAAGAAATGATTGATATAGCTAAAGGGCGGATTCAAGATGGAAGGTTTATCTTAAAGGATATATGCGAAGTTAAGTTTAAAACTGAATTTGATTGTGTTATCTGCGCTTTCGCAATCCCATATTTAAATTTACAAGAAACAGCTCATGTCGCAAAAATCATCAGCCAGAGTTTGAATAGCAAAGGTCATTTCTACTTGAGCTTTATGGAAGGTACAACAGAAGGCCTTGAAAAACAAGCTTTCACTGATAACGATGAACTGTTTATTTATCATCATCCCAAAGAAGCTGTCTTAGAAATATTAGATCAACAATTTTTATCTGTAATCAAGAAATTTGAGATAGATTATAATGAACAAGATGGATCGATAACTAACGAGATCATCTACATAGGAACACCATCACCTAACATATCCCTTAAAAGGGACGCCTAAGGTCGCGGCGCTATTTAGTTCAAACGTCATAGGGTTCTTGAGGGGCACAACGAATGAGTAGTATTGAATATCTAAGAATCTTTACAGATGAAGTAGGCTGCTCTCATTTCGAAATTAAAACAATCGATTTAGAGGCAAAGGATTATGCGCCACCAGCACCATCTTTAAACACTTCAAGTCTTAAAACAGCAGACAACTTAGTTTTTCTCGAATTACCCGCAGGGTGGTATGGAGATTGGCACCCCACTCCTGTTCGGCAGTGGCTTATACTAATGACCGGAGTGTGTGAGTTAGAAGCAGGGGATGGAGAAAAAGTGACACGCAAAGCCGGAGATGTAGTCATGCTGGATGATTTGACAGGTAAAGGGCACCAAACAAAAGTATTGGGTGATGAGCCCGTGCGTATTGCAGCAATCCATTTTTCATGATCGGTGTACAGCCCCATAACAGGTCGCTGGAGTAGGACGCGCACTAAATGCGCGCCTGAGCTCAAACGCTATGGCTTTAAGAAACCGATATTATAAAGAATATTCTACTATCCCGCTGATTCCAACCCTTCATAGCCACCGCACAACTTACTGTCATTAAATCAATTTATTCCGCAAGCCCCCTCAATACTTGCAATTGACCGAGGGGTTTTTATCTTAAATATGCTGGTAAAATGCCTTCTATCTATCTTTTTATGAAACTACATCCCATACCAGCACCTATTTACGCAGCCAATGAACCGACCTCTGAGGGAAAGATTGTCGCTGCACACTAGCAACTAAGTTAGCCATCCACAAAACCGAATAGCCCAAGGAGTATATAGAGATGATAAAACTAGTGATGTGTTTACACCGTCGCCCGGACATGACGCGGGAACAGTTCCAGGAGTATTGGATGAATCAACACGGACCCTTCTTTATGAAGAATGCCGGCGTCATGCGGGCAAAGAAATATATCCAATCGCACACTTTAGATACCCCACTGAATGAAGGGTTCCGAACTTCGCGGGGTTTGCTGCCTGAATATGATGGCCTGGCGGAAGTGTGGTTTGAGTCAGAAGAAGAGTTGATGGAGGCAATGAATTCACCGGAGATGCAAAGCTTGGGCACTGCGCTGCTCGAGGATGAAGAGAATTTTATCGATCATTCGAAGTCCTCGGCGTTCATTGTTAGAGAGCATGAGTTCTAATTAGCTGCCATTGCGGTCAACCGGACGCCTACCGGGCGCGGGTAACGTCTGTATTATAGGTTTGACGGTTGTCTGTTCAATTTGATGGTCGCCATCTATGCGATTATAGAGGAACAAGAATATGCGTGCAGTTATCTTCAACAGGTTTGGCGGCACCGATGTTCTCGAAATAGCCGACATCGCGAAACCAACGATCCAGGCGGATGAAGTCCTGGTAAGGGTTCACGCTGCGGCGGTGAATCCCAAGGACACGTTTGTGCGCAAGGGGCGTTTTCAACGTCTTACCGGCAAACGGTTTCCCATGCAGTTGGGGTATGATTTCGCCGGTGAGGTTGCCGCGGTCGGCGACCGCGTTACCAATTTCACCGAGGGCCAAGCGGTTTTCGGCATGCTGGATATCTGGCAGGGCCGTACCTGTGCGGAGTATCTTGCCGTCAGTCAGAACATGCTGGCCGGCATGCCGACTGTGCTCACATATACAGAAGCGGCGGCCATACCGCTGACGGCCTCCACTTCCCTGCAAGCCCTGCGGGACGAGGCGGACATCAAGGAGGGCGAACACGTGGGGATCAACGGAGCTTCCGGCGGTGTCGGCACCGCCGCAGTCCAGATAGCCAAACTATACGGGGCCAGCGTAACAGCCATCAGCAGTGCCGTGAACCACGACTTTCTTACAAGTCTGGGGGCGGACACCTGTATCGACTACCACGAGACGGATGTGGCTGCCGGCGACCTACGGTTCGATATTTTCTTTGACGTCTTCGGCAATCAACCCTTCAAACGGATCAAGCCGGTCCTGGCACGCTCCGGCACCTGGGTCTCGACCGTGGTAAAACCCCATGTTTTCATCAGCCAGTGGGTAACCCGATTGTTTGGGCGCCAAAAAGCCAGGCAGGTTATAGTGAAAGCCCGCCATACCGATTTAGCGCTCATACGGGACTGGATAGAGGCCGGACACCTACGGCCGATTGTGCAAGACGTATTTCCCCTGGATAAGATTCGGGAAGCACACGCACAGCAGGAAACCAAGCATACGCGCGGCAAGATCGTCGTTACTATCGATTGATCTGCCCACACTTTCCTGTTTTCCCACTGGTAAAGAATCCTGGTCCTGAAAGGGGACAGGCTCCCGAATAGCGGGACAAGTTTGGCCCCGAGGACCAAATTTTTAAAAGATTGAGGAAATCACACAGCAGGCATGCTAGCCGTTCAGGTTGGCGGCGCACTGGACGCAAAGGTCAGTCTCGGGCAGAATCATCAACCTGGCCGGTGGAATCGGTTCATCGCATTCCCGACAAATTCCGAAGTCGGGGTCATCGATTTTGGCGAGGGCGTGTTCCAGCCTGGATAGTGAGTCCCGGGCCTTGGTCAAAGCGGCTTCATTGATGCTTTTATGGCTGATGGCTTCCATGCGCGTCAGGCGGCCAATGGCATTATCCGGGGCAACCGGCCGCACAAGCGCTTTATAAGCCTTGATATCCGCTTTCAACTGCTGCAGGCGGTCCTCGATCCGGGAACGGAGTTCCCTTTTCTGGCTGTTTTCCATAACAAAGAGCCCCTTACTGTGAAAATGCCGTTGCGCCTGGCCGGGTATCAGGCGGCCGGCTCTCTACGCACCGGGATACGAATGATAAAATGGGCACCCTTACCCGGTGAAGACTCCACTTCCATCGTGCCCTGGTGATTTTCGGTAATTATAAAGTAAGAAACCGACAGGCCCAGACCGGTACCGACGCCGACATCTTTGGTAGTAAAAAACGGCTCGAAAACCCGCTTGCGGACTTCTTCCGGCATGCCCGGACCGTTGTCTTCGATTTCAACCCGAACCAGCTTGTCTTCGGGTATCACGCGCAATACGAACCGCGGGGATGCGGGCCTGCACGCGGGGTCTCCTTCGGCCATGGCTTGGGAGCTGTTGCGGAGAATGTTCAGAAAAACCTGCTGAATTTTACTGCTCTCACATTGCACCACCGGTGTATCCGGCGTGTATTCACGGACGATTTCTATTTTCCGGAAATCGAAGCGGGTCTTCAGGTCGTAGTCGTTTTCGGCCAGTTCGACGGTTTTGTCCAGCAGGCGATCCAGCCCGTGATAGCCGAATTTGGATTCGCTCTTACGGCTGAACGACAGCATGTTTTCAACGACCTTGGCCGCCCGTCGGCCGGCCTCGACAATTGTGTCGATGGTAACGAATAGACCCCGGCGGGCCATGTACTTTTCAATGCCATCCATGGACAGCCCGCATTCTGCGGCCGCTTTGGTGTTGGCGGGCAGGTCGGATTTGAGGCGCCGGGAGAGGACCTGGACATTTTGAAGGATGCCGGCCAGCGGGTTGTTGATTTCATGGGCCATGCCGGCAGCCAGACCACCCACGGACACCATTTTTTCCGTCTGCATGAGCATGTCCTGGGTCCGTTTTCGTTCGGTTATATCGGTGACGGCAATAATCTGGCCCTTTGAGGGGTCCTCGGGATTCAAAGGGTAGGAACGGATGCTGCAATCGATAAGGGAACCATCACCGCGGAGCATCCGTGTGTCCACCTGGCCGATTTCGGACTGGGAAGTACCTTCATACAGAGCCGCCCCCACCCGATTATACTCTTCTTCATCCGGATATAGCTTGGCTGAATCGGTACCAATGACATCTTCCCGGGCATAATCCATAATGCGCAACAGGGCCTCATTGCACCAACTCATCTGGCGGTCAATAACCAGGCCGATCCCAACCGGAGAGGCCCGGAGAATGGCGCGCAGGCGTTGTTCGCTGTTGCGCAGGGCTTCCTCCGCATAGGTCCTTTCCTCGATCTCGTTGCGCAGGCGCCGATTTGTCAAAGTCAGCTCCTCGGTACGCTGCAATACCCTTTTTTCCAGTTCCTGGTGTGACTTCTGCAAGGCGTCTTCAGCCTCTTTCCGCTTGGTGATATCGCGAGCATTGATCACCAGGCCTTCCACGCCGGGATGGTCCAGCAGGTTGTCGCTGACCCCCTCGAAAGTTCGCCAGGAACCGTCGGCATGACGAAACCTGAATTGACCCGGACTTGCCGAGAGGACTGAATTCAGGCGTTCTATGCGGCCGGCCATGGATTTCATGTCATCCGGGTGGAAATAATCCAGAGCCTGGGCACCGATTAGATCAGACGGCCGGTATCCCAGAACCCTTTCAACGGATGGGCTCGCATACTGGACGCGCCCTTCCGCGTCCAGGATGGCGATGATATCGGACGCGTTTTCAATGATCGACCGAAAATGCTCCTCGCGGCGCTGCAAGGTTGTCAGCGTCTCCTGCAACTGGCCGCTCATCCGGTTGAACACCGCTGACAGTTGGCCGAACTCGTCGCGGGTCGTCACGGTGATCCTGGTCTCAAGGTCACCCTTACCGATACGGTCTGCGCCGGCCGTCAATTCACTCAGCGGCCGCGTGAGGCGCCGGGTAAGCAGCATCAATGCCAGGGCCAAAACGACGGCGCCCAAAATACCCAGAAAGACAATATAAGGGCGCATCCGGTTGGCGACGCCGTAAACTTCGGCTTCCGGATCCGTGGCAATGATATACCACTGCCAAGGCTCGAAATAATCGTAGCGGGCCAGGTGCCGCCTCCCGTCCGGGGTCATATATGTCAGACGGCCATGACCGCTTTTCAATTTAGCGAACCACGCCTGGGCATTTACATTTTGGCCCTGCAGTGCAGCGTCAGGATGATAGGCCACGGTCCCGTTGGCACTGACCGCAAAGATATACCCCTGCTCGCCCACCTCAATGGCCGCCATGGCAGTGCCGGCGTCCATCTTGGCCTTGGCAATGCTTGCGGGAATTTCCTCAAGGCCGTAGGTATGCAGGATTTCTTTCTGGGCGGCCACAATACGGACAGCTTCGGACAACCTTGTCTGCAACCAGGTTTCGGCCAGGTCGGTCAGGGCCATGCGGGCAAAATGGTACGTCGTACCGACGGCTGCAAACAGGATAAAAAAGACAAGCGGTAGCGTGGTGAGCAGAATCTTGGTGTAGATATTCATCAATCGTCCTTTGCACGCGGCCGACTGCCAAGAAGCATCAAGGGTTCATATTTATCCAGGTTTTCTCTGTAAACTGGGGATACAAAGCCATCGTTGAAGTCAGCGGGTGCCCGTACCGGACGTAACGTTTGCGTAGATAGCCCTGCTTGGTAATAATCGCCGGCAATGCAACCATGTCATCCAGAATTCGGATTTGGGCCTGGATCCAGAGATTGACCTGTTTTTCCGGGTTGATTTCCAGGCGAGCTGCTTCGATCAGTTTGTCGATGCGATCATAGCGGGAAAAATTGGTGTCCGGTTTACTGCCGGTGATCACGATGGAGTCCGAGTGATAGAAGCGCGTCAGGTAGGCATCCGCGTTGGGACGCCAAGCGACATAGATAACAATGGGGATGGGTTGGGTTCGAATCAGTTTATGCATCTCCCCGTGCTTCTTGACGGCAATATGACACACGATCCCTATGCGGCGCAGCTGTTCGCGCAGGGTTACGTATAGCCGCCGATACAGCCGCTTTTCGGAAGACACCAAATTTAGGGTAAAGCCGTCCGGATATCCAGCCTCACTGAGCAGTTGCCGGGCCAGTTTGAGGTCGGGGTCATACGCAATCTTCAGTTGCTTGACTTCTGCGCCCTTGAGTCCCCCGGGCAGGTATTGCACCGGTACATGTGAATAGACATGACCCACAAAACGTTTGGCCGTTGTATTGGCAAATGCTTCGCGGTCAAGCGCATAGGCCATGGCGCGGCGCACCCTGACATCATCGAGGGGGCTGACCGCGGTGTTAAAAAAGACGGTGGACGTTTCCCCCACACCATGGGTATCGAATAGCATATCGGGTGTTTTGGAGATTCGTTCTACCCAGCCTTTATCCCCATGGCCCATAATGATATCCACCGCGCCATTCAGAATTGCCGCTTCGCGTTTTTCGATGTCAGGCAGAAAATAGATCTCGACCCCACTCAGCCTGGGGCGCCCTCTAAAATACGCATCATGAGCGACCAGGGTCAATTTTTCGCCGGACTGATGGGCGGCAAACCGGAAGGGACCGGTTCCGACGGGGTGTTGTTTGAACTTGTCATAACCCATGGTCTCGATTGCTTTTTTACTGACGATAAAGCCCCCCGCGTAATCGGTAATTTTGGGTAAAAAGAGGATCGGCGACAACGGTTTGGCGAGGGTGATTCGGATCGAATACGTCCCCGTTTTTTCAACCCGCATACCGGCATACTCGCCGGCATAGGCGCAGGTATCACGGTTGGCGGATTTTTGCAGACAGTAAACCACGTCATCGGCGGTCAGTTCATAAGCCGGGGTATCGGGACCGGCGTGGAACATGACCCCTTTGCGCAGCCTCACCGTCCAAACCTGTTTACCCCCGACCATTTTGAATTCAGGGATGTCGGCGGCGAGGTCCGGTTCGATCTTGGGCGCGTTGCCGGGTTGGTAACGCAGCAACCCGTTAAAGACCATATCAGCAAAGGCCCGGTCCTGGGACCCGGCGGCAAAATGGGGATCCAGCTTACCCATCTCACTGACGTGTACGCCGAAACGCAGCACGCTGGGTTCAGCAGCCGCCTGGCCGGTGAATGCCGTCGTTACCAACCCCCAAAAGAGGACCCCTGCCACCAGGCATTGCCCTTTCCGGACGAATTTCATCGTATTGCCACTCCTACAGCCCTATATTTAAATTTGCGGATGGAACATTAACGGGTGTATTTTGTATCGTAAAGATGCACAATGCCTTGGAAAATAGCATGCTTATAATACTGAGTCAACGACCGTCCAAAGAACGGTCGGCATGGATTTCAGGCAAAAGGGCCGGCAAAAAAAAGGCCTGCATACCTTAAATGCGTTGCGGTTGTGACCGGTCGACCGGTCCCGATCAGAAACAAACCATCAATGCATATGTCGCCGCTTGGAATCCGATCCGGCAAATCGGCCTGAGCGCACGTCTGCATTGGTTCTCTGCATCAGCATCCCTGGAAAGGCCCTGGCTGCCGGGCCCCATCCAAGCAGCCTGGGCTTACAATAAACTCTGAAAATTCAGCTAATTGGATCACACGGGCCAACCCGACAATTTTTTAAAAAGATTCCGATATACTGCTTGACAAAAAAGATTGACGAATGTAATAAGTGTTGTTTTTATTATGGGCACAAATGGCCCAATCCTTGCTCCGTACATGCGGGGCTTTATACCCAAAAGGAGGATAAATGCGCAGATACGAAACGATCGTGATCATTGATCCCGACCTTTCCGAAGAAGGTCGGGCCCCTGTGCTGGACCGGGTCACTCAGCTGATTCCGCAGTTTGACGGAACGCTGATCCTGGTAGACGAGTGGGGGGGAAAAAACCTGGCCTATGAAATTAAGAAAAAGTCCCGCGGATTCTATATCCGCGTGGATTACTGCGGAAACGGGGCGCTGGTCAGCGAAATTGAACGTAATTTCAGAATTGACGACCGCGTGCTCAAATTCATGACGGTGCTACTCGACAAGGATGTCGATCCGGAAAAGATCAAGGCCGACATGGACGCAGAAGAAGCTTCTAAAAAAGCTGAAAGCGAGCAAGCCGCGGCCGCCACCGAAACCGAAACCCCGGTAGAAGCACCAGCCGATGATACGCCTGAGCCGGAAAAGACCGAGGAACCCAAAGCAACCGAAACCAGCGAGGAGGCGTAATCCATGGCTATGCGACCGCAGCGGAAAAGAAGAAAAAGAAGAGTCTTTCATCGTAGAAAAGTATGCCGATTCTGTGCCGATTCCAGCCTGTCGATTAACTACAAAGAGCCCAAACAGCTCAAATACTTTATCACGGAGCGCGGGAAGATAATCCCGCGGCGCATTTCCGGCTCCTGCGCAAAACACCAGCGCGCCCTGACCCACGCGATTAAAAGGGCCCGGACGATTGCGCTGCTGCCGTATGTCGGCACAGCCGATCTGCGTTAACAACTGATCACCCCGGGGGAGCAGAAATCGTGCCGCAGGAGATGGGTGGGCAGGTGGTAAAGGATATTATCAACGGTGTTGTTATCACCGGTCTTGTCTTTGCCGTATCTGTCTTTTTGCCCATTTTCGGTTTATTTACAGCCGTTCTCATTCCGCTACCGGTTCTGTTCTACCGGGTAAAGTTGGGACGCCGGCTAGGTGGTGCCGTACCGGTCCTGACGACCATCGTCATCGCCATAATCCTGGGAGGCCTCGCGGTCGATGCACTGTTCTTTCTGGGTTTGATGTTGACCGGGTTCGTGTTGGGAGAACTGTTCGAGCAGAATTTGCCCATTGAAAAAACCATTGGGTATACCTGCCTGGCAGTCCTGGGAACCGGTTTTGCAGCTTTGCTCTTTTACAGTTCCGCCCAGGGCACCTCTTTGATAGAGATGATTTCCGCGTATGTTCTTAAAAACCTGGAAATCACACTGGCACTTTATAAGCAGATGGGTATCCCGGTGGAAACGATCCACCAGGTAGAAAACTCGCTGGATAGGATCCAATACGCCCTGGTACGCCTCGTCCCGTCGCTGGTGCTGGTCTCGACCCTGTTTGTGAGTTGGATCTGCCTGCTGTTGGCGAAACCGCTATTTAGGGGATTCGCATTGCCCTATCCGGATTTTGGCAGGTTGACAACCTGGTCGACGCCTGAAAAACTGGTTTGGGGTGCGATCGGCTGCGGCATTGCACTGTTGCTGCCGGATACCGGCATCAGATTGATCGGGCTGAACGGCCTCCTGATTTTCATGACGATCTATTTTCTACACGGCATTGCGATTGTCGCTTATTTTTTTGATAAAAAGAAGTTCCCCCGCATGGCGCGTACATTCATTTACACCCTGATCGCTATTCAGCATGTATTCGCCCTGGTAGTGATTGCGTTGGGATTTTTCGACATGTGGGTAAATTTTCGAAAGTTGGAGAAACAGTAAGATACTGTCATTAGACGGAGGAGATAATGAAACTGATTTTAAAAGAAACCATTGAATCGCTGGGGATCATCGGGAGTGAAGTCGATGTGGCCCCCGGTTATGCCCGCAACTACCTGCTGCCCCAGGGCAAGGCGGTTGAAGCCACGGCTGCGAATCGCAAATTGCTGGCCCAGCAGAAAGCCAAGTTCGATCTTCAGATCGCCAAGGAAAAGGAACTGGCCCAGGAGATGGCTAAAAAGCTGGAAGAGGTAACGTGCACGATTGAAGCCAAAGTGGCTGACGGCGACCAACTTTACGGCTCGGTGACCACCCGCGATATCATCACTGCCCTGGCCAAACAGGAAGTCAAAGTTGAGCGACGCATGATCCTTTTGAAAGAACCCATCAAAACCACCGGCACTTTTAAAGTGCCTGTGCGGGTTTACAAGGAAGTAGAGCCGGAAATTTCGGTTGAAGTCGTCGCCGAGCAATAATATGTATCTGCTACCGGGCAGTCGCGACTGAGGACCCGCCCGGTAGCGAAAAACCGCTGGAAACATGTGCATGGAGAGGCCGCCCTGCCCGGGCGGCATTCCAAAAACACGATTTGGCAACTCGCCAAGCGGGGCTATCAATGCCGGACAATCCCACGCAAACGAACAAAGATCCAGCCCTCTACCACGTTCCGCCCCAAAGTTTAGAGGCTGAGGATTCCATCCTGGCCGCCATCCTGATTGACAATGAAACCCTGTTGGACGTGGTTGAAATTTTGTCACCTGAGGATTTTTATAAAACCTCGCACCGAAAAATCTTCGGGGCCATTACGGAGCTGTTTTCCCGGAATGAACCCATCGATCTGGTGACCCTGACCAACTTGCTGAAAGAACAGAACCAACTCGAAAAAGCAGGCGGCGCGGCCTACCTGGCCGGTTTGGTGGATTCGGTTCCAGTGGCTGCCAATGCCGAACATTACGCCAAGATCATCCATGACAAAGCCTGCCTCCGGCGGCTAATCGAGCAATCCAACGCCATCGTAAAAAAGTGCTATGAGGACCGCGGCCAGGTGGATGATGTTCTGGATTTCGCCGAAACCGCCATCTTCGAAATTTCTGAAAACAAGATCAAACCGGCCTTCTACCCGCTGGGTAAGATTATCGAGTCGAACATCGACACCCTGGAGGAGCGCCAGGGCAACAAGGCCTTGATCACCGGTGTCCCTACCGGGTTCGCCCAGCTGGATAAAATGACTGCCGGCCTGCAGCCTTCAGACCTGCTGATCTTAGCCGGCCGGCCGAGTATGGGCAAAACTGCTCTGGCCCTGAATATAGCCCGCAATGCCACGCTCGAGGGGAATGTCCCCACGGCCTTTTTCTCGCTGGAAATGTCCAAGGAACAGCTTTCCTTGCGTCTGTTGTGCTCGGAAGCACGCATCGATTCCTCGCGGCTACGCAGCGGATTTTTCAGTCGCGAAGACTGGGTCAAGATTACCGATGCTGCCGGCGCACTCAGTGAAGCGCCGTTGTATATAGACGATTCGCCGGATGTCACCGCCATGACCATCCGGGCCAAAGCCCGGCGGCTGAAAATGGAAAAAGATTTAGGGTTGATCTTTATCGACTACCTACAGCTGATGCGGTCGCATGCCAATACCGAACGCCGCGACTTGGAAATCTCTGATATATCCCGTTCCCTCAAGGCCCTTGCCAAGGAGCTTGATTTGCCGGTTATTGCCTTGTCCCAGCTTAACCGCAAACTGGAAGAGCGCAGCGACAAACGCCCCCAGCTATCCGACTTGCGCGAGTCCGGAGCACTGGAGCAGGATGCCGACGTGGTTGCATTTATCTATCGGGATGAAGTTTACAACAAAGACGAAAACAACCCCAATCGGGGCAAAGCCGAGCTGATCGTGGCCAAACAGAGAAACGGCCCGGTTGGAACCGCACCACTGACATTTCTCAATGCCTATACGCGTTTCGAAAATCCCGCCCCCGACATGATGCCTGGAGGCATGTAACCACGATTCATGAAGCGGATTTTCGGAAATACGAGCGGTCTCAAATCCAATCACACCAGAAAGATTGAAAACCTGTATCGGCGGCGGGTGCAGCCCACTCAATTGATCTCCCTGGAACTAACCCGGGATATCTGCCGGCTGTCAAAGGATACGGGTCGCCAGCTAGCCCTGTTAATCAATCGATTGGGCAAGGTTACGCACGTCATCGTGGGTGATCACCAGTCGATCATGATTCCCGGATTACGAGAATATCGAACCGACCCGGGCCGTCTGCTGGGCCTGCGCTGCATCCATACCCATTTAGGTAATGAAACACTTACCCGCGATGACCTGACCGACCTGGCGCTCCTGCGCCTTGACATGATGGC
>Ga0126329_10000105_pt1 | contig 21295 bp, 21 predicted proteins | sample InaspJWI85metaG_FD_104915 | JGI IMG/M metagenome (GOLD analysis project Ga0126329, IMG submission 104915) | Marine gutless worms symbiont microbial communities from Oahu, Hawaii - Inanidrilus sp. 2 OAHU.JWI-85 metaG | ecosystem: Host-associated > Annelida > Digestive system > Unclassified...
GAGAGTCACCTCGATGGGCACCTGGCCGAGATCCCCGTGACTGACCGCAGGACCCGCACCATCCTCGATGGGATGAAGGCGGATGAGATGCACCATGCGGAGGTGGCCGAGGCCGCCGGCGGCGCATCCCTGCCGAGACCAGTCAAGCTCGCCATGCGTCTGGCATCGAAGGTTATGACCTGCAGTGTTTATTGGGTCTAGGCAGTGTTGACATTTAATATACTTGCGGGCGCGGGGAACACGAACCACGAATGGACACGAATTCACACGAATGAAAATTCGTGTCCGTTCGTGGTTCCTAGGTCGTGTTGATATTCAGCCCACAAACGCTCCTTAATCATCGATTCAGCCTTTCCAGCCATTCTCCGAATAGCTTGTGAAATCAAGGAAGTAGCGGTAAATATCAACAGGACCTAGAACACAACCATATATCCTTCCGCCAAGGAGGGTGTCTCAAAAGTAGTGCAGGCGGGAACGCCTGCACTACTTTTGAGACACCCTCCCAACCGCCTGATTCAAGGCGGAACTCCGGTTTTGCAAGCGGCGTTGGCCAGGTGCACAAAGTCCTCCACACTCAACTCTTCGGCCCGTTGTCCGGGGTGCAGACCTTGCGCCCGGAGCAGCCTGATGTCGATCAGTCCTTGCAACCTGTTGCGTAGCGTCTTGCGCCGCTGGCCGAAGGCCCGGACAACCAGGCGCGACAGGAGGGCGGGGTCCCGCACGGGGCAGGGCAAGGGACGGTGGGGGATCAGACGTACCAGGGTGGAATCCACCTTGGGGGCTGGCGTGAAGGCACCGGGACCGATGTCGAACAGGGGCTCGACTCGGCAGTAGACCTGGATCATGACCGAAAGTCGGCCATAAACCCTAGAGCCAGACCGGGCGGCGATCCGTTCCACCACTTCCCGCTGGAGCATGAAGTGCATGTCGTCGATGCAATCCGACTGGTCGAGAAAGCGGAACAGCAGGGGGGTGGAGAGGTTGTAGGGCAGATTGCCGATCAAGCGCAGACGCCGGCGCGGGTGCAGCGTGCGGAGCTCGAAATCCAGGGCATCGGCATTGTGGATAGTCAGCTCACCGAACTGCGTGCACCGGCGGGCCAGGGGTTCGATCAGGTCTCGGTCCAGCTCTATGGCGTCCAGCCTGCCCGCGGCCTCCAGCAGGCCGGTAGTGATGGCGCCGCGGCCGGGGCCGATTTCCACTAGGCGTTCGCCCGGCCTGGGATCTATGACCGAGACAATGCGTCGGATGATGTTCGGATCGTGCAGAAAGTGCTGGCCGAACCGTTTCCGCGCCTTATGAATCAATGAGTTACCCATTCTATTTCGTTATAAATCATGCAGTTACAAGACCCTATTACCGGTTTTACCCACGCAAACTGCGGTGAGACTTGATATTAGGGTGGGAAATAAACTTTTACCGATATTCTCACCGGTGATTTGGGCGAGAAAATTTCTTCCTTGGATTGTATCACTTTACTTATTTTCGTAATTACGGATTTAGAACTTGGACTGTTGTAAAACAGAACGGTATTAATGGTTTTATTTTACAACTTTGAGATTTGGCTTTGATTCTTGATCAAGCAAGTCAATCGTCTTCTTGAACCGTTCATTCTTAACGAATGCAGCGTACGCGCGTTCAGTTGTTTTAACAGAAGCATGTCCCAGAAGGTGTTGTACGTCTGTAATTGCTGCTCCACGGCTCAATAGACGAGTAGCAAAGGTCTTACGAGCATTGTGGGTGGATACTCCTTCTACACCCGCTCTTTTGAATGCGGCTTCGAGTGCCCGGTTATTACGAATTGTCTTGTGTCCTTTGCCAAACCGACCTGGAAATACATACTCGTTTTCAGCGTTTTTCTGACGTTCTACGAGCGTATTACGAAGTCTTTTCGTCATAGGAATGAAATCTTCGTTGCTCACTTTAGATCGGTATAGGTAAATAACATTGTTATCGAAATCAATATCATCCCACTTCAATACACTTGCTTCACCAACACGAAATCGGGCATCAATCATCACAACAAACAAATCTCTTGCTGCTTGACGATACTTTGAGTGCATTGGGTCTTTTGCAACCTTTGATGGATCAAGTTCGTTGAGAATCTTGTGTTCTTCCTCCTCCGTGAGGTACCGAATAGGTTTGTCTTTAATATTCCATGTTCCCCATTCGTACACAGGAGTGAAGTATCCAAGGCGATGTGCATTCTTACAAACCTTATTAAACTGTCTTGACCATAGTCGGATAGTTATATCCTTGACCCCGCGTTTACGTTCGAATTCAACCCAACGATTCAATTCACGGTTGGTAATAAGATCAAGGTTTTGGTCTGTGAAGTAATCTTTGAATCTATTGACTGCCTGCACCAATGTTAGATAGGCACCAGATTCTTTACTGGTCTCAATCAACATATCACAAGCATCAAAAAACTTTATGTGTTCTCTATGTCCTAACTCTTGTGTGTCAACGAGGTGTTGACGCATCTTTCTTTCAAGTTCTAACGTATCTCTTTTTCGAGTGGATTTTGAACTACGAACGTAGGTTTTATTTTTGTAATTGAACTGGACAACCCAGTATTTGCCACGCTTAAAAACACTCATCTTTGTTATCTCCAATATCTCTGACTATCCAATTACTTATCGCCAAAGACAACGGGGAACGGGTGATAAAATCCAGAAAAAATGGGTGAGTAAATACAAGTGCGATAAAGCAATTAGAAAGGAGATAACAATGAGTAATCGTATGGAAGATGATGATTTACTAGAGATGTTTGTTAACTGTGAAGATACGGAAACTTTAAGATTCCTGGCGAAAGCACTGATCAGTGAAAAGTATTACGAACAGTACACGCAGTTAGTGGCAATGTGTGTTGATCAAGTAAGAGAAGGAGTAATGGAATTGACTCTTGATCTGATGCGATTCATGTATCCGGAAGAACGTGAGAATGTTCCAATGAGTTATGTGTTCAATCACAATATTCTTTGGAAGCAGGTGGGTGAGTACTAAATAACTGTGGTGAGTTTCCGCCCTTACTAGGAGTCGAAATGCTCATCAAGTTGTTATCTCATCTCAGGAGCACCTACGGGTGCTCCTTCTTAATGCCTTATAGAAAGCCTCTCGCTCATCCTCGGACATTCTTTCGAATTCCTCCTTTTCCAGGCTCCAGATAATGCCTTCGAAATAACGAGAAATTGCTTCATCAATCGGCAAATTCGGGTGAGCATCCAAAAAGTCTAATATTTCTTTCATCATGCCCAGACTATCAATGCTGCTAAGTCATTGATCAACATGAGAAAAGTGGCTCTCGTGCTGTTTTAGGTCCATTTTTTCGTAGTTTTTATCCCCCAAACCATAAATACAGGTGCCGATTTCTAACGCTTATTAATCCAAGCGCCCGGATTTCGACAACAAGACCTATGGGGACACGAATTTTTCCGAAATCGCATGGCAATGCGGTTTCTAGAAGGAATTTAAGTGGACCCAAAGACACAACAATTACAACGAAAAGGAGGAGACCATGTCTCGAAGAAAACTAGAACGCCACCTGACACAAGATCAGCAATATGAAATGTGGGACAACAATAGATTGGCTGAAAAATCAATGGACCAGATATACCACATGCTACGGGAACGCTATGGCGTGCGTCACAAGCTCACGTTGAAGCCGAACAGTCTGTAAAGCGTATCAACGAGTTCAAATACAAACTAAAACAAGCATTGGGGGAGTACGGTGATGACTATTATTCAAACACTCATTGATCAATCCGATCTCATCGAGGCCCAGAAGACCGGACAGGAGATTCGCTACAAGGTGATTCTGAATACCAAGGTACAAGGCGGCTCTCTGGCCTGGGTGACTCGAGTCACTGCCAGTTCGCCTCAAGAGGCGGTGGAACGTGCTCGACAGATCTTTCGTAAGCGGAGAGGACATTTCCAGGAAGCGGTGCTGCAGGAATGGAAAGTGGGCACGATCACACCGATTGCGACCAGGAAACCACCTCAAACCCCCAAAAAGTCCAGGAGGTCGAAATGAAGTATCAGACCTATCAGGAGGTTCCCAACTGCTACAAACCTTATCTCAAATACAGCATACAGAAATTTGGTTTGCCGATAGTGAAACAGTACCTCGGCAAGATCAACACCTATGAGAACTTGGTTACCAAGGCGGAAGATGACCTACATCGAGAAAAACTTGAAAGCCTAATCTGGGGCTTCGAGGACAGGATTAAAAATGTACTGGAAAATCCCGGAGGCATGTTCGTTGATCAGTCACTATGCGATGCAAATGGAGTGATGATCGATTTGAAGATGTACTACGACGATAAAGCTGATGAAGTCAGATTTGAGATCGATCAGCTGAACTCGCTGCTGAAAAAGGCAATAGAAGATGATCTCGATATAGCCATTAAGCAGACCATTCAGGAGCAGATGGCGAGTAAGAAAGCTCACTTACGCAATATAAAAAACAGAAGGAGTGATTTCATTATGAAAACCAAGCTCCTGGAACATCAACAGAGATAACAACAATGACAACAATAAACAAAGAACAACTCAAAGTATGGATAGAGGAACTTGAAAATGACCAAGATTCTTTTGAAGCCTTACCCGACCTCACAGAGACCGGAAATGGGGACCTGCTGGCTAAGCAAACGATGGGACAAATACTCTATGTGCCCGAACTCAGTAACTGGTATTTCTGGAATGGTACCCGCTGGCAGGAAGATACTGATGGTTATGTTGTACGGCTGTATTTGAAAACAGTGATTCCTGAGCTCACGAACATCCTCAGAGAGACCGATGACAAGGAGTCCAAAAGCATCATGAGCTGGATACGTCGCAGTAAGCAGATGAGTACCTTGAAGAACTCGCTGACCGCAGCCTCCCATGTAGAAGGCATGACGAAGTCCCTTCAGGCCTTCGATACCAAGGGACATTACTTCGGTGTGAAAAATGGCGTGCTGGATCTTCGACAAGATTCCTTCCGATTAATCCAAGAGGACAGTGCGTTCCTTATGACTAAATCGGCAAACATAGATTATGAGCCAGAGGCTGATTGTCCGGAGTGGAAAGCATTTATCCGAAAGATTACTGAAGGCGATAGTGAATTAGCAGGGTTCCTGAAAAGGATCGCCGGACAAGCGATGCTCGGGCGTCTAGGCAAGGATAAATTGCCAATCTTCTATGGATCAGGCTCGAACGGTAAGAGTACGTTCGTTGATGTCTTAAACGGTCTGTTTGGCGATTACGCCTCAGCCACATCCAGCTCTGTGGTGATGAGTGATCGCAGTTCTACCGAGTATTATCTGGCACCTCTAAAAGGACTTCGGCTTTTGTTACTGAATGAGACCAAGAAGGGCCAGAAGATGGCCGAAGAGATTGTGAAGATGATGGTGGACAGTGGTGAGATCACCGCGAGATATCCGAAAGGGCGAGTGTTTAGCTTTCAACCGTTATTCACACCGATCCTGTCCACCAATCATAAGCCAAGAATCAGTGGGGCTGATTTTGGAATCTGGCGTCGTATTTATCTTGTGCCGTTTACTTATCGATTCAAAGACGAAGAAAAAGTCTCTGGATTTAGGGAGAAGGTCCTTAAACGGGAAATGCCTGGAATTCTGAACTGGTGTATTGAAGGCTGTCTTTCATATCAGAAACGAGGTTTAGATGCGCCAGACTCAGTGGTAGCAGCCACGGACGAGTATCGCCGGCAGCAGGACAAGATTGGTTCATTTATATCCGAGCGTTATCAAGAACAAACGGACGGACGAATCCGCCTGAAAGAAGTCCATACGCAGTTCTCGAAATGGTGTGAGGAAAATAAGCTGCCTGCCTAAGGTATTATCGAATTCCGGAATGATCTGGTCGACCGTGGTTATGAGATCCGGGTGAGTACAGGCTCTGTAGCATGGCTTTATGGCCTGGAGGATAAGCACGGTGGAAAGCCCAATAAGGTAGTCCTTGAGCTGCTGCAGGTCCGTGAGTAGGCAGGTACTGAGCTCTGTGTATCGATCGTTTTACCTGGCAGGTATACCTGCTGGGTAAGCATTGATGTGGATTAATGGTGGATCTATGTGTATCTAGCTGGGGTAAATGGGACTAATAACTACAAAGCAAATATATTTTTTATTTTATTTTTTATATATAAGTACTATGGGGATTAGCCCCACTTAGCCCACCTGTAAACACAGGGCATGTATCTACCGGGACAAGGCAACCACCATAGCTAGTAAAAGATCCACTTCCGATTCGTTGCATATGACAAACCACGCAATTAGACGGAATATATTTCGTTCTAAGCGATTTTCTCTTAGAATATGACGAAGATATGCAGCTAAGCGAAATTCGCTAGAGAGTCGAAATAAATCGGGACAAACAGAAATTAGCCATCATCGGCGGTTGGTAATAACAAGTCGGCTATTTCTTCGAGCAAAGGTTGAAGTTTCTCATGATCAGCATGGTCTATAGCTCTCTCAATGCTAGATGACCAATGACCTTGGCGATGTAGCTCTGCGGCACGTTCAGAAATGTTTCTAGCTGTACGGTCACACACTTTCTCAGTCGGAGCTGTTTCTTTTGATAAATGAGAAGTGATAGATGATTTAAGCTCTGTCACTTGCTCTTCATCGTCACGAAGGGCTAGAACAGAAAGGCCGTATAGGCCTCTTTCAAGAATGCCCCATCCTGTCTCATATCTTCCTCCCTTGAATGTCCACGACAAGAGTGCCTTTCCTGTCTCTTTAGCAAGTTCATCACAGCCCCGGGCATGGGCATTCATGGCGGATTCAAATAGGATCTCGGTCATTTGAAAATTCTCGATGAATTTAACCGTCTCTTCATCATCTGGAATCCACGTCAAAGTAGATATCAACCATATTGCATGTCTTCGAAGCTCATCCCGGTAGTGAGCATCACAAGCAGCGGCATTAGACACGGCACAAAGTATTTCAGTTATACTAGTTATCCAGCGAATCATGTCAAACGTAAATTGAGACTTTACCTTCACTGCTGCAAGTAGTAGTTCTTTCTCTGTCCTGTAAATGCCATCTGCCCATCGTTCTAAATTTCTTATAACTGATTTCGCATCCTCATTGTCTGAATCAGACTCTGATATGGCATTGCCTAAATCCGTTAGTCGTGCACGAAGACTTTGTGTGCTAGTTGAAGAATAATATGGACCTAGATAAGTACTGTGAATTTTTGATATAGGTGTATCAGTCACATTCAAAAAATATTTCACTACAAGAGACACGTCTTTACGAATTTCATCTGCAGCAAAATGAATATCATGATCTTTGGTTCTTAGCAGATCGAAAGTTAAGTTCGCTAGTTGTGTTATGCCTTCCAGAGTGACTGGCCGATAATCCTCATTTGAGGCACCTGTGGATGATATGACCGCAATATTCTCGCTGAGTGTTGATATTTCATTCGGGCTCTCTTGGCTAAGTATCATTTGTGCAGAGCGGCCCATTAGTCGTAATCCTTCCAATAAGACATCTGCCATATTGTGTAGTACAATAGACTGTACGGCATTAGATAGATATCCAGCAGCTAAGTGAGCATGAGTCTTTGATGCGGCCGGCGATGAGTAATCAATGCCAAGATATACCTGAGATAGCGCAGCCATTGTTTGAAATGTTTGTTCTATCTGTTGTTCATCTCGGCGCGCTATCGCGGATTGGGCGTTCTGCCTCAAAATCTCTAATGTGTCGTTGATAAATCCATCACTAGAAAAAGGATTGTCTATAAATGGGTTATTGGCATAGAAGGTTTTGCCCTTTGTTTCGACATACGCAGCATTGATTCCGACAATGGTATTCAGTGCGGCTCCAGAAACTTCATGATCGCCCTGTTCGGCATATCGTCTAGCAAATGACATAGCATGGCGAATGGAGCGTTTCGCACTATCTGTCCAATAGCTATTAAGCTGGAAGTATGTTGTTCGAGCCAAATCATGTGTTGAGTCTAATGGTGATGGGTCTGTTTCCGCTGTTTTATCTTGTTCTAAAAGCGGCTTAGCTCTGGCTGCTCGACGCCCCCAGGTTTGAAATTCATTTTTAGTCTCCTTGAAGAGCATTCCAAGTTGTCTTAATGGATTTATAAGGATTAACGCTCTTTGATATGCGTATAAGACAGTAAGAGCACTATAAGAATTGCCCAAAAACTTGTGAGCAAAATAATAGAGAGAATCGATTTCTCGACAAATGTTGATAACGATGCAACTGCTATGGCTAGCAGAAAAGCGAGTGCAAAAGCACCTAAGAGATTTCGATCTGTACTGAGTCGGCGGAATAAACCATGTGGCATTCTCTCGATATTTACCTGCATGGCAAACAATACAAGAGAAGTAACTATAGCGGCAGCACCGATTAGAGCGCTTCCAACATTTAGAATTAGTGAGCGTATTCCATCAATTGCCTGATCTGATTTGTAATAGTTCTCCAGTATGCCTTGTAGACTGCCGGATAGATAGGCACTCAAAGATATAAGCAAAACCAGTGCTATTGAAAAGGCAAGTACGCCATATCGGCGTCTAAACTCTACGATTCGGTGTTGGGCTCGATATGCTCGTTGCCACAATTTAGCGGTACTTTGCGAGATCGTCTTTTTCAGACGTGTGATCTTGGAATTAATGGTTTCTCGCAGAGGCATGTAAACGTCAAAACCTACGTTGTGGATACACCAATAGGTCTACGTTGCGAAATTTACCTATTGACGAAAAGTAGGTAGCTTTGTTTTTCATCATTCACCTTCTTCAAACTCAGCGTTACTGAAACGTAGGACATTGCAGTTTTCTTTGATAGTGCGCTGCATCGCCTCATCAAATCCTTTACTTGACTTGGCCTGTATTTCGACCGAAATGCTGACATCAACTCCGAGCTTGGCTGTAAACTGCTGTACGACTTCATCCATGATGGTCGCAAAATCCATCTTAGCGCTGACGGCATCAAGCGAAGTGGTACCGTAGAACTGTTTTTTATCTGCGACACCTGGAGTTGGTGTCGGAGGTGTGGATCCACCTCCAGGTTGGGGTGGTGAAACGCCGCCGGGAGGAGTGGCTCCACCGGGTTGGTCACCTCCACCTGGAGTTCCTGGCTCGGGTTGAGGGACTGGTTTAGTTCGCTCCTTGTAATCAGCAGCAGCGTCTCGCTCGATCAATAATGAAGACTCATCCAGAGTGATCATGGTATTGCGACCGAATACAAACCCCAGGTATTTGTCGTCTTCCTTTCCATTGGAAAAGCCAAAGAAGTCTTCTGTTTCAAGGCCACGATCTATAGCATTTTTCAGTACCTGATCATTTACCATGCGAGGTAGGTAGAGATAGTGGCTGCAATCTTGCCAAACCTTCAAAGCGTTAACTTCTGTATTGCCATCTTTGAAGTACCATTGATTCAGAATATTTCTGAGGTGTATGGGAGACCACTCGGATATTAACCATTCTTCCTCATGCAGTTTATTCTCAATCTCCTGAATCAGATTCTGTGCGGCTGGTGAAACGGAAATAGCTTCCCATTGCAGGGTGGGCTTACCACGTACAAATTCTTCTACTGGGCAAATTAACCATTTGTACGATTCACGTACCAACTGCTGCAATGTTTGCTCTGCGCTTTCTACTGCGCGTTTCACCTCGGCCAGCTGGTTGCTCTGATAAACCAGCTTGTTGGACTGGAAATTTTCAAGAATAGAGTTCCATGCTAGGTAGGTTCTGGTTTGATCACTCAAGCGTCCAATCACATCGTAGTCTGGGGCAAAGAAAATCAGACGATTCTGTTTTTGCCTGGGCTGATCGCCTCGCTTACGAAGGATTTCTTCTGCGGCACGAACTGCCATATTGTCACCGCCACGACTATATGAGTGTTTTGGTGGCAGTACGACTAAGCGCGGACCTGCTCCATATTCATCTGGCACATCGACGGACGGTGTAAAAACATGAATACCAGCAAAAGAGTGGTTGCGACCAAAGACCCGAGATACTCGGGCCTTGAGTTGAGGCATGACCTCATCCTGGTCGCTGATATTTTGTTTGCGGCTTTCCATTTCCCTACGCAAGTTGGGTTTAGTATCAAACCAGAAGCGATCCTGATCAGAGTAGAGGTAATGCAGGCGGTCACGCAGTCGTCGAAGAACGTCTTCAAACACACCAACGGTTTGCCCGGGTTGAAGTGTGCCGAGAAGAATACGTTCTACCTTGATGCCTCGTATCATCTGGTCGCCGGTTGAAGGAGCACTACCGAGGAAAATAGTACGAGAGGCACGACGTGCTGCCTGTACACTGCCGAAGCGTGTGTCTTTACCATCAATGTGTACGGGCTCTGATCTTGGACCATCTATTTCTTTCTCGATGACGGGTTCCCAGCCCTGAGGCAGATAGTGGATGCTTTTGTTACGGACGTTGCTGTCATCAAGAGGGATTGAACCCGGCATAATCAGCGCGTCCCGGTTATCAGAATTCCACAGGCGATGGATCACGATGGCCATGTATTGCAAGACACCACGGGTGCGTTGGAATTTGTCCAAGGTTGACCAGTCTTCGTAAAGCCGGTCAAAGATCTCTGGATGAATAGGGTATGACTGACGCAGTCTGTCTTGGTAGTGGCTGGTCTGTGTCTCTGATGGAAGCTTGTCTGAATGCTCCCTATAGTAATCAGCAAAACCCTTACAAACCTGATCTAGATCGCTACTGTCACCAACGGTATCGAAAAGGCGGCGACGTACTATCTCGAAGGCTTCTTCAGTGGCTACTGGCTTCCAGACTGATTCCACACGGGCAAAGTACTTCTCTAGTGAGTTAAGAGCGCGTTGCCCCATGTTGCCGCCAACCTCAAGATCAGACTCAGGAAGTGAAGCAAGGAGTATCGCATCTGGTACTGCCTTCATGACTTCAGTGAGTGCCTGAATAAATGAGATATTGCTATCAAATGTTCCGGCTTTGTAATGCTTTCCGATTTCAAGTTGTCGAGCGAAGGCAACCAGTTCGTCAATGAGCACTACGCAAGGTGACGCCTCATGTAGAAGATCAACAATTGCTTCCTTTCCAGGCGAAGTACCATCTTGATCAGCTTGCGCTACTTTGTCATAACCTGCCTTACCTAACAGTTGCCAAGCCAATTCACCCCAGAGCGTATTGACTATTAATCCATCGTGCTCGAGAGGTTGACTGGGAGAGAGCTTGATTCCATCCAGAACAGCCACGTTGGCATGTGGTAATTGAGATATTCCAGCTTCATCGAGGACAGGAGGAATACCTTCAAGCTGATCTGTGCTGACTTTTCTTCCGGCAAGGTGATAAACGGCAAGCATGGTATGTGTTTTACCACCACCGAAAGCTGTCTGGAGTTGAACAACAGGATCGCCTCCTTGTCCGGCGAGTCTTTGTGCGACGGAGATCAGCAGGAGTCGCATACCTTCGGTAATAAAGGTGCGAGAAAAGAACTTTTCTGCATCCTGGTATTCATCAGGTGCTATACCTGCTGCGACCTGAGATATGTCTGCAGCAAACTCAGATTGTTTGAAAGTGCCTTCGAGCACATCCTTGTGGGGCTTGGCAATTTCTCGCCAGGGTTTGATGCTCATTGTTCTTTTCCTCTAGATCTCTAGTTCTGCTTGTGATCCTGTATGTCCTGCATCATGTGATGCAGAAACGATGTTATGCCAAGCAGAGATTAATTCGTTGTATGCTCTGGCATCTTCAGCCCAGTTTTTTCGCTCACAGAGTGTATAAAGATGGTAGGCTAGCTGGCGGATCGATTCGCCACGCTCGGGCATGCGAGCGAGTAAAGAACCTGCGTCAGATTCGCTTTTCTCATTAAGCACGCGAATCATGTGATGAAGAGCTTCCCACACAGGTGTGCGATTATCAGTTTTCGGGTCCCAGTCAGCGGGGTATTCTCCCCATTTCAGCAAGCGCACTTTACTGCCACCAGACTCGATAACGCCTGAATCCTGCACGCCGGGTAATGAGGTGCCTTTAGCCTGTGCCAGAATATCAGCCTCACCAAATTCACCAGCGGACCAGCCCATGCTCTCAAACCAATCAATACAAAAACCAGTATCCGCATCTTCGGCACCAACACCGCCAAGCACTTCATCTTTAATCTTATTGATAATTTTCAGGGCTTCATGAACACTCATTGAATTGCCATCCTGATTTAGAACAGCACCATATCTGGAAAAAATTGCCATACCCGGGCCTATAGCAGATTGAGCCATATCAACAGGCTTTACGACAGATTGACCAAGTGTACCGCCCATCATGGCATCAAGCGCCTCTGGTAAGCTGTTCCTCAATTCACGCTGAAAATCACGTCTTGAAATGGTTTGAGCATTACTCTCACGTCGTTGACAAACTAGAACAATTGATGAAGCAAGTGCATTCCAGTTCTTCTTTAGATTGCCGGTTAGCTCTGTTCTGACAGGCCATGTTCCCGTTATGGCAAATCCAGCACGTAACACTGCTTCCAGAAATGATTCCCATCCAGTAGAAGAAGTGCCTGACTCATTTGTCTCAGAAGATCGGAAGGCATAATAGATGGTTACTGGAAATGCCTGGTGTGAATGCTCAGCAATGTTATGCATTACATCGGTCATGCCTTCCATAAAGAACTGCTCTGCATTGTCCTTACCATTATGACGTTTATGGTCAGCTACCAATTCCTCATGCTTTGGGACGAGCATGGTGGTGTAGGTCTCTGGTAAAAATGCTTTTAAGCTCCGACGCAACCAGACATAGAAGAAGTCAGATAAATCGGCATATGGTACGTTGTCGTAATATGGCGGATCAGTTGAGACTACCTGATTTTTGAAATTCGCTGTTTGTGCGTCTTTTTGAAATGCTTCTCCACCCTTTCCTTCCGCAGGTAATGTAGCAACAGCTGCAGACAAGTATTCTGCCTGACCGAAAAAATTACCTGATGATGTGCTAAATGGATTACCTTCTGCTGTATCCAAAATCATAGGAAGAGCATGTCTTGCAAAGACTTGTTGTACTGATTCTCGAATAGTGTCCCAGAGAGTGTTTGTAGATTGACGATTTGCCAAACGGCTGATACATAGACCTAGGTATACGCAAATTGCATCAGCATAAGCCTTTGCACCTTTGCCATCATCTTTCAAGCTGATTTGGTTATTCTCTAACCCTGCTGCTAATGCATCTGATTCGATGATTTGATGCATATCCACCAGTTTTTCAGCAAAGGTGTTTAAGGCCAATGTTTGTCTGTCCATAAACAGGTCGCCAACGACGGAAGGTCCATAATTGGTGACACTCATATACTGGGGATGTGTAGACATCTGATATTCAGGCCGCCAGTTGGGTTTTGCGGATAATCCAAGCCTTTCTTGTTCTTCGGTGGTTCAGCATAGGCTCGTCCTTTGTCGCCTTCTGCCACGACGGCCATGAGTTTCCAGCTCATTCTGCCGGCTTTGCCTTCTGCCTTTACGTAGTCTGCTGGTATGGGACTACCGGTTAATAGGCAGGTGAAATTAGCGCCTCTTGAAGATTTCGTACTAGATTTAACGGTATCAACATCGTCAGGTACACCTCTGTGCAGTTCAAATCGATAACTCAGCCCATCCACAACGGGTTTAATGTAGGCTTCTTTGCCCTTTTTCTTACATAACCAAAAGGTAGATACGAGAGGCACTTGCGTACCTTGAGCAGCTGGATTCGGGCTTGCGACTGTTCTTCCCCATAGCCAGGCTAGTACAGTGGCTTCTCGCCCACCGTAAGAATCATGTACACGTACTTTGGGATAAAAATGACCGATTTCATCAAATGCCTTATCGGACAGTATCTTTGCGTACCGACGAATATCTTCGGCCAATCCATTTGCCTGTTTCCAATCGTCGACTAAGGATTTTTGTTCTTCTGGGTCTGGACCAACTGGCCTAAGATTGGCGAATCTCGGTGGTATTTCCACCATTGCTTTGTTGATCGTAATGGCAACAGGATTCAAATCTGTTGAGATCGGTTTAAGGCCCAAACGTTGTGCCTCAACGGGAATACTGCCACCACCTGCAAAGAGGTCATGAAAATCTGGTAGCCTATCGGGGTCAAAGCCAGGTTTCCCTTTATTAATCTCACAGGTCTCGCGCCAACTGTCTAGGATCGCTTCTCTTGCGCGACTCAGTACTTTCTCATTATTCAGATTTTCCCACTTCACTAAATTCAGATTTTCCCACTTCACTAAATTCAGATTTTCCCACTTCACTAAATCGCGGATGATATTGAAGAGTTTTTCTCTTTCAGTATCTGCCTGCTCTTTGGTTTTGCCTTTATACCAACCACGTTCACCGCCCGGATTATTAACAAGTTGTGCGAATAATATTGCGCGAGCGGTAGCTAACGGCCGCCTTGCCCACCATAAATGCAAAGTAGAAGGATGGCCTTTACGAATAGACTTTTCTCTGGTTGCCTGTGCGTTGATGTCATCTAATGGCAGTGCCACCTCGATGAGCTTTTTTGGTATTTTGATATTAGCGCTCATTTACTCTGCCACCTGTAATGTTTGTTCTGGGTCTACTGCCTTGCTCAGTAGATCCTTCAATTCATAATTAATACTGGCCACACCGAATTCTGGCTCTTGATTGAACGGGTTCTTGATGTAGAACGGGCCTTCGTGAGAATCGCCATCCACGATCACAATAGCCAGGATAAACTTTTCAGTTTGATTCAAGCCGTAGATGATCTCGTTACGGCTGACAGTGATTGTATTTTGGCCTTTAGCTCTACCTTTTACTTCTATGTGTCGGTCTTCCAATAACTTGCCATCGACAAGAGGGGGCCTAGCTGTAACATCCCACCCGCATTTTTCTGCGGAGACATCTTTGACTTCGTAGCCGAATCCGGTCTCAGCGTTAATAACTTCCTGCATAGCAACTTGCTCGATATGTGATCTGGCAGCGGCATCAGCGGTGAAATTGGTTTCGCCTTTCCGTTTGGCCAACATCCCTTGTGGAATAATTAATGCGCCACCAATGACTACTGGCGTGCTGGAGACGACGCTACGCATAGCGGTGAGTTCACGTTCTCGCTGCTCTAACCGTGCTGTGAGTTCTTCGGCACGTCTTCTGGCGTTCTCGGGTTGCATGCGAGGTTGTTTTCCAGCTTCAACATCGGCTGATAGTTTTAAGTAACTATTTGTCCAGTAGTTGATTTCCTTAACCAGTCGTTCACGGACGGCGGCATGTATTTTGTCTACTTGCCGTTCGCGTCTGGATTTCACTTCCTTGTAATGCTCTGGAACCAGATGAGTCGACGCATGATTGAGTGCTAAAGCCTCTAGATTGTTGTTAATCCAAGGAGCTTCAAAAACATCCTTAATCAAGCCCAGGTCGTAATCATCAATAGGCTGTAGGTCGAGGTGAGGAGCCCATCCGGCATTAATTTCCTGTCCTTGTTGATTGAGTTCGACAAACTGTAGTCGGCGAGAGACGGAGATTGCCTTGTCACTGCTACTGTCATTCACACTCTGTCGTAGGCTATGATCAATCATGACGAGCACTTTGGGTTCGATGCCATCGTCATTCGGATCAACTAGAACCGCACCTTGTTTCAGTTTGCTCCGATGTGCTTCTAAAACGAGATTAGTTGTTGAGTGCATCAATGGGTGGCCAGGATGCAGTAGATCGGCCATGGGCTTGCCATGCAAACGAATGTTCTGCTTTTCAAAGCAGATTCGTTCGTATTTCTTGAGTGTTGGAGTTCGCGTTTCGCCGATGACACGATCACGTTCACGAATTGAAGCTGGGACATGACGGATTTCAAAGCGTCCAGCCTCTCGAGTTCGCATTTCTCCACCTAGGGTGTTGAATGCTTCAGTAAAAAACGCTCTTATAAAGTAGGGCTGAAGCTTCCGCGCTTCTGCCTTCTCCATCTCTTCCTTGACGGCATAGAGTTCTTCCATGCCCATATGCTGCTCAACCAGAGCGTTACGCTTGATGATCTCTTCGAGATGAGTGGTATCTAAAGCACCATCAATGACCTGATCCATCTTGGCTTTGACCGTTGGGTCTTCGCCATAGCGGATGGCATCCATCAGCAGGTCTTTGAGGGATACGTTATCGAAGGCTTCACCGAGGATGTCGAATACCCGGCCACCCAGGGCAGCACGTTCTACTTCCAGTTTTTCTAGCAGTTTTTGGAATACCGCACCTTCTCTGGTTTCCACGGCAACGATGTTCCAGAGGTGGCATACCTCGGTTTGACCGATACGGTGTATTCGACCGAAACGCTGTTCCAACCTGTTCGGATTCCAGGGGAGGTCATAGTTGACCATGAGATTGGCGTTTTGAAGGTTGACACCTTCGCCAGCTGCATCGGTCGCAACGAGAACAAGCACGTCTGGATTGTTACGGAATTCTTCCTGGATCTTTCTCCGATCATCACGATTGGTGCCCCCGTGGATCGAGACGACGGCATCTGGCAATCCGATTAGTCCGCTAATGCGTTCTACAAGATAAGCCAGTGTGTCGCGATGTTCAGTGAAGATGATCATTTTCCGACGATTACCAGAAGAGGTGTACATTTCTGGCGATTCTTGCAAGAGACTGGATAGCTCTTCCCATTTCTTGTCGTTACCGGATTGGACGACAGTACGGGCCTGCGATTCCAATGCTTTAAGCGAAATGATTTCGGCTTCTAACTCGTCGATGGTTTCAGCTGCCGTAGCCTGATCGACCACATCTTCAACCCACTCTTCGTACTCACCTCCGAGCATTTCATCTGAAGCTTCGTCGATGTCTTCAGGGACATCTTTCACGTTGTACTTGGCCAGTGTTTCCGCAACGTGGTGGCCTCGCTGGACCAGTTTCATTTCATCCAGTCGGTCTTGAAGACGTTTACGCAGACGTTTAAGTGATTGATAGATGGCTTCCGGACTGGATGCCAGACGGCGTTGTAGTTGAGTCAATGCAAAGCCAACTGTGTTCTTCTTTTTACCACCAATATTGTCAGCCCGATTCATCTCGTTGCGAACGTAATCAGTGACCTGGGCGTAGAGGGCTTCCTCTTGTTCTGATAACTCATAGTTAGCGGTGTAGGCTCTGCGTTCTGGGAACAGAGGAGTGCCATCGAACTTGAGAAGTTCCTCTTTGACCATGCGCCGCATCATGTCGGAAATATCGACCTTGTGTGCGCCTTCTCGGAACTTGCCATAGAAGCGGTCACCGTCCAGTAGTGACATGAATAGCTGGAAGTCCTCTTCCTTACCGTTGTGTGGGGTAGCCGTCATCAACAAGAAATGACGGGTGATAGAGCCCAGTAGTTTTCCTAGTTTGAAGCGACCAGTCTCATTGATCTTGCTACCGAAGTAGTGGGCCGACATCTTATGTGCCTCATCCACTACGATCATGTCAAAGTCCGTATGTTTTAGTTTTTCCTGGTAGTCTTCATTTCGTGATAGTTGATCGAGACGGGCGATAATCTGACTCTGTTCCTCGAAGTAGTTACCGGAGGCGCATTGCTCCTGCTTCTCACGGCTGAATATTTCAAAGTGAAGACCGAACTTTTCAAGAAGTTCATCTTGCCATTGCTCTGTCAGGGAGCCAGGGGAGACGATCAGGATGCGTTTTACGTCAGCCCGCATCAGTAGTTCGCGGATGAAGAGTCCAGCCATGATGGTTTTACCTGCACCGGGATCATCGGCCAGTACAAAGCGCAGTGGCTGTCGAGGCAGCATGGCTTCATAGACTGCCGAGATTTGATGAGGCAGTGGCTCCACATTGGAAGTGTGTACCGCCATCATCGGATCGAAGAGGTGAGCAAGATTGATGCGGTAGGCTTCAAGGCCAAGCTTAAATTCGGCACCCGGCGCATCGAATGCCCAGGGGCGTCCTGCCTCTGCTAGTTCAAGGCGTGCCTCATCGGTACGGAACAACATCTGAGTGCCGGGTTTGCCATCGGGATCGACGTAGAAAACGTTGGACGCATCGACACCGACTGGCTCGACACTGACGATCCGGACGATTTTGTCGCCTTCCAAACCCCGGATTTGGGAATCTTTGTTGATGTCTTCGAGTTTAAGCATCCTTTCTACCTCAATATCCTTCCCTAGCTGTCATCGGCGACGTATTCAAAAAGCTCGGATACTTCACACTGAAAGAGTTTGCACAACTCATTAATCGCTTCGACCTCGATGCGTTTTGCAGATTCTTGATAAAGCGCGGTCACGGTGCTTCTGTTTAATCCGGTTTCGCGAGAAACATCGGAAATTTTCATTTTTTTGGCACCCATCAGTGTGGACAAATGGCATCTAATCATAGTGTTCTATATCCAAAAATATGATTCAGAACGTGATTTTGATTCGTTATTTGTTATTTTGCTTGTTAGCAAGGCGCTTATTTTGGTGAAAGCGTTATCCTGCATAACAATTAGTTAACCAGTTTATCAAAATGGGGTCTAAAACAGAATAAAAATGGTGAAAATATAGGAAAAACAGGTTTTCGTCCGTTGTCTTCCTCCGAAATTGGGATGACGCTTCCCCATAGAGTTCAACAACCGGAGACAGACCATGTTTGGAAAGAAAGAGAAGGTAGAGACCACCGATCAACTGAAGACTGAAGAGAAGTCTGAAAGTGTAACCCTGGACGAAGCACTGAAAGAGGAAGGTGAAGGCCGGACTCCTGAGACCGTATCGAAGAAACGTGAGGGACCCAGAAAGTCAGAGCTGGCTATGAAGATCATGGAATCTGAATGGGGCAACATTCAGTCTGGCAAGGTCAAACGCAAGGACATCATCCAGCGTTTCATTGATGAGGTCGGCCTGACAAAAGCAGGTGCATCGACGTATTACGGCAACATTAAGAAAAAGCTTTCAAAAGCGGCTTAGAAACGATTAGAAACGCTCTTAATACTCTTTATAAACCCGCTTCGGCGGGTTTTTTCAGATTTCATTTATTTTGCCTATCGGACCACGCCAAACATACAAACGACCGTCCTTTTTTGTCTTCTTCACGTGCACTTTCTCCATTGCAGGATTGTCACGATGTGGATCAAACCTGTACCTCTGACGCAGTGCTGACACACTAATACCATGTGATTCAGCATACTCTTCCGCGTCTACTGGGTGTGACGGAATTGCTTCAAAAGCATCATATGTAGCACCTTCCTTCACACGTTTTTGTGGTATGAAAGGTGCTCTTTCATTCAATACAGCCGTCGCCATACGAACTAATTTCCTTAATTCGTCGTCCTCTAGTTGTTCTAGGTCACTGAAACTAGGTGGTATATTGATTGTTTCCATCTTTTTTCTCCAATTAAATCAGCGACTTGAAATTTATCACACGTCACACGTGAATAAAAGCGTTAAATTCATCACACAATAACACTAATAGATTAACGTAGTGTGATAAGTGTGATAGATTATACCCATCAGATGAGAAATGTCTGATTACTTTTAACTTAATTGGAGATTAGAGATGAAACAGAAAAATATGATTTACCTGACGACTGCCGTGTTTGTGGATAACGGTGAGAGGTTTCTTTTTGAACTGTCGTACCCAAGGAAAGATAAAAAGGCAATGGAAGCGACCATAGCCGATGTCAGAAAAGAAGTTGAAGCAGTGTGTAAGGAGGAGAACCGGAGTTTTCAACAAGGTCTTGGTCAACAGATTGTCACGGTAGGGAGGGCATTTAGCGACACCCGAGACGAACACTATGATCAGATGATGTGTTTCTTAATGGCGATCCTTTATAAAGAGTATGGATTGAATTATGTGTCTGTTGATGGAAATCACGTAATGGTAAGAAAGGTGGAAGATCATATTACGAACCTTGGTTTGAAAGTGGAGGTAGCGTGATGAGTGATTTACCACAAATGATTAATAACATTGTTGAAGCGGAACTGGCACTTGAAGAAGCAATCGAAAATGCGTTAAGAGAAGATCCTGAACTGTTGGCTTCATATGCTGACGACGATACTGATGAAAAGATAGAGCAGTGGAGTGACCGCAGAAAATGGTATCCAGCGCCTATTGTGATTCATTGGACTGTCAATAAGGAACGGTTTAAGGAACAGCTGATTGATGAGGTTGCGTGATGGAAACACAAGCAAATGAAATACCTGATATTCAATGGAACTTGGAGATACTTGAACGCCAGTGGGATCTATTCAAATTAGCCAGATCAGTATGGGGACATTTGGAGTGTGAGCCAGAAGAGATGGAGCATTGGGGATATGATGAAAAACTCGATGCGTATGTCATTGGTCAGACAGACGATGAAACTGGTTGTATTGTCCAGATACTGATTCCAAAGAAACACATTGGATCATATAAGGAGACAGTGTGACTGTGATAGAAGGGGAGTGTAAAATCTCCCCTTTGTCAACAGGAGGATGAAGATGTACGAAGAGAAGATAAAAGAACAGAATTAGTATAAGGAACTGCAAGACAATCCAGAGAACAAGATCTACGTATTGAATGGACTGTTTAATGGGTATATGCAGTTCAAGGGCTACCATGACAATATGGAGTGGGACGATGAGCTGATGAGTGAAATTATGGACGATGAGTTCGCCGGTCAGATTAACAACTTTGAAGGTTTTGAAGACTGGGACCAGTTAGTTCAGAGGTGTGATTCAAGCGAAGACAAAGCAATGGATGAAATAACAATGCTGATGGCAGAGATGATTGGAATGGCTTCAGGTGTGAAGAGTGTAGGATGATATGACGCTTCCTGACAAAGACGATTACCGAGGATGGGAACGACTCGAAGAGAAAGCATTCCATACAGCGATGAAGAACTTGGGATTCACAGAATCTAAAGGCCTGACAGAGGACGAAAGAAACCAACTCGATGTAGAAGAGGCAAGAGTCTACAAAGAGTTGGTTGATATGTAATCTGTATCGCTAACCTCTCTCTTTCGCCGAAACCTGCCTATTACAGATAGAAGTATCGTAACGTTACCATTCGGTGTTTTGTATGGGTTCCATAATGTGTCTTTTCCTAAATGCTGTCTCTATATAGAGATGCTGGAGCCCGCGAGTACCAGCGACGCTTTCACCGATGGAAGTACTTAAAACTCTATCGTTTTTCGCAGCGGTCTAACCTAAACAAATCATAACTTATCGATTTTACAGTAGGGATTGAGCAAGGGATAACTTTTGGCCGAATCGCTTGCGTGGACGATGCTCCATGGTTACAGAGTATATGTCTTGGGTAGTGCTTGACGTGTAGTGATGAACTCTCTGGTGAACCTTAATGTAAGATTGAACCTTTCAATGCGGTTCGTTTTTCCGTTTTCTTTACCAACTGCTCGATGTCTGTTTTGGGGAAGAACTTGCTCATATGCAGACC
>Ga0126329_10000106_pt1 | contig 20715 bp, 8 predicted proteins | sample InaspJWI85metaG_FD_104915 | JGI IMG/M metagenome (GOLD analysis project Ga0126329, IMG submission 104915) | Marine gutless worms symbiont microbial communities from Oahu, Hawaii - Inanidrilus sp. 2 OAHU.JWI-85 metaG | ecosystem: Host-associated > Annelida > Digestive system > Unclassified...
CTTCGGTGATCACCGAAGTGCGCACCATCGGGGTTCCCAATTTTACCGATGCGCTTGGAAACCCGGTTGCCAGCATCGACGTATCGGCCGGTGAACCGGTGTATCTGCAAGTGGCCGATAAAGATCGCAACGAAGATCCTACGGAGATTGAGACCGTTACCGCAACGGTAACCAACCCCGATACCGGCGATAGTGTGGTGGTCACGCTATATGAAACCGGCCCGGATACCGGTGTGTTCGTCAATGCGCTCGAGGTCACCGACCCGGCAAGTAATGTAAACCCGAGCGCCATCGATACCGTCACAGTGACGGTGGTTGACTCTGTGACCCGGGCCAGCCAAGTGATTACGCTTTATGAGACCGGCGTGAATACCGGTATCTTTGCCAATGATGCCGATGGCCGGCGGTTCGGCGAATTGCCTTTGGTCTCTTGCGCGGATCCGGAAATCAATTGCTGTAGTGCCCTGCCGGACGGCTGCGGCACGGTCACACCGCCCACCGCTGCGGAAACCTTGTATGTCGAAGGGGGTACGACCCCGCAGCTTCAATTGGACTATGCGGACCCGGCCGATCCCGGCCGTGACAATGCCAGTGCTCAGGTGTTTATCGCCACCCAGGTGGTCCTCTCCGATTTCGGGGCCTGCCGTCAGGCGGATCAAAGCATCGTCTATTGGGAGACCGCTTCGGAAGTGGGCACGGCAGCCTTCAACCTGCTGCGCTTGAACCCAGCTACCGGTGACTATGAGCTCGTGAACGATCGCCCGGTGCCGAGCCTGTTGGGACATCCCCAGGGGGGCATCTATCGCCTGGTGGATCCCGATGTGGATCAGGGCGACCGGGTAACCTATCAGTTGGAAGAAATCGAGAGCCGCGGTGACTTCAACCGCTATGGCCCCTTTACGGTCACCGTGGGCACCGCCCCGGATAAAGTGACCGGACTGGGCGCCATGACCGCTGATTTTCACCGGGATGCCCATGCGCCCAATGGTCTGCCGCAGCCAGTAGCCCGAACCTTGGCCGCTTCGCGGTCTCTGGCGGCCCCGTCGCCCGGCGACGCCTTGAAAATCAGCATTGCTGCCAAAGGATTTTACTACCTCAGTGTGGTCCAGATTGCCGGTCTGCTGGCCGGCATGACCGAAGCCGACGTGATCACCGCCATCGGCCTGGGCAACCTGGCGCTGACCGGCAACGGCAGCCTGGTGCCTTATCTGCCGGCCGCGGCCAATGCCGGTCTTTACTTTTATGGCACCGGCAGCGATAGCCTCTATACGGCCAGTAACTATTACTGGCTCAGGCCCGGCACCGGTCTGCTTATGGAACCCGGCGATGCCGTCGGTGATGTGACCGGTACCGGCGGGGTGGATGCCCCTGATGTCGCCGCTGCCCTCAAAACGGTAGACGGTGTGATCGTTCCCGGGGTGCGGCCGGACTATACCGCGTCCGGGGCCGATGTGAATGGTGATGACCGGGCCGGTCTGCCCGAGGCCCTGTATGGCCTGCAGGCGCTGGCCGGTGTGCGGACGCCCGTGGACAACTCGGGTGCCCTCCAGCCGTCGGCCACTATCCAGAGCTTCCGTGACACCCTGCACATGGAGCAGGACCTGATCTCGCTGACCGACTTTTTCAATGATCCGGCTGCGGATTACTGGATCTGGGGGATCCTCAACGCGGGCGTTAGTGGCAGCGATATCTTTGCCGGTCCGTTCTTTCTCCCGGGCTGGGATGGGCAGGGACCCCTGGATCTGACCGTGCGTCTGTTCGGTGGTGATAATTCCGTAGCCCTTGAAGACCACCACGTGGTGGCGGCGGTGAACGGCATACCGGTTGGGGAAGCCCGCTGGGACGGGGTCAGCGCCTATACCCTGGAGATTACCGATATCGATCCCGCCACAGTCGGTTTTACCAACAGCGGCGCCGATCTGTTCAGCCTCCAGGCTGTTTTGGATGCCGGCGTGCCCCACAGCACGGTCGCGGTGGATTCCACCACCGTCACCTATCCACGGGCTATGGTGGCCTTCGCTGACCAGCTGGCGCTGCTCGGTGACAACCACGCGGAAGTGACCGTGTCCGGTTTCAGTTCGACCGGTATTCAGGTGCTGGAGGTGGGCGATCCCGATCGACCCCGTTTGGTGACAACCACCCTGGTGGACGGTTCGGCCGGTAACTACCGGGTTACTTTCGCGCCATTTACGGCCACGTCTCCTTATTATGCCGTGGTACCAAATACCGCCATCGTGCCGCCGGTAATAACAGCCGTCAACGATACCGATTTGCGGGATACCGGCAATGCATATGATTACCTGGTCATTGCACCGTCTGCGTTTACCACCGAAGCCCAGGAACTCGTCGATCATCGGGTATCCCAGGGCTTGACCGGGCGGGTGGTCGCCTGGAATGAAATCGTCGATGGTTTTAACAATGGCATTCCGGCGCCGGAGGCCGTGCGGGAATTCCTACGCTATGCCTACACGAATTGGGCGCAGGCGCCCCAATATGTCGTGCTGGCCGGCAACGGGTCGTTCGACTACAAGAATATCCGTGGGTTCGGGGACAACCAGATCCCGGCCTTGTTGACGGGAACGCCGGATGGCCTGTTCGCCAGTGATCAGCTGCTGGCGGATGTCAGCGGCAATGACGGCGTGCCCGATATGGCTCTGGGACGCCTCCCGGCCACTTCCGCCGCCGAGTTGACCGCCATGATCAGCCAGATCAAGGCGTTTGAAAACGGCAGCGGCCCCTGGCGGCAGCGGGCCCTGATGGTGGCTGGTTCACCGGAATATGCCGGAGAAACCAGCGATTTCAAGGCCGACAGTGCCGGAGTGGCTGAGCGTCTGCCCTTAGGTTTCGATATCGGTACCGTTTACCAGGATGACGGCGGGACCAACCTGGATGTGATCGGCCAGCTCAATGCCGGTACCCTCTTGGTGAACTACATCGGTCACGGCGGCTATGACCGCCTGGCCGGGGCAGGGCTTTTAACAGAGGACGATCTGACGTTATTAACCAATACTGGCGAGCGGCCATTTCTGGCGGCGCTCACATGTATTGTCGGTAATTTTGCCCTACCGGGGTTCGATTCGCTTGGTGAAGCACTTGTACAACAACCGAACACAAAAGGCGGCGCAATTGCCGTCTGGGCGCCCACGGGCCTGTCTGTCAACGCCAAAGCCGTGTGGCTGAATGAGGAATTTGCCGACCAGATGACCAGCGCGGTCGGGACCGATACCCGACTGGGCGATTTGATCCTCAATGCCCTGCGCGATTATCACCTGAATTCCGGGGATAGATTCCTGGTAGGGCTTTATAACCTGCTGGGTGATCCGGCTCTCATCATGCCGCTGGCGGATCTGGACACGGGGCCGGGTTAAGAAAGATACAACGGGAGTATACGACGGATGCAATCCGATCTCGACCAAATACTGGCTGCGTTGGCCGCCGAGTTTGCCTCTGGGCAAATGGATGACTGGGTGACCGCGCAGGTTGCTGCGTTGGCCAACCCGGCCGATTTGGTATATCGGTCTGTAAGCGAAGGGTTGGCGGGCATTGTATACCGCCGCCTAAAAAAGACAGGCGGGCTGGAGGCACTGGGTACACAGCTGGCCTACCGGCTAACCCAGACCCATTACCACGCAGTCCAAAACGAGCTGCGCTTAAGGGCCGAGCTGGTGGACCTGGTAGCCCAATTGAACAAGAGCAGGGTGCCGGTGGTATGTTTACAGGGCCTGGCCCTGCCCGATGATCTCTATGCTCAGTCGGGTCTGCGACCAATGTATGACATCGACATGTGGGTGCTGCCCAACAATTTTAAGTCATTCAGCAAGCTGTTGCAGGCATGCGGATACAGCTCGAGCCGGCGGTATCCCCATACGTTTAAAAAAGGGAACACGGTGGTGGACGTCCACACCCATCTGCTCTGGGCTGACCGCATCGCCGCCCGGCAGCACCTGTTAGCGGTTGATCAGGCGCGCCTTTATCATGAAGCGGAGACCTTTCGGGTCGGTAATCAAACCGTCCGGCGGCTCAACCGCTATGACCAGGTGCTCTACCTGTGGCTGCACGCCTTGAAGCACAACCTGGAGCGGTTGGTTTGGCTGCTGGATATCCGCCTGCTCCTGGACCGCTTTGACGTGGGAGACTGGTGGCAGCTGATCGAACGGGCAGGCCTACTGGGACAAAGCCGTGCACTGGCGCAGTTGCTTTTTTTACTGGATGAATTGTGGGCCTTGAATCTCCCGGATGTCGCCCAGCGGTTTCAAGGGGCCACGCCCATAAGCGGATTGGAGAAGTGGCTTCTGCGCCGTCGCAAGCATCAAGGGGCGTTGCCGCAGTGGTCCACCCTGGTGCTGTTCCCCGCAGGAATGCAGCACGGCAAGGGCCGGCTCATCTGGGAAACCTTTTTTCCCCACCCCGAGATTATTCGGCAGGGTTTTCCGGACGCGGTCAACTTACCAGCCTGGCGCTTGTACGCCCGGCGGGTCATGCAAATAGCCACAATGCCTTTGAAAAAAGGCACTTAGAGGAAATATTCGATGCGAAGACAAATTACCATAGGGCGCACACCTGGAAGCAGCTCCCGGAGGGTGGTGATCCGGCAGACCCACACTGCTTTGAGCGTTGGCCTGATGGCAGTCGGCTTTTTTCTGGGCGCCCTGGTGCTGCCTGTCTTCGCCGGCCCGATAGACCTGCCGCCCGGTCAGGGGCAGCTGCATGTCTCCATCCAGGACGGCCATATGTCGCTGAATGCTGAAAAGGTCCCGCTGGTAGCGGTGCTGCAGGCTATCGCCGACCAGGCCGGGATCCGGATAGAAACAGATCATTCTGCTGCGGGGTTACAGGAAACCGTCAGCCTGATCTTAAAGGACGTATCCCTTGAAGAAGGGCTGAAACGATTGGCCGGTAGCCTGGCATTTGTCTACACCTACCACCCGGATCGAGACATCTATACGCTCACCCGCGCCGGACTTTTCAGCGACACTGCCAGTAGCACTGTCAAGCAGCTTGTTATCAGCGGTCAGACCGGCCCCGCTCCAGGGGAACCGGATAATACTGCCGAGTCTGTTCAAACCGGGCTGCCGGTTAAAAACAGGCCGCGGCCATCTTATATTGAGGGCGAGTTGCTGGTTCGATTCAAAGAAAATGTGCCTGCGCAGAAGATAGATGCCTTGCATGCTTCATTTGGCAGTGTGGTGTTAAGCCGCGTACCGGCTCTGCGGACCGAAAGGGTTCAACTCAAAGCCGGGCTTACCGCAGAACAGGCGCTGGCGCTCTACCGGGCCTCTACATTGGTAGACATGGTCGGTCGGCACGCGTTGCGCTATCTGAACTTGACTCCGAACGACCCGAACTTCGGCAGTCAATGGGGACATAGTGCCAGCCGAACTCCTGATGCCTGGGCGTTTACGACGGGCGGTGCCGGAGTGGTGGTGGCGGTGATCGATACCGGCGTGCGTTACCTGCACCCGGATCTGGCCGGCAATATCTGGACCAACCCGGGTGAGATACCCGGCAATGGCCTGGACGACGACGCCAACGGTTATGTGGATGATATCCGTGGGTGGGACTTTGCGGGCAGCAGCCGCGCCGATCCCAATGACGCCGACGCTGATCCCATGGACGGAGACAGCGGTCACCACGGCACCCATGTGGCTGGCATCATAGGCGCGCGTGGCAATAATGGCACCGGCGTGGCCGGGGTAGCCTGGAATGTCCAGATCATGCCGCTCAAAGTACAGGCCAATGATAGCGACTCGCTGGCTTCCATCGATATTATTACCGCCTTCCTGTACGCCCTGGAAAACGGGGCCCGGGTAGTCAACTGTAGTTTCGGCGGGGATGGGTACGATCCGCTAGAATACCTGGCCATCAACACCTTGCGCAACGCCGGGGTCCTGGTGGTTTGTGCGGCAGGCAATGGGGACGATGACAACAATCCCCTGAATACGGATGTGTCACCGCACTATCCCTCCGGGTATAACCTGGACAACATTATCGCGGTGGCCGCCGGCACCCAGGTGGATGCCCTGGCCAGTTTTTCGAATTACGGACCGGCCAGTGTGGATCTGATGGCACCCGGCGTAAGCGTTCTTTCCACGTATAGCACCAACACATACGCTTATAAAAGCGGCACCTCCATGGCTACCCCATTTGTAGCGGGCGTGGCCGGGTTGCTGTTAGCCCGCAAGCCGGGCTGGTTCTACCCGGAGTTGAAAGCCGCGATTTTGAATACGGTGGAGAAAACTGCCACCCTGTCAGGGCGGGTACTGAGCGGTGGTAAGCTCAACGCCCAGTTTGCCCTGTGCAGCGCCGGGACTGTCACAGGCGATGTGACTTGTGACAATGCGGTGGGGCTGCCCGATCGGGTCGCGGCCATGCAGATCGTGGCCGGGACCGGACCGGAAACCTGTGAGGCCTGTCTGTCCGCCGGGATTGATATTAACGGTGACCTGAAAGTCGGTCTGGAAGAGGCCGCTTTCGCCATTCGCCGGGAAGCCGGGTTGTAAATCCGGTATGAATTAAATTCGCTTAAAATCGCAAGCACTGGAGAAGGCGACATGCGATACCCAACATATAAAAAGATGCTTCTTTTCCTGATCCTGGCCGTGGCTGTAGCCTGGCCGGGCGCGATCGGTGCCTACACGTTGTCTCTGGACATCACGGGCCTCGATGACACCAGCAAGACGGTGTTCCTGCCCGACGAGAAGGTGAAGGTTCATATTATCCTGGATGAACGCAACCAGGTGGCGGGGTGTGCCCTGACAATTAATTACAACCCGGCCGTTTTGATTCCTCCGGTAACTACCGCAGAGGCGGTTGCCAATCCACAAAGCGATGTCGTTTTCTCCCTGATTCCGGCTACCAATCCCGATTTTTCCACAGACCATCGCATAAATGCGTCCGAGCCCGGTAAAATTTACTTGAGCGGTGCGGCAGTTAATAAAAACGATGGTGGGGCCAATACGATTCCGGGTCAGGCGACCCTATTCACGGTGATCTTCACGGTGAAGCCGGATGCAGCCGCGAATACGATCTTTGACTTTTCACTGACCCAGAGTGAGGTTTTCAATCCAGCAGCCGGTTATGGTACGGACAGCAACGGTAATGGCCTTTTCGATGCCGGCAGTGATACCCGGGCCAAGGTCCCGGTGCTGGTGGGTGCCGTGGACAATACTGCGACTGACTGGGATAACTTAGGCCAGGCATTCCCGATATTGCTCAGTGATACCACTGACCCGGATTTTGCCGAGGTGCAGTCGGCGCAGTTGACCGTTTTGGACCCGTTTCTCACCGTGCCGAATCTGCCCACCGGGTATAACGCGGGCCAGCCGACGACCTTCCCGCTGTTGACCCTGGGGCAGACCACGACCCTGGCTGTGTCCGATACCACCAGGGTGTATGACTGGTCGGTGGAGGACTGGAACGGCAACCCGGTGGCCGGTGCCACGGGCAGCGATGTAACCGCAATTGTCCTCGATCCGGATGTGCTTTTTGCCGCCAGCGGGGCCGGAGTTTATAAGGTGACCCTGGTCGACAGCGAAATCGCCAGCCGTCTGTTTGTTTTCTACGTGCGCATTCCGATGAAGATTGTCCCTCTGACCGGTAATCATGAAAGTGTGGATGCTGATGTCACCTTTACCGTCACCGGTGGGCCGACCGGCAATGTCTATCAGTACAGCGCTGTTGATCCGGATGGCACGGCCGTCACCAATGCCAATTGCGGTGCTCTTGTGGATGCCAATACAACCGACAGTACGAACGATTTTGACTTCAACGCCGGTATTCCGGAACTGAAAACCTTCCAGGTGGTGGTTACCCTCGATGACACCCTGGGCGATCCTAATGTGGACCGCTTGAAGACGGCTGGCCTGGACATCGTCAAGACCCTCTTTCACCGCGTTGTTCCCGTCGTCACCTTCAGTGGCGGCGCCGGCGCCATTGTCTCCTCGGATATTTCGGTGACCGATCTGGCTGCCTTGAACGGGAAATTGACGGCCAAACACAAACCTTCCATCTCCACGAACATCCTGGCTGACGGATCGTTTGACTTTGCCCCGACAACATTTAAAAAGATACCAGGAGTCATCTATCGCTTCTTTGTTACCGCTGATGGCCATGTAGATAAAGAGGTGACGGGTGACGAATTGGGTTCGCAGGTTGTGTTGGAGAAACTGCCCAATACCGATGCCATCAATGGTACGGTGACCTTGTCCGGCGATGCCGCACCCTTTGAGGATACGACTGCAGTGGTAATTTCCGCGATAGCAGACGGCACCCCCATTCTGGATGAGAACGACGTTCCGGTCCGGACGGCGGTCAACCCTGTTGACGGCAGCTACGCTTTGCCGGTGCCGCCGACTTATGTCGGAGCAGGGGTACAAAGGGCTACCACGATGCTTCCGCCAATGTGGTTGGTCCCTTGCCCCAGACAGCCAATCTCACCTTGATCCCGCGGACCATCATCACGGTCAGCGCGGTGCCTGGGCCGGATACCAGCGTACCGGCTGACGGCATCCCGGACAGCGTGGATGTCTCCATCACTGCCAAAGCCGGAGCCGTTACCCTGGAGACTTTCGACGGTGTAGCCGCTGAGATCGAAGTGCTTCAGGGCGGCATACCCGTGGCGTTGACCTGGGACAACCCCAACGCGGCCTGGAAATTCAACCATGGCACCTATGAGACCTTTAACCTGACGGTGACCGCCGATATCACCGAAGACAATGACGTCACCACTGGCACCCCGGAAACCTATGTGCATACCTACGTCAAGGCTTCCACGGCACCCCAGAATGCACCGATTACCGACCCCATGATCGTCGGGGCGGCAGTGAATATCGGCAACGCGGGCGTCAACCTACCGCCCGGTGGGCTCATTGGTGAGATCATCGACAAGGTCTTCGTGGCCGTCATCGAAGCCAATCCGGGCGAGGCCGGCATCGGCTCCGTGATCACCGGCTCGGAAATTGTGGAAATCGTCATGACCGATGTGGATGGCGAAACTGTTTCCAACACCAACTTGCAGCGCTTCGAGATAACCCTGGCTTTTGATCCGGCCAACGTTCCCGAAGGCGCCTTGGAAGCCGGCCAGATGGTGATCTATCAGGCCAACTCCATGTCCGCCATGGTTAACCGCAGCTTCACTGCAGTGCCGGCCTCCCAGATCATCCTGGCCGATTATGTCAACGGCAAGGTAACCTTCTGGGTCGACCACCTGTCGGCATTTGGAATCGGTGCACCCGCGTCCAGCGGCAGTTCCGTCACGGCGGCAGCCGGCTCCGGCGGCGGGGGCGGCGGCTGCTTCATTGCCACCGCAGCCTACGGTTCCCGCCTGGAACCGCACGTCCAGATCCTGCGGCAGTTTAGGGATGTCTACCTGCTGCCTAGCCGGGCCGGACAGTGGTTTGTAGAGAATTACTACCGCTACTCACCGTCGGTTGCAGATGTCATCGCAGAACATGATACATTGCGTGCCCTGGTCCGCCTTGTCCTGGCGCCGGTCGTAGCGGCCGGCTACGTGGCCTTGCATACCACGGCTGCTCAAAAGGCAGCTATCTTGATGTTGATCGTTGGTTTGATGCTGGCCGGGGTTTTCTACGCGGCTAATCGAGTCCGAAGAAGTTTGCGAAGAAGTAAAGTAGAAAATTAGATAGTGGATCGGTGCAACCTGGCCGTCATGCCGGCGCAGGCCGGCACCCAGGGCCTTATCAATATTTACGATTTTTCATCCCGGCGCAGGCCGGGATCCAGTCCACCAGCTGAAAATATGATGAATACTGGTTTTTGCCGGTATGACGTTTAGAAAACGCATACTTCTGATAATGCCAATTAGAAGAGAAGTGAATTCAAAAGGGGGTTCGCAAAAAGTGTGAACCCCTTTTTGGCATTGGTAGGAGCGACATCATTCAATGTCAATCCTACGCACAGAGCTCTGCCAACTCCTCCCCCTTGACGGGGGAGGCCGGGTGGGGGCGTGGCGATGATCTAATTGAATGAATCCTCACCTCTTTACTTCTCCCATTATTTCAATTGGTAACAATTTGCCCAATTTTCGTTGCATAGATGCACAACAAACTGTGCAACAAAATATTCACCGCAACTCTTTTCGTAATCTCCGTGACCAGCCATTGACAAACTTGTCCCACTCTGATTTATTCACCCACGACTTGGTTATTATCGGCCAAGTTCCCATCTGCATTTTGCGGATCAACTCATTATGTCGGGCGAAGTTGATCACTAACTTTTAGAAAATTCATACAATCCGTTGTAAGAGGAGAAGTTAGTTTTATCAAGACTGTTTCACTGCCCGAGTTGTACCGCCAGTTTTATCGTTTATCCAAGCCGGTTAGAATACGAGCCGCGCATTTAGGTTCTTCATAAGGATAGTCACCCCCGAAATTAACTCTCCCTATCCAGTACCAATCAAAAAAAGAATAGCACTGGAACGATTCAGGTTAGTGGTGATTTTGTAAGCGATTGGACTAAGTAGTCGTTTTTATCATCGTACATACCCTTAATACAAAACCGTAGTGAGGAAAAAGCAGTGATCACATTCATAGACTCAGGAATCGGTCGGGCAAGCCAGATACCAAAGAAGCAGGGTGCTTGCCGCACCCATTTCTCCTTAACCATGAGAAAAATGAAGAACCTTATAGTAACAACTCTATTCATGCTGATGCCTGTAGTATCACAAGCTGACAACCCGACCTATGCGACAAATGAAATGTGTTCTATATTACAATCAGATGAAACGCATGTACTAGCGGGTGGCTATCAAGAACACCATGAAATAGCTTTTGATTGGAAAAATAATCAGGGGACTGACATTTGGGGGCAACCATGTGGAGAACTGCGTTACAATACAGAATTTGCATTGGATGGCTATATAAATGGAGTTCTAACCTATAGATACACTATAGTAAGAAATAAGTGTACTGGTGGTCGGTTTAGGGTATATTATCCTTTGGTTTCCGGTTGCATCGTGCCATATGGGGAAGCGGATACAGACGGCGACGGCATTCTGAATGTTGTTGACAACTACCCTTATGGTACGGATAAAAAAAAGAATCTTGGATTAACCAGCCAGATTTGTAAACTGGTAACTCAAACAGATAGCCCAATAAATTATGCCACCGGTAATAAATACAAACGACAAGTTGATTTTGAAATAGGCGGCCCCGGCCTTCCGCTTAATTTTGCACGATATTATAACAGCCACAACGAAACAGACACACAATTCGGCTATGGATGGACAGGGTCCTATTCGCAGAGTTTATCCATTTCCACCGACACAATTATCTTGTCAGAAGATGATGGCGCTCAAATCCATTTTAAAGACGACGGTTCGGGCACTTTTGTTTCCGAAGCAGACAGTGTCAGGAAGATTATAGCCGTTACCGGTGGGCACACGCTAGAGGAACCAGATGGCAGCACCCTCAGCTTTGACGGAAATGGCAACCTTACCCAGATCACCGATCGCAACGGAAATACCCAGACCATAACCTACACGGGCGATCTAATCGACACGGTCATCGATAACTTAGGCCGGCAGCTAACGTTCCATTACAACGCCCAGAACAAGCTTGAGACATTGGTTACTTCGATTGGTAACTTCACCTATACTTACGATACCAATAACAACCTCACTCGATTAGACAACCCGGAAGGCACCTACCGAACCTACATTTACGAGGACCCCAACGATGCTCACAATCTGACTGGCATCATTGACGAAAGAAATATCAGAGTCCTAACAGTGGCCTACGACAACGAAGACCGGGCCATTGTCTCCGAGGGGGCCAATGGGTACAAACGCGTAGATATCACTTACAACGGCATCATGACCCGCCAGGTAACGGACAGCCTGGGCAATATCACCGACATCGAACTCCAAGAAAAGTACGGCATCGGTCGGGTCAAGTCCTCATCGGGCGCCGGTTGCGGCAGCTGCCAGACAGCCCTGGGCGAAAGTTATGAGCTCAACGACCGCCTTCAGATGAGCCAAGAGTCGGATGGTGAAGGCAACATCGCCACCTACACCTACGATGATCGCGGCAACGTGCTGACCAAAACCGAAGCGGTCGGCACCCCCGAAGAACGAACCACCACCTTTACCTATCATCCACAATATGCCCTGGTGGCAACTATCACCCGCCTGAGCGTGGCCAATCCCGGCAGCGATACGGTGACTAAGTTCACCTATGATGCCAGCGGCAATCTGACCGGCACCACCGTCACTGGGTATAGCGACGGTGCCCAGACTTCGATAGCGAGCGGAATGACCTACAACTCCAACGGCCAGATCACCTCCGTGGACGGACCCAAGGCAGGCACGGCCGATACCGTTACCTATGAATACTATCTCAACGATGCGGCCGAAGGCCTCAACCGGGGTCAGCTGCAAAAAATTATCGATCCGTTCAGTAGAGAAATCGTTTTTGCCGGGTACAACGCCTACGGCAAACCCCAGTCCGTTACGGATATCAACGGCATTATTACTATGTTGACGTATGACGCTGTCGGCCGTTTGACCCACAGCTCCAGAAACGGTCAGACGACCGTCTACGGTTATGACGCCATCGGGCAACTGACCTCCCTGGACCTGCCCAACGGCCAGCAGGTCACGTACGCGTACGACGATGCAGGCAACAACACCCGGATCACGGACACGCTGGGCAACTTTATTGCCTACACCTACAGCACGGAAGGCAAGCGGACCCGCGAGGAGGTCCACGACCCGACCGATGCTTTGCAGAAATATACTGATTTCGAGTATGACACGGTCAACCGGCTGAGGAAGACCATCTACCCGGATACGACCTATGCCGAACTGCTCTACAACAACAACAACCAGGTCAGCCAGCTGACCGATGCCAACGGCAAGGTCACCGGCCAGGTCTACGACGCCCTAAAACGCCTGACCCACGTGACCCAGCCGGGCGACACCATCACCCTCTACGGCTACGACACCCACGACAACCTGGTCTCCGTGACCGATGCCGAGAACCTGACCACCATCTACCAGTACGACGACTTCGGCCGGGTGTCCGCCGAGACCTCGCCGGACACCGGCACCACGACCTATACATATGATGCGGCCGGCAACCTGACCTCCAAGACCGATGCCAACGGTACGGTCATCACGTACACCTACGATCTGTTGAACCGCCTGACAGACGTGAGCTTTATCGACGCCGCCCAGGACATCACCTACACCTACGACGAAGACGTCAACGGCCTGGGCCGGCTGACCGGCATGAGCGATCCGTCTGGCACTTATGTGTACGGGTACGATGTGGATGGCAACCTGGTCTCCGTGCAAAAGACCGTGGATGGGGTGACCTACACCACTGGCTATGACTATGATGAAGCCGGGCTGCACACCGGCATGACCTATCCGGACGGCCGCACGGTGGACTACGAACGCGACGGGGGCGGCAATGTGACCCGGGTGACCACCACCGAAAATGGCACCATCACAGTGGTGGCCGACAACATCGTCTACCTGCCGTTCGGCCCGCTCACCGATATGACTTTGGGCAACGGTCTGACCCAGACCCGGGGCTTTGACCAGCTCTACCGGGCCGCCTCCCGGCAGGTGCCCGGCTTCCAGGATTTAACTTACAGCCTGGATGCCGTGGGCAACATCACCGGCATCAGCGACCAGATCGCGGCAACTGCCGGACAGACATTCGGCTACGATGATCTCTATAGGCTGGCCAGCGCCACCGGGGCTTACGGCACCATCGGCTATACCTACGACAAGGTGGGCAACCGTCTGACCCGGACCCAGGACGGCCAGACCGACACCTACGCGTACGAACCCGGCACCCACAAGCTGACCGGGATCACCGGTCCCGGGGCTCAGACCTTTGGCTACGATGCCGTGGGCAACATCACCTCCAAAAACTCGCAGACTCTGATCTACAATCTCAAGAATCGTCTGATCCGGATCACCGATCAGGGCACCACCGTAGGCGAATACGTTTACAACGGCAAAGGTCAGCGGATCAAAAAGACCGTGGACGCCGATATTACCATTTATCACTACGACCTGGCTGGCAATTTGATCGGCGAGTCCGATGCCGCCGGCGTCTTCACCGCCCAGTTCATCTATTTAGGGGCCGAGCGCCTGGCAGCCGTGGCCGCCACCGAGGCCAGCGAAGTCGAAGTCCAGGTTTCCACCGATGCGGGCCGGAACCTGGCCGGCATCCGGGTCTATGCCTTTACCGACACCGGGACCTACACCGGCAAGTACGCCTCCACCGAGGATGGCGGCAAGGCCGCCTTTGCCCTTAGTGAATTTACAGATGGCGATTACAAGTTCCGGGCCGATTACCTGGGTGATCAGTTCTGGTCGCCGGTGATCGCTGTGCCGGGCACCCTCACGACCGCGGTTACCATTGCCGAAGAGGCCACCACGGTCCAGGTGACCCAGGGCGGCGTGGCCAAAACAGGGGTGAAGGTCTACCTGTTCAACGAAACCGGGGCCTACCTGGGGCTGTACCAGACCTCGGATGCCAATGGTGAGGTGACCTTTGTGCTGCCCGTAGGCCAGGGCTACACGTTCCGAGCCGACATCTTGGGCGGGCAGTTTTTCTCCGAGACCGTGACCGTGGCCGACGGCGGCACCACCCTGGCCATCGACAGTGGCGGCGGCAATCTGACCTTGAACCTGTCCAAAGGGGTAGACCTGCCCATGGAGGGCATCAAGACCTACCTGTTCGCAGCGAGCGGGTCCTACCTGGGCCAGAGCTTCACCACTGATGCCTTGGGCCAGGCCGGCTATGCCGTGCCGTCCGGCTCCTACAAGATCCGGGCGGACTACCTGGGTTACCAGTTCTGGACCAATGTGACCGGCGTAACCACGGATGCGGGCATCAACCTGGAGATCCCGCACCAGGACGTGGTGATTACGGTCAACGGCGACGATGACGGCGATGTCCAGGCGCGTGAGGGTTTGAAGACGTATCTCTTTACACCGTCCGGCAGCTACCTGGGGATCAACGCTACCACGGATGCTGGCGGCCAGGTGACGTTCAACCTCCCTGTTCGGGAATACAAGGTCCGGGCGGATTATCTATCCAGGCAGTTCTGGTCGGATGTTTTCATGGCGCAGAATAAAGCCATCACCATCTCCGAGTGCCGGGCTGAGGTGCTGGTAACCCGGCTGAACAATCCGCTTGAAGGCGTACCGACTTACGTGTTCAGTGAAAGCGGTTCGTACTTGAGCCTCAACGGCACCTCGGACGCCGATGGCAAGGTCGTCTACCGGCTGCCGGCCGGGACCTACAACTTCCGCGGTGACTACCTGGGCAGCCAGTACTTCTCGGGCAAGACTGTGCTGGTGGCCGACCAGGCCAACCCGGTCAAGATCTCCACCGGCGGGGGTAACTTTACCCTGACCGTGGAAAAAGCGCCTGGGCAGCCCATGGAGAGCATCACGTGCTACCTGTTCACGGAAGCTGGATCATATCTTGGCCACACCAAGACCACCAACGGCCAGGGCGAAGCGCCCTTTGATCTGGCCGACGGCACTTACAAAATCCGCACCGACTACCTGGGCTACCAGTTCTGGACACCGGTGTTCACGGTGCCGGATACGGGTGCGTTGACCCGCACCATCGCCCACGAAGATGTGGCCATCACCGTGGAAAAGGAAAACGGGGCGGTCAGCGAGGCCATCGACGGCGTCAAAGTCTATCTGTTCAGCTCCTCGGGTGCCTACCAGGGTGTCAGCAGCACCACCGATGCCCAGGGGCAGGTGACGTTCAGCCTGCCCGTCACCGACTACAAAGTGCGGGCCGATTATCTCTCCGAACAGTACTGGTCGGAGGTCTTCAACCAGGCCGATCAGACCATCACGGTCAGCGAGGGCACGGCTTCCATTACCGTGTCCAGCGGTGGAGTCGATCTGGAAGGTGTCAAGGTCTATGTCTTTACGGCCTCCGGTTCCTACCTGGGCACCAACGGCACCACCGATGCCAACGGTCTTGTAGAGTTTGTCCTGCCGGCCGGCGACTACAAGTTCCGCGCCGATTACCAGGGCAGCCAGTACTGGGCCACAGAGACCGTTGCGGCCGATCAGGTCAACGCCATTGATTTGGATACGGGCGGCGGCACCTTTGTGCTGACGGTACAAAAGGCGGCCGGGGTGCCCATGGTGGATGTGCCGGTGTATGTGTTTACCCAGGCGGGCAGCTACCTGGGGATTAATGCCCGCACCGATGCCTCGGGCCAGGTGAGCTTCAGCCTGTCCGAGGGCAGCTACATGTTCCGGGCGGACTACCTGGGATACCGGTTCTGGTCCAATGTAAGTGCCGTGCCGGGGACACTCTCGGATGCGTTGAACATTGCCCATACAGATGTGACGGTATCGGTCAATGAGGTGTATGGTGTGGACAGCGATCCGCTGGAAGGTATCAACGTCTATTTGTTCACAGAATCCGGTGCCTACCAGGGCTATACTGCCCAGACCGATGCCGCTGGTCAGGTGGTGTTCGACCTTCCGGACAAGGCGTACAAGGTACGGGCGGACTACCTTGGCGGCCGGCACTGGTCGGATGTATTTACTTCTGTTGATACGTCGGTCGATATCGACCACGGATATGCCAACCTGCATGTGACGGACACCGGCACGGATGTGGTCGATGCGCCGGTGTATTTGTTTACGGAAGCCGGTTCCTATCTGGGTACAATGCAGCGGACCGATGCCGGTGGGCTTACATCCTTCTTGTTGCCTACCGGGGCCTACAAATTTCGGGTGGACACTAACAGCACCCAGTACTGGTCGGATGTCGTCAACATCCTGGCCGATGAAGAGACCGCGGTTGATCTGGCCCTGGATCTGCTGGCGTTGGATGGTACCCGCAATCCGCACCCGGTGAGGTTTGACGGTACACCGCCCAAGCAAGAGCCGGTGTTGCTGGCATCATTAATGAACATCTCGGGTATCCTCAGCCAGTCAGTGGTTGCGGCAACCGGTCCGGATGCGCTATACTGGTTCATCAATGACCATCTGGGGACGCCCCAGAAAGTGGTTGATACGGATCAGGCGGTTGTCTGGGAAGGATCGCAGGAGCCCTTTGGGAACACGACGGTAACGGCCAACACCCTGAGCAACAACTTCAGGTTCCCGGGCCAGTACTTCGATACTGAGTCCGGCTTTTATTATAATTACCACCGATACTATGATCCTTCCATAGGCAGGTACCTCAGGGCTGATCCAATCGGGTTGGCTGGGATGGACCCCAACCTTTTTGGATATGTAAAAAATAATCCGACAAACGCTGTTGATTTATATGGACTATTCGATCAAGGCCGGCCCAATCCCTATGGACCAAGGTTAGACCCAGGACCAAATGGGGGCCCTTCCGGCGGCGTTCCAATAGGTGGGCTCGTTGATCCTTCAAATTCTCGGCTTGAACAATTGGGAAAATTCATGAACACTCTTAGCGAAGCCGTGTTTGATACATCTGTAGGAGAAGGTTTATATCTATGGATAACACGCGAAGAGTGGAAGAAAAGAGAATTAGAGCAAAAACAAAGGAGAGCACAAGCTGAATATGGAAAATTTGTAAAAGAGCTTGAAGAGTTGAAGAAAGAAGTTGATTCTCTTTGCAACAGAACTGGGGGCTGTAACTATGACCCTTGTAATAAATAATACAGCGCATTATCGCGTGACCAGTGGTAAAACAAATTTCTGAAAAATGATTCCATCTGATTTATCTAATAGACAGAATATAAGGGATATGTGGATATGGCTATTGTTATCCTTGATTATATATATCCTTTCTCCGGCATTAATCGCAGTTGCATTCAAACCATATTTGCCACATTTGCCTTTTATGTTTTTTGGCCTTGCAGGTGTAGTTCTTTCCATGTTGGTCTCGATTTTCCACTTTTCGCTACGTTATGGTTTTATATCTTTTTCTGAACTTATTCCTCGCTATAAAGATTTACCTGTCCTACTGATTGCATTGATTGTGATTTTTGTCTTTTTAGCTCTTGCTAAAATTGGTGGTGGTTGGAAAAACAATTCAATGGCTCAGCTAAGGAATGCCGGTGAATACCAAGCCATAATCGGTTTTATTTCTATCATCGTAATTGCACCTATACTTGAAGAAATCCTATGGCGAAAATACGTCTTTGAAATATTGCGACAGTCATATTCAGTTGTTATTGCAGTGCTTGTTACAGTATGTGTGGAAACTGCTTTCCATTTTGGGACTCTTAAACAAGGGATATCACCAGTTATTATAATTTTCTTATCACTGTTGCTTTACACAGTTGTTTATTTAAAAAGCAGACTCGGGGTATCTATCATTGTCCATAGTTTGATGAATGGTTATATTCTGGCACTTTCAATAAGAGGCTGACTAAAACAAAGGGGTCACTAAAACAAAGGGGTCAGGTCTTCATTCTTGACATAGATGCGGGATTTGGATACCAAACACTGAATCGCTAAGCCTATGGAGGGATTGTAAATGGCGCGGCCTCTGCGGATAACCTACCCGGGTGCTTTTTATCATGTAACTTCTCGCGGCAACGAACGTAAAGCGGTATTCAAAAGCAATCGGGATCGCGAGAAGTTTCTTGAATATCTCGAATCTGCGACGTGGCGATATAATGCTGTCATTCATGTCTATTGCCTGATGGACAACCACTATCATCTGTTAGTGGAGACGCCGTTGGGCAACCTGCCGGAGATCATGCGTCATATAAATGGCGCGTATACGACATATTTCAATATCAAAAGAACGCGTTCGGGGCACCTGTTTCAAGGTCGCTATAAGGCGATCTTAGTTGATGTTGATGAGTACGCCAAGGAGCTTTCGCGCTACATTCATTTGAATCCGGTACGAGCCGGAATGCGGCCGCGTCCGGAAGAATACCGTTGGTCAAGTTTCCGCAGTTACATCGGAGAACGCAAAGCGCCTGAGTGGCTGTATCGGGATTTCATTTTGGACTATTTTGCCGACGCCAAACCCCTGGCGGAAAAAAGATACCGTGGATTTGTAAATGAGTTGATAGGCGTAGAATACAAAAGCCCGCTTAGCGGGGTAGTTAGCGCGACCCTGCTGGGTAGCGAATCTTTCGTCGATTTCATAAAGGTAAAATATATTTACGGGAAAAAGCCGGACAAGGAAATTCCGGCCCTGAAAGACCTTGCTGACAGGCCGTCCATAGAGCAGATCAGCGCTTTGGTGGATACGGTCTCCTTGAAAGATGCCGGTTTGTCACGTGGCGTCAAAATGTACCTTTGCAGACAATATTCAGGTGCGAGGTTAAAAGCGATCGGTGCCTTCTTTGGTATCGGTGAGTCGGGTGTTTCTCAGGCGAGCCGCAGGATTAAAGAAAAAATGAAAAGCAGCAGGGCACTAAAAAGGAAAGTTAAAGAGGTTGAAAGTAAGCTGTTATTGTCAAGAATGAAGACCTGACCCCGTTGTTTTTACAGGAACCCTTTGGTAATACAACAGTATCGACCTACACCCTGAACAACAACTTCAGGTTCCCGGGCCAGTACTTCGATACCGAGAGCAGTATACACTATAATTACCATCGTTACTATGATCCTTCCATTGGGCGTTTCCTTCGACCAGATCCAATTGGGTTAACGGGGGGAATAAACGTATTTGCATACGTTGACCTGAACCCTATGAATATTAGTGACCAGTTTGGGCTTCTTACTGGATCATACCATGAAGTTACAGGGGGCGGATGGGCCTCAGCGCCACCACGGTATAATCCATCGGCAAATGTATTAAAAAACCTTCTTCCTTCTATAGGAACAGTTGATCCAGCAAAATTAAAAAAGGCTGCGGACAAAAGTTCTGGACCGTTGGCCTTTTATGGGGCGGGGGCATCACTTCTGGTGGCTGGGGCGGAGATAGCAAAATTGGGGAGTACAATTATGGTATCAGGAGGCCCCATTGGTTGGATTGGAGGAGGAGCTGTAACCTTAACCGGTGCCAGTATGTCGATTGTTGGAGTATCCTCAATTTATATAGGCTACCAAGTTCAGCAGGATGTGCAATATAAGTTGATTGATCTTCCTTAGATACTTCAGGATCAAGGTGGTGAATATTGCGGATCCCAATAAATAATTATGTCACTTTTGAAGAACGTTTTCATTAAGGTGCCAACTGTGGAGATTAAAATGTGGGGTAATGTAAACCAAGAATATAAAAGGCGACTCAATATTATCTCGTTTATTGTGTTACCGATCATTATGGTAATGGCAATATTCATTGGTATATGGATTGTTAGAATCTTAAATTTTGAGATTGATTCGACGGGAATACTGTTTGTTTCAATTAGTACGATTCCTCTCTATTTGATTTGCATCAGGGCCGCTTATCAGAAAGCAAAAGAGAAGTCTTCAGAAGATATTACTAAGTATAAGCAACCGAACTAGTGAGTCATTGGGTCCTCGGGGTTTCTCGGGGGGTCTTCTCGGGTTTCTCGGGGGTCGCACCGAGCTAACCTATAAAGATTATGGAAAATATGCTCAATAAGAGGACTTAAAACTTACTTAGATACTACTTTTTAATATCGAAAAGCGCCTTTTAAGGAAATCCGTTCTGAGGCTTGAAGTTTGAAGCCGTGGTAAGCCATGTGGCCAACCTGTTGAAAATGAAAGAGGAGGAGGTCTTGTTTCCCGGGAGATACAAGCAGTTGGTAAAAGCCAGGAGTTTGGTGTGCTTCTGGGCTGTTCACGAGGCA
>Ga0126329_10000107_pt1 | contig 19713 bp, 19 predicted proteins | sample InaspJWI85metaG_FD_104915 | JGI IMG/M metagenome (GOLD analysis project Ga0126329, IMG submission 104915) | Marine gutless worms symbiont microbial communities from Oahu, Hawaii - Inanidrilus sp. 2 OAHU.JWI-85 metaG | ecosystem: Host-associated > Annelida > Digestive system > Unclassified...
TAAAAATCAGGAGACCTCGGCCTCCGGGTTTCCTCGATCCAACTACCTATCCCCAGTCACTTTCGGGTAGCTGATACCCGCTGTTGCGACTTCTCCGACATTATCGTCCACGCCGGCGTGGACCTTCAGCGATCTCGAGGAGGGTTTCAATCGCCGCCACTGGTCCGCCTGGTTCGGTGAATGCCTCCAGGTCGCCGACGATCACCTGGAGTTGTTGGCGACGGACAGAAGACCCCGCTCCGGGCCGGTGACCGGCATATCATCGTCTATGCCCAAGACGGCGGTTTCTGCGCCACCAACGGTCTGTGCACCCATGAGCAGGGGCCGCTGATCAACGGCAAGCTCGACGGCAACATCATCAAGTATCCGAAGCACAACGCGGGGCTCCATATCTGCGCCGGCGAGGTACTGCACGCTCCGCCCGAGAGGGACTGGACGCCCATGAGGCGCAGGAACTCGACGGAAACGTGTACGTCCGGATTCCGGAGGATTGACCGGTACTCCCGGCCATCGGGATGCCGGCGGAGGCCGCTATCCCCGGAGAACGTAGCTCCAGTTCACGGCTGCGACAGCGTCGGATCCCGAGCGGGAGATGAAGCGCACCGAGTCCTCCCGGAACTCCACGTCGGCCACCCGGTCGAACCCTTCGGGGATCCGGCAAATCCCCTGGATGTTCCGCACCTCCAGAGGCTTCCGGCCGTCTAGATGCATCGATGTGTCCAACCCTCTTCCGGTGAGGGCATTGTCGGCGACGGAGACGCCCAGGCCCGAGGCCAGATGGGCCCGGACCTCCTCGATGCCCATGCAGCTGTTGCGCCCGTTCCAGGGCGCTCCGTGGCGGCCGTGGTGTTCCTGCCACAGTACCGTCGAGGGCAGCAGGTCCGGATCCTTGAGGGAGTACCAGAGGTAGCCGTGAGACGGCACAGCAGCGGTGATCCACAGGGGCGTCCCGTCGCCGGGTTTCTCCGGGAACACCTGCAGGACGTTCACGAAGCCTTCCAGCCCGGGGAACACCGACGCATCCACCGCCGACGGATCCTTCCAGATGGTGGGCACTGCCTCGAGTGAATCGAAGAACGCACCGGGCGCGGCCCAGTAGTATTCCTTCGAGGACGGCGGCGGCGGCGCCGTGTCGCAGAATCCGGTGATCAGGGGCCTGGTATCCACGAAATGGGTCCGGTCCCCGGGCATGATGGCATGATGGCCCAGAGTGACCGGCCCGGCGAATCCTTCCACTTCATGACATATGTAGAGAGCCGACTGCCCGCCCTTCAGTCCGATTTTCTTCATTACCCTGCCGGGACGGATCCTGGTTTCCAGGGACAGAGCCAGGGTCTGTCCGCCCTCGGCGGCATCCACATGGTCGAAGGTCCAGGCCGCTTCGCTGACTTCCCCGTGGGGAGGATGGACATCGCCGTCCAGGCTGTTGTCGCCGCCGAAGGGCATGCAGAAGAAATCGCCCCTCAGGGAGCCTAGGACTCCCGGACCGGGGACGTCCCCGCCCTCCTCCTGCCAGGGACTGATGTAGTAGGGTTCCACCAGACTGTCCGTATCGGCGAAGAACCGCACGGGAGCCATATGTCCCCCGAGTTCCGTCACGCTGAGTTCCGTCTCACCGTTGCTCAGCCGCCAGGCCTTTCGTCCGTTTGTCATTGTTGTTTCCATCGTTTATCTCCTACTCCAGGATTGCCCGCACCATGGCGGTGAAATTCTCCGGCGGCGTGTAGTCGGTAATCTGGTTACCCGAGCCCCAGGCGATAATCTCCTCCATCACCGTGTCGATGACGCCGCAGGAGTGAAGCAGGGAGGGCTTCCCAGTCGCCTTCGCCAGGCTGATGATCCGCCGATACTGGGGCAGAATGCGGCCGGTGATTTCCGACGGCTGGATGAGGGTGGAACTCTGAAAACCAAGGTCGTCGCCGAAGCGGAAGAGGGCGAAGATCTCGCCGAACTCCCGGAGGCAGCGGTCCTAAGATGGCCACCAGGAGGTCATCCATCCGGCGGACCAGGAGCTCCCAGCCCTTCGGACCATCCACCTGCAGATAGGCGATGTCCACCAGCGGTACGAAATCCTGGATTGTTTCGAACACGCCGTTGCCGACGTCGCCATGGGCCTTCATCCCCGCCGGAAGCGAGCGGCCCAGGGCCCGGAAACTCGGGGAGAAGCGCCGGAAATAAGCTTCGGGAATGCCGTCCCAGTCGAAGGCCTCCACGTCCTTCCTGTCCTTGAGCAGGGCCCCGGCCCGGCCACAGAGACCTTCGGTTCCCTGGATCAGTTCGGTGACGCAGCCCTCGGAGGGCACGGTGTCGTAGCCCTGGGACGCCAGCGTTCCGGCATAGATCCGGAAGAATTCCGCCCGGTCGTCCTCATCGCCCTTGGCCAGGGAGACGAGCTCCCGACCGGACAGCGATTCGACGACATTCACCGCGACGTCGTGCTCGTACAGGGGGAACGGTGCTTCACAGCTGTTTCTGCAGGCCGCGACCGGTCGGGTATAGTCTGGAGCCGGATCAGGCACGTTTGCGCCGGAACGTGATGCCTTCGGTCTGTATCGTGTTGAGCAGAACGGCGAAGAGAATCAGGCCGCCTCGGACAACGTACTTCTCGAAGTCGCCGACTCCGAACAAGGTCATGCCGTTGCTGATGACCCCCAGGAAGATGATGCCGATCAGTGTTCCCCAGACCTTGCCGATACCGCCGCCCAGGCTCGCGCCGCCGATGATGACCGCCGAAATGACGTCCATTTCATAGCCCCGGCCGAAGGTGGAGGAACCGGCCATCACCTGGGCGGAGAGGATGATGCCGGCAAAAGCGGCCAGAACCTGAACTGTCGCCAGAGCGGTGATCTTCACGAAGGTGACATTGATGCCCGACAGCCGCGCCGCCTCGGGATTGCCGCCCACCGCGTAGATCTCACGCCCCAGCTTGGTCATGTTCATGATGATGAAAACGATGATGAACACCAGCAGCAGCCACAGGGCGGGCACCGGAATCAGGTTGAAGAACCGTCCGGCGCCGATCCAGTTGTACCAGTCCGGCAGGGTGGTGACCGGGAAGCCGTTGGAGATGATGGCGGAAAGACCATAGAGGACATTGAGCATGGCCAATGTGATGATGAACGAGGGGATGTTGAATTTCGTCCGGATGAATCCGTTGAAGAGCCCGATGAGGAAGCCCACGATCAGAGCCACCAGCATGCCGATGAGGACCGAGGAGGCCAGGGGCATCGCCCCCGATTCGGCGATTTTGCCGGCGACGGTGGAAACGATGACAGCCGACAGGGCGATGCCCGATCCAACCGAAAGGTCGATATCCCCGCCGATGATCACCATAGTCATGCCCAGTGAGATGACACCGGTGATGGCGACGTTGCGGAAGATGTTCAGCACATTGCGCAGCGTGAAAAAGCCCGGCGCTGTGAAGATCAGAATCAGAATGATGACCCCGAGGATCATCTCCATCATGTATTTCTTGAAGATTTCGGCCCATTTCTTTCCGGCCGACGCGGTGTTGTCCATTATTCATCTCCCCCCATGCACAGACTGTAGAGTTCTTTCACTTTCAGATCGTCGGGATTCACTTCCGATATAAACACACCATCCTTCATGATGATGATCCTGGTGCAGATTTCCAGCAGCTCCTCCAGTTCCGAGGAAACCACGATGGAACTCAATCCCCTACGGGACAGGTCCCAGACGATCTGGAAGATCTGCTGTTTGGCGTTGACGTCGATGCCCCGGGACGGTTCATCGAAAATGAAGATCTTCGGTCTGGCGTTGAGCCATTTCCCGACAACCACCTTCTGCTGATTGCCTCCCGACAGGGTGGTCATCGGATACTCATCGCTGGATATCTTGATCTGGAGATCTTCCACCTGGGTTCGGGACTGCTGCTTCTCGAGCCCCCGGTCCACGAAGAGGCTCCTGGTGACCCTGGCGAGACTGGCATGGTTCAGGTTGTCGCGAATCGACAGGATCTGTACCAGCCCCTCATCCTTCCGGTTCTCAGGGATGAAGGCCAACCCGTTCTTCTTCATCTCGATGGGCGTGTGCTTCGTGACCCGCGAATCTTCGATATGAATCGAACCGCTGTCGGCCATGTCCACCCCGTAGATTCCCCGCAGCAGCTCCGTCCGTCCGGCGCCGAGCATTCCGGCGATTCCCAGAATCTCACCCTCTTTCAGTTCGAAGCTGATATCCCGGTAGGAAGGCTCGCAGGTGAATCCCTCAACCTTCAATACCGTCTTCTCGCCGGGGACAATGTCCGCCGGCCGTTCCCGGATGGCGACATCGCCGAACATCAGGCCCAGCAGGTCCTTCTGGGTGGCGGATTCCATCTCCAGGGTGCCCACGCACTTGCCGTCCCGAAGCACGGCGCAGGTATCGGCGATCTCCCAGAGCTCCTGCAGTCGATGGGAGATATATATGACGATCACGTCCTTGTCCGCCAGGCGGCGGATCAGACGGAAGAGTTTTTCAGTTTCATAATGGGCCAGGGAGGAGGTCGGCTCGTCCAGGAACAGAACCTTGGGATTCATGCTCATGGCCTTGGCGAACTCGATCACCTGGCATTGCCACACAGAGAGGTTGGCCACCAGTTCCCGGATCGGAAGCTCCACTTCCATATTGCCCAGGATCGCCTGGGCGTCGGAAAAGGTCTTCTTCCAGTCGACGAAGGGTCCCTTCATCCTGTAGCGGCCCATCAGGATGTTTTCCGCCACAGACAGTCCGGGAATGAGGGACATCTCCTGGTAGACGGTGGCGATGCCGGCTTCGGCGGCCTGTTTGGGTGAAGAATAGTAGAAATCTTCACCATCGATGTTCATGGTGCCGGCCGACAGTTCGTAGGCGCCATTGATGATTTTCACGAGCGTTGACTTACCCGATCCATTCTTCCCGACCAGGGCATTCACTTTCCCGCTCTGGAAAGAGATGCTGACATCATCCAGCGCCCGGGTTCCCGGAAAATCCTTTGTGATATGACAGGCATTCAGAACGCTCATGTTTGCCTCGATTTCTTGGATTTTAAAAAACCGGAACCGGTGCTGCACCGGTCCCAGTTCATCATTGTATCAAACGATTTTGGGTCCTAGTTGTCCATCTTGGACTTGAGGTCCGTGACGAAAGCATCCAGACCGGCGGGATTGGCCCGCTCCAGGAGGACACCGGGGACGATGAAGGACGTGCCTTGGGTATCGGAGATGTCTTCGCCCATGGCGGCCTTCACGACAGTTTCCATGGTCTTCACGCCGATGTTGTAGGGATCCTGGGCGATGACGGCCTGAAGGATGTCGGCGTCGTCTTTGAGGAGCTGAACCATCTGCTCACTGCCGTCGAAACCGAAAACCTTGATGTCCTGGCCGGAGTTCTTGACGGCCATGGTGGCGCCGATGGTGCCGCCTTCGTTGGCTGCGAAGATGATGTCCAGTTCGTCACCATAGGCGGTGATGATGTCGCCGCCGACGGCGATGGCCTTGTCCTGCATCCAGGCGTCCTGGTCGGTCACGACTTCGATGCCGGGCAGATTCTTGAGCTGGTCAAGGAAACCGCTAGACCGGGCGGAGGACTGTTCGGGAAGAAGCGACTTGTACTGCAGGATAGCGATTTTCGCTTCGCCGTTCATGTTCTCGGCGATGTACGCGGCAGCAACCTTGCCGACGGTGGAGCCGAGGTCGTAGTTGTCGGAAGTGAACGCGCCGGTGATGAACGGCTGGTCCATGAAGGTATGGTTGGAGATACCGACCAGAAGACCGTCAGTGGCGGCGTCCTTCAGAACCTTGACCGAAGCTTTCTCGCTAATAGGCGAGATAGCGACACCGGCGTAACCCTGGGTCAGGTAGGTGTTCAGCAGCTCAGCTTCCTTGGCGGCATCGCCGTTGGTGTTGCCGGGATAAAATTCGAATCCAGCGGCTTCAGCGACATCCTGGTATCCAAGCTGGAGCAGTTTCATGAACTGGTCTTCCTGGAAGACAACACCGGCTACCTTCTTGGCGCCGTCGTCAGATGCACCGGCGGCGAACACGGCGCCGGTAAGACTGCATGCTAGCACGAGAGCCAGCATCACTTTGAGTACGTTTTTCATAGGAACCTCCATTTGATATCCGCTGATGCGGATGTATCACCTATATTCAACGGCGGTCTCGTAGATCGCCATCACTTCATCCGGGGAAACGTCGGCCTGGATGCTGTGCGCCTGGGTGAAGTCGTATCCTCCGTCCCGCCATCCGAGGATATCGATTCCGAAGCCGGCTTGAGCCGGTGGATTTGGTAGGCATCGCCGTTCAGCCTGCCTACCACTTCCGGCGACGGCTCGGCCAGCTGCTGAAACACGTCATAGCCCTTCGCTTTCTCATCTCTGATTCCCAAATGGTCCAGCAGTCGGTTGTAGGCGATCGTCTGAATGCCGGTGGATCGCATTCCGCCGAAGTCAATGAGAAGTTTGTCCGGTTCCCCGTGTTCCAAGGCCGTCCTAACACGTTTTAGCGAGGTCATAAGCGAATCTTATCATGGTGAAATGCCGCTGTCAACAATTATTTTGCCGAATTAATTCAAGTTTCTGGAGCTGCTCCAGGTACAGGAAATCCAATTCAACAGCAGAAAAGATCAATTACACCTCACTCGATAATACCTTTATTTACTTATATTATATATTTTTATAGAGTTATTGCCGATCTTGAAGAGTAAAATAGCGTCAGGACCTACCGGATCCGGCCGGAACAAATCGTTGATTCTCCTTTACAGATAAGAGAGAGCATGAGAGAATGCTAAATCGTTTATTCAATAGTAATTGAGGTTTGATCAGGGATGTCCGGCAAAAGAGTGACCATCAAAGATCTGGCTGAAGAGCTCTCTGTTTCAACTGCGACGGTCTCACTCGTCCTGAGCGGAAGAGGCGAGGAATACCGGATCTCCGACGAAACAAGAATTCGAATCGAAGAAGCGACCGAACGCCTCGGCTACCGGCCGGATCGACTGGCCCGCTCCATGCGTGTCGGACGGTCGGACACCATCGGTGTCGTGTTTCCGGATATGACCGAAAGTTTCATGAACCATGTCCTGGAAGGTATCGAGGAAGTGGCCAATCAGAAGAAGACCAGCCTGATGATTGCCACCAGCTCCCTCGATTACAAGGTGGAAGCACGCAACCTGGAAAGCCTGCAGGACCGGCGGGTCGACGGCCTGCTGATCATCCCCTATGCCCCGTTCAACCATGAGAAATACAGCGATAGGGTCGTGAAACGAGTTGCCCGGTCCGCCACCCCAATTGTCGTTCTCGATCGCATGATTCCGGGGATCGATACGTGCGCCGTGCTGGGCAATGACAGGGCAGCCGCTGCCGGTGCGACCGCCAGACTGCTGGATAAAGGCTGCCGGAAACCGGCCTATGTCGGATTAGATATCAACATCTCCACGCTCCAGGAACGGCGGGGCGGCTTTTATTCGACAGTAGAGAACGCCGGCCTGGCCGACGTCGTCCGGGAATGCCTGATTCGCAGGCGGGATCCCGAAAGTGACGACCTGAGGAACTGGCTGAAGGAATCCATTGCCACCGGTACCCTGCCGGACGGTTTCCTGGTCTCCACCAACGGACTCGCCCTCAAGCTGCGAAAACTCCTTATAGAGCTCACCGGCCGGCCGCCGGGAGACGGTCTGTATCGGATCGCCCGGTTCGGCGAGGATTCCGAGTATTTCCCGACGGGAATGATGGAAGTGGTGCAGCCCCACAAGGAGATCGGCCGCCGGGCGACCCGGAAACTGTTCAAAAAGATCAGCGGAGCGACCATACCTGAAGATCAGCGCATCGAGCGCCTCGACATGGAGATACGAAATGAAACGCAGTGATATCAACAAACACCTGAAACAGGCTCGGGAATTCTTTGCGGAGCACCGCTTCGCCCTCCCCCCCTGGGCCGATTGGACGCTGCAGGACTGGAAAGAAGTGTCAATGGACTGCCGGGCCATTTTTAAAGGCGGACTCGGCTGGGACCTGACAGATTTCGGATCTGAAGACTATGCAAAGCGCGGTCTGATGCTCTTCACCCTGCGCAACGGCAATCCGGCAGAGCCGGGAAAAACCTATGCCGAGAAGATCATGATTGTCGACGAGAACCAGGAGTCGCCCCGGCATTTCCACTGGGACAAGACCGAAGACATCATCAACAGGGGCGGCGGCAATCTGGTCATCGAACTGTGGAATTCCGATAACGCGGACGACGCACTCGATACGCCGGTGACGGTGATGTGCGACGCGATTCCCCGCACGGTGTCAGCCGGCGAACCGCTGATTCTCGGCCCGGGCGAAAGCATCACCCTCACCACCGGCCTGTACCACCGTTTCTACGGCCAGCCGGGCAGCGGCCGGGTACTCACCGGGGAAGTGAGCAAGGTGAATGACGATACGTCTGACAACCGATTCTACGAGTCCGTCGGCCGGTTCCCGAAGATCGATGAGGACGAGGAGCCCTGGCGCCTCCTGGTGGGAGATTATGCTACATTCCTAATCAGGAGTGACTGAATGATCCGAGTCCACGCCACAGGCTGCAGCCTGATCGACAACCTCTATGGCCGTGTTGATTTCACCCGGCCCTACTACGGCGAGCTGCTCTCCCGGGAGGCCGGAGACGGCGGTTTGACCACCGGCGGCCTGGTTTTCTCGGAAGCACTGACCGAGTTCGCCGGTACAGAGTACACCGTCGTTCTTGAGAAACTGACAGGTGTGAACGCCCCGGACTCATCCAATATCGGCGGACCGGGCATCGTCGCCGTCCTTCATGCGGCCCAGGTGAACGACAATCCGAATATCCGGTTTCGGTTCGCCGGCGTTCTAGGCAATGACGACAACGGACGCCGTTTCCGCGAGCTGCTGACCCGGACCGGTTTTCCGTTGAACGATTACACTGTCAAGGAACTTCCGACGCCCAGTACGGATGTCCTCTCCGATCCCGACCATGGTCATGGAAGCGGTGAGAGAACGTTCATCAGCACCATCGGCGCCGCCGGCGCCTACGGCCCCGATTCCCTGCCCGACAACTTCTTCGATGCCGAGGTACTGGCCTTCGGCGGCACCGCCCTGGTTCCGCTGATTCATGATGCCCTGGACGACCTCTGCCGCCGGGGACAGGAATTCGGTGCCTTCGTCCTGGTGAATACGGCGTATGACTTCCGGAACGAAGCGAAGGTGAAAGGGCGTCCCTGGCCGCTGGTGGAGGACTACCGGAACATCGACCTGCTGGTCGTCGACCAGGAGGAGGCGCTGAAGATCTCCGGCCGCGGCGACACTCATCAGGCGATGCAGTGGTTCCTGAACAAAGGATGCCGGGCGATCATCATCACCCGGGGCATCGACGATGTCCTGTTCGCCGTTGGAACCGACAGCCGATTCGCCTCTCCGGAACGGACCAGCCTGCCGACGAGCCGGTACGCCGATGAAGTCGTGGCAAAGTGCACCCACCCCCGGGATACGACAGGCTGCGGCGACAACTTCGTCGGCGGCGTCCTGGCGTCAGTCGCTGACCAGCTGGCTGCCGAAGGCGACGCTCCCTTGAATCTGGTGGACGCCGTCAAGTCGGGAGTCGCTTCAGGTTCCCTGGCGCTGACCTGCCTGGGCGGCGTGTACTACGAAGAAAGGCCCGGGGACAAACGGAAGGCCCTGGAACCGTTCATCACCGCCTATGAACGGGAACTGGCAATATGAGCTCATCCGAAAACAGGCCGCGCATCGTCATCTTCGGCGCCGGCAACATCGGCCGGTCGTTCATCGCCCCGGTGTTCACCGCCGGCGGCTACGAGGCGGTGTTCGTCGATGTAGCGCCTCCGGTTCTGGAGGCGCTGTCCCGGCACAGCAGCTATACCCTGAAGGAGGTGTCCGCGAGCGGTGATACGGAGAAGACCATCGGACCGGTCCGGGGCGTCGATGCCCGGGATGCCGAGGCTGTTGCCGCCGCACTGGATGCGGCATCCATCTGCGCCACTTGCGTGGGAGCGGGGAACTTGCCTATGGTTCTCAGAACCATCGCCGCCGCGGCGATGGACCGGACGGAAACCCTGGATATCATCCTGTCTGAGAACCTGAAAGGCGCCGGTGACTTGGCCCGGAACACCTTCATCAAGCGCGGCATCTCACTGCCTGAGATTGACCGACGGCTGGGCGTCATCGAAACCAGCATCGGCAAGATGGTGCCCATCATGGACGCCGGGGAAGCAGTCCGGGATCCCCTGTTCTGCCGGGCCGAACCGTTCAATACGCTCATCGTCGATGCCGACGGTTTCACCGGACCGATTCCGGAGGTCCCGGACCTCCTGGCCGTTTCCCCCATCGCCCCCTGGGTGGCCCGCAAACTGTACATCCACAACTTCGGTCATGCGGCAGTCGCCTATATGGGTCACCGTGCCCACCCGGAAGCGACGTTCATCTGGGAGGTACTGGAGGACGATACGGTCTACCGGAAAGTGGAATCATCGATGAAAACCAGCGCCGCGGCCCTGCGGGCCGAGTACCCCGGTGTGTTCACCGAAGCGGATACTGACGAGCACATCGCCGATCTGCTCGGGCGATTCCGGAACAGGTCTCTGGGAGATACGATCTACCGGGTAGGCCGCGACCTGAAGCGCAAGCTCCACCGGAACGACCGGGTTGTCGGCCCCGCGGCGCTAGCGCTCCGGCATCAGCTGCCGAACGACGGCATTTTGGATGTGTTCGCCGCCGCCCTGGGCTTCAGTCCGGACGGGCAGGACGGGAGTCCGGATGACGCCGACCGGCAGGTGCGGGAACTGGCAGCCGACCCGGTACCGTTCCTGTCGCAGGTCGTGGGACTGGATACCGGCACGGAACCCGAGCTTGCCGGACAGCTGAAGGACCGGATCGCCGGATGGCCCGGCTGTCGGAATTCTACCCCTTCTTCAACCTGATGATGACAACCAACGCGTGCCGACCGTCATTGTTGATGTAGGTGTGTTTCCCGATACCCGCCGGCACCACGGCCGACTGCAGTCTGTCGATGGACGTTGAGAACTCCGGATTCTCATTGGACTGAATCACAACGGAAGTTCCTTCCACCAGGGTGGCGATGTGCATGAACCGGCCTTCCGTATCATTTACCATCTCATCCTCGAAGAAGAGTCTCTCAATGTGAAAAGGCATTTCGGGCATCGTCGTGTACTGGTCTTTCCGGGTTTTGCCGTTGCCGTCAACAACCACCGGCCTGGCCCGGTGATGATTCCGGACGAATTCCTCCCGCCTCCACCGGTTGTTGGCGATCGCGTGGTCCAGATGCATCTTCATCGGCGGCGCCGTCATGGTCTTGGTGTCGTCGTCCCAGGTATTCCGGGCGAAATCGAAGCTGAAGAAGGAATACTCCGTCCCGGCGACGCTGGGCCCGGTGTCCATTTCCAGGATCATCTGGTTCCCGCCATGGCCATGACTCGTCCCGGGCGGAATCAAGAACAAATCTCCGGTGTTCGTATCCCAACGCTTGATGTAGCTCTGCCAGTCGGGTATTTCCTTCAGGTTATTCGATTCCCGGATCAGCCGTTCCCATTCCTCGAGGTTCGCGTTTTCCTGGAATCCCATCCAGGTGGAGGCGTTCCGATAGGCTTCGACGATGTAGTACGTTTCATACCGTCCCAGAGGCTCATTGAAGTTCCGTTTCACATAGGCCGAGTCCGGATGGTTGTGAATCGGCATGCTGGAACGTTCATAGGGGACCGGTTCGGGGAAATAGCCGTCGTCCAGCCAGACCTGCAGGGGCATGAGGCCGGGGTAGGTCTGATTCACCCATTTCCCGACGACCTGGTCAGCCCGCTGCATGAAGTTCTGGGCCGGAATGTTCACCAGTTCTCCGATACCGATATCAATCAGGACCGACAGCTCGATGCCGGCCAGTTCGTTCCAGGCGTTGCATTCAAGACCGGGCACATCCCAGAGATCTTTGTACCGGTAGGCCCCCCAGGGACCCGGCTGGGTGATTTTCACCTGCTTGAAGGGCCGCTTCACCAGCTCATCAATCATCAGGTTGTACAGATTCCTGTCCAGCAGCTTCGGATTCTCCGCGTCCACGAAGTCCACGTAGAAGTCCATCTCTTCGAAAATGACTTTCTTCTGTTTCAGCAGCAGATAGAAGTCGTTGTAGTAGTACCGCTTCCAGAAATAGCCGGGATCGCTGTCGTCCCTGCCGAAGGGTACCAGCTCCCCGCCCCACATCTTCCAGAGCATCGGCTGCATCGTGTAGTCGGTATAGACGACAGAGCCCGCCAACGGCCTCAGCTCCGGCTGACAGGCGCCGTAGCCGATGATGCAGAGAACGCTGCCGTCGGCGCCGGAAGATTTGAAATCCGACACTTCCGATACTACAGAGCCCAGTTTCTCATCATCGATGATGTCCTTCAGGCTCCCCTTATCGTTCACCTGTCCGAACGAGGGATCATCGGTCATGAACGGTTCGGCATAGGCGTTGATCTCGGATTCGCTTCTGAAAAAACGGCTGGAGCTGATGAAGCGGATACTGCTTCCGGCACCGCGGGCCGCCGCCCTCAGCATCTCTTGGACTGACGCCCAGTCAACGCCGTACCATCCGTCAATCAGCACGACCGGTGCCGGCTGGCTCCCGACGGCTTCCAGGATTCTCTTTGCTGTCTCACCGACCCCCGTCACGGCCCCTTTGAGAGCGACGGGATCCAGATTGATTCGGTTTTCCGCGTTCGTCTTGAGTTCGTATAACGGCATAACGGCTCCTTGGAATCTGTTGTGCTACCAATACTAATGTCCGTTTCCGGTGCCTGCAATTGGCGAAAACCCAGAATTAGTGGTATTTTTCCAGGATGGATATAGATAAGCAAGGAATCCGAATCGACCTGTCCCAGCCTCCGGAGATCGTGCAGTCGGGGCTGAGTCTCCATGGATACCGGGAGACCGAATCCTTCAGGATGCGGGAAAATGTGTTCGGTTTGCATGCCTATATGTACTCGGGATCGCTGATGTTCGGCGGCCGACTGTATCAGTTCAACGACCATTCCATCAGCCTCACGCCGCCGGAAACGGAGGTGGAGTGGCATTTCCCGGATCATGCCCCTCATTTCTACATCCACTTCTTCGCACCGAACTCGATGAATTCGGTTTCGGCGCATCAATTGCACAAGAGGTTCCCGGTCATCACCGAATCGCGCGACCTCCATCGCAGTTTCTGCACGGAAATCGAACAGATCGCCGGCAGATACAGGACCGAGCCGTACGAATGCCGCATCCGCCTCTGGGCCATGCTGATCAAGCTGGCCCAGTTCGACGGGGAAGACAGGCAGAACGAGACGGCCAGCCACCCATCGGTGCAGATCGCCCGCAGCATCATCGACAATGCCGCGTCAGGCGGCATCACTGTCTCGGAACTCGCCGGACGGGTCGGGACGTCGCCGGACTATCTGTCTCTTCTGTTCAAAAGAGAAGAGGGAATGCCGCTGAAGAAATATCTGATGAGACGCAAATGCGAGAAGGCCTACTATCTCCTGACCCACAGCTCCTTGAGCGTGAAGTCCGTCGCGAAGGAAGTGGGCATCGATGACCTCCAGCAGTTCAACAAGATGATCCGCCGGTACTTCGGCAGTTCACCGCGGGAGATCGGGAAACGGGGTCCCGGCTAGGAAGGTAGCCGATGCAGCAGAATACTCGATTTGCGATTGACGACAGCATGAGGTTCCTATTCGCATACCTGAAAGTGAATGAAGTTCAGGTTCCTCCAGAAGGTCGGACTGCCGATCGACTTCTTCGATCGCAAAACCAAGAGCCTCAGTGTAGATGAGTATTTTCAGCTGTGGGAGGCCCTGGTGGAGTGCGCGGATACCAACAAGTCGATACCTCTGCTCCTGGAAAAACTTCCCATTGCTGCAGCCATGTCACCACCTATACTGGCCGCTCTCTGCTCCAAAGACTTCGACACCTTTGTCAATCGAATAAGGGAGTTCAAGCCATTAATCGGACCATTGGTCTTGAAGCTTGAATCCAACGAGGATACCTTTGCGATTGGCGTCACCAGCGTTGTGGAATCCATGGAGTTCCATCCAGAGATTGTCGCCAGTGAGTTTGTGTTCTTCGCAAAGATTATCCGGGATGCGACCGGAGTCCGTGTCGTTCCTGTTAGCGTGGAATCCCGGGTACCCCTCGACGAGGATGCCTACGCTGCCTTCTTCGGAATCAAACTAGGGGGCGGCAAAGCTGATCGCATAATCTTCAGCGCTTCAGACACGCGAATCCCGTTCTCCATGAGGAACGAATCTGTCTGGGAGTATTTCGAACCCGAACTCGGGAAGCGTCTGGATGAGTTGGAGAAAGTCTCTTCTTTTGCAGCGAGAGTTCGTGCCGTTCTATTCGAGATTCTGCCCATGGGTCAGAGTGCGATTGATGACGTTTCCGGAAAGCTCAACATGAGTAATCGGACCCTTCAACGGCGCCTTCAGGCTGAAGAGACGAATTATCAGCAGCAGCTCAATCAGAGAGCGCTTGGCTCGCACCCACCTCATCATCATCTGATATGGGCGTTTCCGAAATCTCCTACCTGCTGGATATGAAGAACCAAGCTCCTTCAGCCGAGCTTTCCGCGCCTGGACCGGGCAATCTCCTTAAGGCATATCGATCTGTTGCAGTTCGCGCCTGACAGGTTGGCGGAAACCGCTAAAAGGATGGCGTCGTCTGACATACGCTTTGATGCAGATCGCTATTAAATTGTAGCCAGGATCAAATGATCAAGGAGTCAAAATCTATGGCGCGACGGAAATTGCGGATCGACGACGCCACCAAAACCAAAGATCTCGGTGGCAAAACCTACATCGTGACCGGCGCCAACTCCGGCGTCGGTTTGAAGACGACTCGGCAGCGAAGCTGGTGGAAGCCGGTCGAAAGATCGTTGGGCTCTCCTAGTCTGAATCGAAGGAACTGACAATGGCAAAATGGAATCTGAAAGATATGCCCGATTTGAAGGGCAAAACCATTATAGTAACCGGCGCCAACTCAGGACTGGGCTTCGAAGCAGTCAAGGCATTCGCCAGAAGAATGCGAACGTCATCCTGGCCTCCAGAGACATGTATCGGGGAGAGCAAGCAAGAAGCAGGATCGTCAAGGAACATGCCGGCGCCAGAATTGATGTTATGCACCTTGATTTGGGCGATCTGAAATCAATTCGAAGTTTTACTGATGCATTCCAGAAACAGTATGACCGTCTCGATGTACTGCTAAATAACGCGGGAATCATGTGGCGCCCCTATACTGAAACCAAAGACGGTTTTGAGTCACAGATGGGAGTTAATCACCTGGGACATTTCGCCCTTACCGCTTTGCTGTTTGATGTTCTCAAGCAAACCAATGACTCTCGCATCGTCAATGTCAGCAGCACGGGACATCGGAATGCCAAATGGGATTCTGAGAATGCTATGCTCAACAGGGACAACTACAACCCTATGCAGGCCTACTTCAACTCCAAGCACGCCAACCTTCTTTTCACCTACGAGCTACAGCGGCGAATCGAAGGTCAGGGTTTGAACATGATATCAGTTACCGCGCACCCCGGAGCTTCGGTGACAAACCTTGCACGACATGTGGAAAAGAGACTTATCTTCAGACTCCTGAAACCGCTCCTCAATCTTCTGACTCAGTCTGCTGCCCAAGGAACCCTTCCAGAGGTTCGAGCTTCAGTAGATCCGAGTGTTCAGGGCGGAGAGTATTATGGTCCGAAGAGTATGGGAGGGACGAGAGGAGATCCTGTGATTGTCTCCTCTACAGAGGCTTCTCACAACTGTGATGATGCAAAAAAACTCTGGACAGATTCAGAGAAGCTTACAGGTATAAATTTCAAGGTTGCTGTCTAGGGTTGCCTCGGAATCACGATCACCTCAATAATACGCTGACAAGGAACTGTTAAGGCGGCTCCTTTCAGCTGTTTACTTCGTAAGCGCTATTATGCGCTTCAGGGGATGTTACCTATGCAGCCATTTCAATGTACTAGGAATGACTGGATTTATGTTTTTTGCAAAAATGGATAAACCCAACCTCCGAAACAGCTTAGACAAAAAAAGCACTCCCGAAAGAGTGCGCAAAATGGGCCCACTAGGACTTGAACCTAGGACCGTTCGATTATGAGTCGAATGCTCTAACCAACTGAGCTATAGGCCCTAACACGCCTGAGCCAAGGGTCCAAGACGAACTAGAACAGCAAACATCCTAGCAGCAGAATGAGATATCGTCAATTGAATGCAGGCATAGCTACCAAGGATTGCTCTTGCAAGTCAGCTGATTTCTCAACTGGGCGGCGGATCGAAGTTTCTTCCTACAGCGGCGCAATGAGGGCGAAAAAATCGGACTCGATGATGATTTTCCTATATTCTCTCACTTTGTTCAGATTTTCAAATATCTTGCAAATGATATGATAGTTCTCCTGAGAAGGATCTTGCATCCTCTCACGCAGTATATCGGGCTTGAGACCTCTTCTATCTAACATGATTACAAAACGTCCAGCCCATTCTTCTATTTCGGATCAGTAGTTAAGTCATCTAATAATTCCATTCGTCATTCCTATATGAAATGTACAAGATCAAAAAAGCGTCTTCTGCTATGCAAGGATTCTTCACAGGCCATAGAAGTATCCATGGATAGATCACAGTTTATCATGTATTGATGTTGGAGTGATTTCTCAATCTATCATCATCGCAAGCTGTGCAACTTACGCCGGAGTTCATCAGATCTTGTATTCAGGCAAAATAAAGATGTCTACATCATTATCAGGAAGGAACTATAATATCAAGCAAACAACTATTACCTCATAGTCGATATTATGTAGTCTGAAAGGCGCATAGTTATGACGTATGCGAAGAACTGTTTACGTCATTTACTCACAAGCGGTCTTGAGCCAACTACATATGATCATGGGGACATTGAATCTTTCTTGGAGAATATCTAGTAAATCATATATAATCGTTGAGCATCTTTTGGATAGCTATTGCCATTCTTGTTGATTGCCATGAATACTAATCTAAAAAAATCTCGGCAAGCATGTGTTCTTGACTGTAAGTCCGTTGTATAAAGAGCAATATGAGTCCCTATACTGCAGAAGCTTTAGCGCAAAACGAGCTAATTGATGTAAGCCGTATCCCTATCTCCCAAAGTGTGAGTGTATGCTCTCTCTTTGCGGGATGTGGTGGAATGGAATTAGGTTTCCTTGGCGGTTTCTCTGTCTATAAGGGGAGCAACAGACTTGATCTAGAAGAAAATCCGTACAGAATCATCTGGGCAAATGATGTTTATGATATGGCCGTCGAAACGTATAAGAAGAATCTTGGCGCTCATATTGTATGTGGTGATATTAGAGATATTTCACACAATCAGATTCCAGATGTAGATGTCGTATTAGGTGGTTTCCCGTGTCAGGACTTTAGTATTTCTGGCAAGCAAGAGGGGTTGCATACAGAACGTGGGAAATTGTACCTGGAAATGAAGCGAATCATCGAGAGTAAGCAACCTAAGGCATTTGTTGCCGAGAATGTGAAGAACTTGTTGAATCCCAAGCTAGTTGATCCAGAGACTGGCATGACCGCTTTTGACACAATCTGTTCTACGTTTGAGCAGATAGGTTATAGAATCTATACAAAACTATTCCACGCCGCAGACTACAGTGTCCCACAAAGACGAGAGCGAGTGTTTATTGTGGGTATTCGTAAAGATGTGACGAAAGAATTCCATTTCCCGAAGACTGTATTTGAAAGTGTGACATCTAAAATGGCAATAGATGATCTTTGGGGCCTAGAAGAAGATTTATCTATACCAAATCACTCTGAAAGGTCTCTTGCTAAGTTCAAAGAACCAAGGCGTCTCGGAAATCAGGGTAACTATAAGATTCCAGAAAACGGTTTCTCACAAGTTATTCGGGCAGAGCATCATATGAATATCCAAGCTCATTATCGACCTATGGATGTACGAAAAGACCCAGGAGACCGGTCCAATTGGAGAAGACTTACAGTTAGAGAGGCTGCTAGGATACAGTCGTTTCCTGATAATTTTGTGTTCCTTGGTCCTAAGACTCATACATATCGTCAGATCGGTAATGCTGTACCACCTCTTCTGGCGTGGCATCTTGCACGTGCTGTCTATCTGACGATTCATGATGAGAAATAGAACTCACGATTGAACTCATTTATGATTGTATCAAGGATTGTTTTTGAGTTTGTGTCTGCTTTGAAATCAAATAAGTAGTCGAGGTGAGAAGCCAACTTCCGAGTATCAACATAATCTAGCACTAGTTCGTGTTCAAGCAACTCTAAATCAAAATCTTTTACTGTTTCTTTAAAGACAAGCACCCGTTTGATACCAGGAGCTTTGTTAATATCCTCGTCGAGCTTTCTTGCATCGAGTTTTGTTGTTACTTGATATATCGCTTCCTGACCCGAATAATCGACACCTCCGTCGTTAGCATACACTGTTGAAAACCGATTTAGTCTGAAACCTCGAATATCATAGAATGTCTTCAAAATCGCATAGGCCGTGATCTCAAAAACTTGACCTCGTTTTTCGGTTTCTGTTTCTGTCAGTAGCTTGTACAAATGCTCTTTGATAGCATCTAGCTCATTTGACGCTATATTTCGTAGTTCTGCGATGAATTTCTCTTTCTTCTCATTTTTTTTATGATAATAGCTTTCTATGAAATCAGATATTGATTTCGTCTGTTCAGGTGATATTCCTTCAAGGTAATTCTCTCGAATATAGAACTCTTGATCCTCAGTCTGCTCTATAGCGTTGTCCTTGTTCGAGCTTTGCCTCATTACATAGTCTCTTCTGAACGTTTGGACTCCATATGTAAGCCTTTTCTTGTTGAATACCTTCTCGATATCTGTCTTACTTGCTTTTATTTTAGGAGGTGTCTGCAAGCGAAGATCTAATAGTATTTTGAAGGAGAGAATAACGGTTGGTTGATCGAGCCGTTTCTTCAAATAAGCTTGGAGAATCTCGTTCCCTATTTCAATCATGTTGCAGCCACCTTGAACTAGATACTTCGAGAATATCTCGATTGGTGTATCGCCTCAAGACGCAGTTCTGCAAGCTGTAGGTACCTCATTCTCTAAACCGTTATTGGCTATGTCGATGCAACCCTACATTAGACTCAATTCCCTCCTCTAAAAAAGAGCGAAGGCGATTTCTGATCTCTTCAGTTTGCGCTATCTCACATTCCCATATGATGAGTGTGTCCCATCCTAGATCTTTAAGTTCAGCAATGTTCTTCTTGTCCCTTGCTACATTTTGATCAAACTTTCTTGTCCAGTAGTCAATTCTTGACTTCGGTGTCCTTGTATTGGGACATCCAGGATGCCTATGCCAGAAACAGCCGTTGATGAAAACAACTTTCTTCTTACCCATGAATGCAATATCTGGCTTACCTGGTAAATCTTTCCTATGTAATCGATAACGATAACCCATGGAGGACAGGATTTTCCTGATAGCAATTTCAGGCTTCGTGTTTTTGCTTCCAACTCTGCCCATGATTTCGCTTCTTCGTTTCTTTGTTACTGTTGACCTTTCCCCAGGAATCATCCACTGGCTCTTAGGAATTCTGCCTTTTCTTCACTCTCGTCATATTGCTGGAAAAACTCAATAGGAGTCATGTCATCCAATGCGCTGTGAGGCCTGATTTCGTTGTATTCCAGCCTCCACCGTTCAACCATTTCTCTGGCATCTCGAAGTGACCGGAA
>Ga0126329_10000110_pt1 | contig 19375 bp, 11 predicted proteins | sample InaspJWI85metaG_FD_104915 | JGI IMG/M metagenome (GOLD analysis project Ga0126329, IMG submission 104915) | Marine gutless worms symbiont microbial communities from Oahu, Hawaii - Inanidrilus sp. 2 OAHU.JWI-85 metaG | ecosystem: Host-associated > Annelida > Digestive system > Unclassified...
CTCTTCCACGGAGAGTCCTGTCCACGTCTTGATGTTGTCCATCCAGGCCGTGCGTGGCCTTCCTCGCCTTCGTGCACCTGGCATTGTTCCTTGCATTATCTCTTTCTCCAGGCAACTCCCTGGTTTCCCCATTGTGTGACCATAGTATGCTAGCTTCCTTGCTTTGACGGTGTCTAACAGTTCCCTCTTTACTCCAGCTTTGTTAAGAACCCACTCATTTGTTTTCTTTGCTGGCCACGTCTACCAACTGAGAAGTCGAGCGCATGACTGCACACTTACTGCCAATGACGACACAAGAAATTTTCAGGCTCCTTCATTGTGACATTTATTGATTTGTGACAATACTTTCTTTCTTATTTCATTGTTTAAGATGCGTCATGTCATCTTTTCATTAAACGAATATGTTATATGTTATACCATGCGGCAGCACAACGAAGCCATTCTGAGCCATCGAGATTAAAGAAACTGGAGTGAGCTTAGGCCGGCGTAGCATATAGCCCGCAGTGTCGCCAGCGTACGGCCAGGACAGTGTGAAAATTTCCGCCCAACTGCCTCCAAAAGCTAGCCCAATTTTACATAGGCCTACCCGCTAAGTTCACGCTGAGTAGTGGACGGTGACGAACGTCGGCGACAACTCATGCCGGCTAAGCTCACTCCATAGAATATTACTAACCTCGACCGTCGACGAGTTTTCTTGACAAATAAATCGACTTGTTGTGTCGAAATTTTCTAAGTCCAGAGTTTGGGACAAAGTTCAAGAGGAAAGTACCCTTACTCTGGAGGTACCAGAATTTCCCACGCTCCCGTGCCAAAACCAGCTCGATCCGTTCAGCCACTTCGATAGAACTCCGACTTGTACACAGACAGAGACAGATACAGGGCCATGGCATATAGGCCTACAGCGCTAGCATGGCGTCGCACGGCATAAATGTGGGAGAAAAAAGATAATAAACGCTTAAAAACGTGATAAAAATGCTCGTCATGTGCAATTACAACAGTACGGTATACTGCAAAATAATAAGTAGCGCTGTAATAGCCTACTGTCCGCTTCCTGGCGTCCTGTATAATAATTTCACCACGTTGCATTGCCAATCTATTTTTGAATATGCGACTGAAAGGCAATGGTTAAAATACTAACTTGAGTTATATTTATACTGACGTTTTATACCAAAAACATTCAACAATAAAAAACGTTTAAAACGTAAAAACGTGAAAAAAATAAAAACGTAGACGTTTTGCATCTCTAGGTCCAGGATATTAAGTGTGTGGCTCTAAACCGAAAACTCCAACGTGACGGAGCGGAGGAGAGCGCGTTAGCGCGATATCTTGCAGCGTGCGAGATAGTCATCACGTTTAAATGAACCACTCCCTAAAACATCCACAGTTGCAACTGAGCCCACCAGTTTGCTGTGTACGTACGTGAATCCGGTGAGAATGTTGAGTAAGGACGATTTTCCGGCGCCGCTCGGACCGATGATGGCCGACAGCTGACCACGACGTAGCTTCCCCGAGATACACTTCAATATCGTCTTCCGTCCTGCCGTCCAACATACATACACACGGTCAGCGGCCATGCTAGCGATCACAAAACTAGTCCCCAAGTTAGTATAGTAAAATAAGTAAACGGGACATTTGCATAACATTTTGTAGTGAGTCTGACTCACCAATAAAGCGATAATGTAGGCCAGGACACATGCTGTATCACACAGTTTTACCTGCCACCTATGCAGGCATCCACAAATGGAATGAGCCTGAGCCATGCCTGCCTTTAGAGTTACATGTGATGAGGACAACTCTCATGTCAATTTCACGATCTTTTAAAGTTTCCTTTTATTCTGGAGGCAAATGCGCACGACAGACAGCTGGGTATCGGACAGAAGGAAAGACATACTTACTGCAATGCGCATAGTGTTGTGTTGTAATGAAGGCGCATTCTGCAGTCCATCGTGCTCCCAACGTATTCTCTATACAGCTTTCGATTTCGATGTTACAAATTTTAACAACCGTCCAAAGTAATCTGATAAAAGGCCGCATCGCCACGTCTTGTCACCCTCGCAGCAGCGAATGCACTCGTCGGCCGCAAGCGCTGTACGTCAAGCGAATGAGCAGGCAATGCCCTCATCCGGAGGCAAGTTACACTGGGCGGGCACAGAGCCTTGCAAGAGTACCAGTTCCCGTGCATGGGAGTTCACGGGAGTTCATGATCTATAATACATGGTTCCTTGGACCGACACGAGTCTGCCCCCAAACGGCATCTCGATCGGTTCATCCGTTTCGCAGGGCCCAACACACAGACGAACATGCAGACCACGCTACTTGAGACGTCTGCATGCAGCAACTCCTCGACTAGCACTGCGTGCTGGAGATACAACGAGTTATATACAGTGATTTCGAACAAGCGACAAAATGGGACTGTTTAAAATGCCACCGTCCCTGACCTCAATAGTGTGAATTTGTGTGTCCGCGTGTAGAACAGACCATCACAGATTTTTAGCTGATTTTCGCAAAAGTACATCCACGTTAAAGTTTAACAGCATCCCACTTCGTTTTCTCTCACTGGCTAGACATATATGTAAGTTAGTAAGTAAAAACATTTATAAAGCGCCATTAGTCACACAAATGAAATGAAGGAGCTAGATAAATGAACTTCTGGACGACTACTGGAGTAACAGTTACAAGTATCAGCTGTCGCCAATTAACCCGCGAGACGGAATTGTGCTTCAGAGCTTGATGATTACTGTGATAAACTAGTGGACGAGCGTCGGAGCCCGGAGGTAGGCCTATTGTCAACTTAGTTGATCGACGACGGTTCAGTTTATTACGCTCTGGGTATCCACTTTTCTCGAGATAAGTCGATAACACTTTTGGATGATCGATATACAGCAGCAAAATTTTCCAAGTCCGGAGTTTGGGGCAAAGTTCGAGAAAGAAGTGCCCTTTTTAGAGATATCCGAGTTTCCTTTTAACACAGTGTAGGATGGGTGGAAGGAAGCTCGCATGCCAAAAACAGCTCGATTCGTTCAGACGTTTCGACAGAATTCCGACTTGTGACAGACAGACACGGGCAGAGCCACGGCTAGTACCCGCGCTAGCTTAGCGTCGCGCGCGTAAAAAATACTCAGTCGGCACAGCCCTGAGGTACAGTTAGCACAGCTCCAGCAGTCAGCGTAGCAGCAGCAGGTCAAGGGTAGAGTCGACGAGTACGGTCTGCTAAACCGAGTGATTCAGCCCTACAGCTCAGCTGATGATGCCCGGTCGGTCACGGAACCAATCTCGGCCCATATCATACGTACACTCAGCAGTTCCGAGCTCGTGATAATTGCGGGTCAACCAATTTTGGCTCGTACCTGCACCATTGGCACGTGCACCAGGTCGCGTCCACTGACCGCATGACTGACTGAGTGCAGTGGCGAATCACAGGCGGTTTTCGTGGAGGTCTCATGAACCCTTTAGCGGCTCCGATCACTTTAAAACTCCGTCTATAATGCTAAGGTGACAAAATACCGTGTCGCTTTATCGCTGAGTTCAGTGCTGCTATAAAATTCACGAAATATCACAAGATTATCGGGCATTTCGTTTCCCGGGGACCCGGACGGGACTTGTCCCCCGATGCCCCGACGAACCTTCTTTCCAAATTTTCGACCCGACCGCAATGAGCGAACAAGATTTTAACGTCGCATACTTCACAATTAGCTATCACAAGTTGGCGGGATAATATTTTGACCGGTTGCTGTCCGTTTGCTGGCAGAATAAATAATCCAAAGTTATTTGTGTATTTTCACGAGAGGAGAGTAGGCAAACTATGAATAGAAAAAAGATGATTAAAATTTTGGGACTTATCCGTATAATTATTTAAAATCAAATCACATTTATTTGCGACAAATAAGCAGAATCAAACATAAAGAACAGAGCGAATATATCGACAGGACACAAAGGCAGTATGAAACTGCACTAACACGTCCCTTAAAAATAAAAACAACACTACAACATAAATTTAAGTTTGGCAATTCTATGCTTAAATAATTTGAATAATAGTCGGTCGTAAGTGCCGATAGTTATGCTACACTGCGACTGCTGGGTTTCGCGTAGAACGGGGCCACTGTGTACGTCAGCGGCTGTACTGGTACAACGCTCAGCACAACATTAACCTACTTCATCTACATGCACACATCTGCCGCTCGCCGGTAACGGCACTGTGCCGCTTCGCATAAAAATTGTGGCCTGGCGGGGAGTATACGTTCCACCGAGTGCCCGCCATTCTCCTCTCTAATCGCCTCTACAATCTGCCAATGGTCACCAACTGGCAAAACGCATACATAAAGCGTCATTGTGATTAATTCTCCTCACGTGACCTACTGCAAAGTCACATGACAATTTGCAGAAAACCGGACTAGGCTGACGCGCTACCCGTTGGTCGTCACTCGCTCGGTACTAGGCACCCGTACTTTATACACTATCTTTCAACAAGCACCAGCTGGCAGATGGACCACGTGACCAAGAGACCACGACACGGCCTCATGAACTGGCCAAGATCATCGTTCGAATGTTAACGCTAAGTTGACAACATACTGTGACGATCGACGTGGCCGTAGAGAAATCGCAGTGTGGGATAGGTCGAAAGAAAGTCCCCATATCAAAAGCCAGATCGATGCGTCCAGCCGTTTCAATAGAACACCGACTTGTGACAGACAGACATAGACGTAGACAGACATAGCCATAGCTATTGTACCGCGCTAACATAGCTCGGCGCGAGTAAAACAAAAGCTAATTCGTCGCTTGGCAGCCTGACAGTAGGCCTAGCCTATATACAGGCTGTCCATACAAAAACATACACTCTATTTGAAAAACTATTATATACCTCTCTTGCGTCCCTCGGACACGGAGTAGGTGAGGTCTCTGAACTCGATGTCGATGGGTCGTCTCTTGGGCAGGTGCTTCAGCGTAACGACGGGGCCGCCGGCGGCCGTTCTCGCCCGATTGTCCACCTTCTTGAGCACCGCCGACGCACCTGTCCCAGGTAACGATCCACCTGTAGTGGGACCTGCCCACATTGACGGCGCGTGGATCTGAACCGACAGGAGTTCGGCCATTTGACGACTGATTCGCGAGCAACTCTGCCGCAGACCTGAGTTCACGCTGAACTGTGCCCAGGCCTATTTAATAATCGATAATCGATTGCTTTACTCGATCGGTGCACTTTATCCCCACATCCCAGCACCGTGTAATCCAGTCACAACTCCGCAGATTAACCGCACACACAGAGACAGCTGATCGCCGGACTGCGCAGGTGCCCGAACTAATCCAAACAGCTCTTTTGGCAACGTGTCGACACCTATACCCTTTGTTTGCACCGGTGGGTGTTTACTGTACTGTGCCGACACAGTGCACGCTGTGCCGTGAGAAGAACTGTAGTGATGGGTCGGGGTAAAACAAGTAGTTAATTTTTGCATCGACATTCATTGGACTCACTGTTAAGCAGCATCTCCAGCAGTGCAGTTGCGATGTGAGATGCAGCCTATTGCTACATATAGCGTGACATAACGTGGTCTGTGTGTGGCTATGTGTGATTGTTTGGCACACCAGTGAGCCATACGAAATGACTAAAGCGATCGAGAATGATGCCCTTTTGAGGCAGACTCGGACTGGGGTCGCCATTTGGCGCCACCTGGCAAATACGATTGAACGATCCTGTGCGGCGGCGATGCTGCCTTAGTTTAAATGACTTAGTAATTTGTAGGCGAATGTATACTATCAAGTGCTGCAACGCTGCGCGGAGCGTAGGTGAGCGGAGCTTACAACTAGCGAGCGCAAAGCGCGAACCATGGCTGGAGTGGAGCTCCAGTTGACGTCATAGAACTACAAACGAAGATGAAATACGTTGCTAATTTTGCCCCCCCCAAACAGTGACTGTGTTCTGAGTTAATTTCTTACTGCAGATTACCTCTCCGCATGAAACGTCCCTCTATTACTGATACTGTCGACCACTGTATGAAAAGTAATTTTTTGTACGCCGATCAATCAATTCATCATCATAAGGACAAATATATCCCCACCAGCTAGAATTTTGGACTGTATTTACCCAACACTCTCTACAACAGGTGTACAGAGAGCGGTTGCTGACTGGCCCAAGTTTCTAAACCAAAAAAAAACTACTTTCAGTCGAGGACCGAGGTCAGACCGACCGCGTTACCATCCTTCCTTGCTAACCCAACCCTGACCTTAACCTATGACCTTCGTTTTTACTCCCCGGCAAGCTATGGTCACGAACCATACACACGCAAAAATCAAGGTCAAAGAGCAGGCGGTTGAAACGTGGGAGCGGAAACGGACGGACGTGACCGATTTAACTGCCTTCACCGCTAACGCGGTCGCTAACGACAATGTTTACAGTTTACACTTCACTAATGTGCGGTCGTCAGCAGTCGAGGTTCACGTATGGTTATGGCCTCGCTTCGCTCTGATGAATTGCCTGTCTGTCTGCCCCTCCTCTCCCCTCTTTCTACTGCCCCGAATCTACGGCGATCTGCTCTATGATTGTGAGACGTTTTGTACACCTACTTTAATGTCAAAAAGGACGATTCGTATACGGGACGATGTAGGGTGGGTGGCGGTGTAGGAGGGACTTGCGTCTGCAACACTGCGACCGTGTAGCAGTTGAGTAGCTTAACACGGACTGATCTGGCGGAAATTCCGAATTCAATCCTTGAATCATTTTATTTTTATTAACACGACTTCAATTGTCGCAAATAATGCGATATTGTTATCGTCTAATTTCTAAGATCATCGACATAATTATTAAAGTGACAGCCAGTACTTCTTCCACGAGGTAAACGAATCGTCTCAATCCAGAGAACAATATAGGTTTACGAAACGTCTCAAATAGCGAGGCGTTTCAGTGGCAGTTCGTAGTGCAGCTGCACCAGAGTGCTTAGTGCCGGTGGCTGCCGTGCCCTGATTATCGGCCTAAACACAGCACTTGAACGAACCGTTGCCCGCCAGCACTATGATTATGCGTCAGATTATTGTTGTCGCCACACAGCTGACGATGTTTCCTGCCGGATAAAAACCAAACGAATTGCGTCGTTCAGCTGTCGGTGATACGATGGCAAATGGAAACAAGGCAGTCGTAGATATCAGACTTCGCCCTGCACTGACACTGGGTCGGTTTGAGTGTACGCCGCGTTGTCACATCCGTGCTACCCCCTGTTATGTCACTTAACTTTATTCGACACATAGGCAGCCAGAAAAAAACAGTAAACATATATAAATAAGCAAAATAAACCAATCAGTCACAACGTCACAGCATTCATAACACAGTCGCAAAGGCATACATCAAATAGACATTTATATAATCAGCTTACAGAGACGGTTTCCATATGCAGAGTATTTCTGTATTTGAGTATTTATGCCTTTTTCGCGTCGCCTATTCCTGACCATTACGTGCAAACATTACGTCATCCACAAAACCGGAAATACATAACGTATGTCAATGTCGCCAGAGCAGGACCGAGCCACGGCCGCAGGTATCATGCGCGACAAATCCAGCCAGCCACCTGGATGTCGCCACCACGTTCACAGCAGTCGTCAATAGGTATAGTCCTACAGTAATGTTGTCAGCTAAACGATAGCGAATTCCACTCATTGTGGTCACGTGAATTCACATTCACCCTGCGTGGGCTCTGTCGAGGGTTGCGGGGGTTACTCACTCACTCACTCACTCGGCGCCAATCACATGCAGTTCGACGTCATCGGGGCGACATTGCGTAGGTATAAAATATAATGTGAACATGAACGTATACATACATAACGACGTAGGATTTCGCCCCTGGTATCGTGTTTCGGGCTCTACATATTGACCTGAGTCGTGACTCCTGTTTAATGGCGTCGATCGGGCGCAAACATTGTGAGGGTCCCGGTCCAACCTTTCATCCATCCATTAGAGCATTCCAATTCGCGATTCGAATCGATTCGATTCGTTATGCGAATCGATGCGAATCGATTCGTTTTGTAAAAAAATCGGCCTTTCGATTCACTAGTTGTCATGCAGTTTTTGCACTAAATAAATAACACAAACACATCAAATACAGTGATTTTTAATTAAAATACACGATAATCCACGCAATTGAAAGCTATACTGTGTAGAACATCGACAAAAGCAGTTATGCAATGCATACTATAAAATTACTCCTAACTTACTATTTGAATATCAGTGTACAAGCGGCAAATTTATCAGATTGCCGAATCGAATCGAATCGAAACTTTTTTTGCCTGAATTGGAATGCTCTACCATCCATTCCTTCCTCTCCTCCTCACCTCTCTCCTTCATTCCCTGTCCTCCAATTTAGCTGTCGCAATTTGGCCTCCTGTAATGCAGGTATAGACGGCCTGTGGGAAGGCAATGGCACCCGCAGCGCGCCCGCAGCTATTGATATCTCCTGTCCGCAGGGTGCCCAGTAGCAAACTCGCCGGCCGCCGTTGCTGCTGTCGATCGATAGGACAGACAGACGGACGGACGGACGGACGGACGCCCGACCGTTCCATAGACTCTGCTCTCCATACTATGCGGCCAGCATCAATAACAGAATAAGTAGACAGGGGTTTGCGAGATTCTATGCTCGACTGGTAGCCAAAAACTACTGTAGCTGCTTCAGATCTATTCATATCTGTCGAACGGTTACATTTCTGCTGTAAGCGGAATCTGCGAAAATATTTTGTCGGCAGCATGAGCACTATCTGTACATTCATTCGCTAGGCGGCGCCAGTTAATAGGATAATAGGTCGATGTCACGCTTCAAGTCGCGGAACTCTCCCCCTTGTCGATTCTCGTTCACGAGCAGAACGTCCAATTATTGTGAAACTGTTACAGTATTCCGTTATTGACTTCTTATTTATTAAGTTGATGTTACGCTTTCGATTAGCCATTGGGATGACTAAAACTAATCTACTTGCAAAAATATTGTCATCAGAATCATCAGAATCCACGTTTGTTTGGTGTATTCATGCAACAAAGTTGCAGTATCGAACTTGTATACACTGCAACTTTCTCGCGCGATAAAGCTGCGCGACAAAACTGCGCAATAAACTGTCATGCGTGACAACACTATTATTTACTGTTCACACCACCCGACCCAGCGCGACGCGACAAAACAGTTGTGGCGTCGGATCAGGCGGTGTGAATTGGGCATTATATGCATCATTAAATGGGCCGTACATAACTGTAACAATAGGCCTAACTGTAACTATAAATGAAGTAGGCTACACAATAGGCCTATATTATCAAGCTTGAAATAGCAATTCCCTTATTAAAAATAACTACAAATGAGCGTGTCTGCCTGTGTTTGTGTTTGTCTGTTTTTACGCATATCTCTGAAACCACACTTCAGAACTACGCCAAATTTTCTGTGCATGTTACCTGTGGATGTGGCTCAGTCCTCCTTTGGCTGCTTGGCAGCGTTGCGATATGCTATGTTTTGTGTTTTGTGGTTGACGTTATGTTTTCACATAATGGCCAAGGCGACGCAAAAAGGAATGTACTCAAAGCGATTCCCTCGAAATGACCTATACTGTGTCGAGTGGGGCGTTGAACTCTACTCCAACCAACCAACCTCAAGGGGGCACCACGGATTTGACACAGCGATGTTACAGTTACAGTTACAGAGTTTCACTCTTAAACAGTTGTTCTCAGAGGAATCATGCGGTGTTGTAGGCTTGTCGGAAAAGATGAGTTTTCAGCTTAGATCGGAACTGTCGGCGACTGTTGAGCGGTGATGTATACTCAAACTGACTCGTCAGGGCAACAGCGGACCGGGGGGGAAGTCTGATGTCTACGATTGCCTTGCTATAGCGCAGCGGACAATGACATCATTAAACACTTGTAAAATTTCATTGTAGATTGCCTGTGCGGTCCCAACGTGTTGCGCGGCACGTTTGCATAAATGATAAAAGCAACAGGGCGTATTTGGCGAGCAGTTTTTGACCGACACGGTCTGTGAATTCCTTCAGTAGATAGGGCTTAACAATAAATAATTTACTCGTGACATTCCACAGCGCGGGGGATGTCTATCGCCTGTACATTGCGTGAACTCCGGGAGGGGATGGGAGGAGGGACAGGTCCCAATACATTACCCGGGGATATAAAGCAATACAATATTGAATCTCCCATTGTTTAATCGTGCCGATGCTCCCTCCTTTATGTTGGTGGTCATTTGTCACTGCTTTGTTGGCATCAAAACGACGGCCAACAATGTAGGGTAGGAGGCTTTCATGCTTGGAACGTAAGCTATAAGTCTTTAGGGCAAATGCTGCTACCGACTGTGATACAGACAGGCCACGGGTCATAACTCGTGAGCACAAAGTACGGCGTTGGCTTTGACTTCATGATGGATGTAGGATGGCTGCTGCTGCTGAATGCTGTTCGCATATCGATGGTTGTAAATATTTTCACCGGTCGACGATCGTAATAACTGGCAACAAGGTATGCCGTGATATTGCGGCGGATGACAGCAATGTCAAGATGCATTGCTGATGACGTTACTCCGTGGTCTGCAGTCTACATCGTCCGTAACTCAACCTCTGTAGCTTTTACATAGCACAACTCACGCTTTTATGACATAAATAGTCATCCACCTTAGCTTAGTAATTCCGCCACAGACTGCGCAGTAATGCTTTGATCGCCGTTTGCGCGTTAAGGGCCGTTCACACATACGCTGCCCTGCGCGTTGCAGCGTTTTTACCAGCGCAGCACAGCAACGCGCAACCCAGCGTATATGTAAACGCCACCATTAAAATACATTGAATGGATTACTATCTCTCGCGCAGCCACGCATAGCGCAGCAACACAATTGCAACGCACAACGTACATGTATGTGTGAACTGCCCTTTAGTCTGCTTGCGAACAGCGTAACTAAAAGTTATGATGATTGGACTTTTATGAAATTTGAGAATAAGTGAACTATAAACCGCGGAAAAGGTAATTATAATCAGCCTAATCGATTGATTGTTCTAAATTTTTACGATTAATACTATTTTTCGATCAAGTGTACTATTCGAGACACTTTTGGTGATTTTCATATGATTATATCTTGTTTCAGGTACCTTTAAATGTTCCTGAGATTTTGGTTTGCTTTTCTAATTTTTTAAATATATTTTATATTAAGTACAGGGGCTACTTGCCCCGTTGTGGTGAGTGTGGGAAAATTGGACCACCCACGAAGTTGTATTCGGCCATCATATCTCTCGTGTAGATATTTGACGCTTTAAAATTGCGACTAGGCGTACATCACACTACACCGAGAGGAGCATGAGATATACGTGATGATTGCCTTCTGCTCACGTGACCGAATGTGCGGTAACCGGCAGCAGTTAGTAGGCCCTATCTATTAAATGTGTCTCTACGAAAAGAATGACGAGAGCAGCGATAATGCGATATTCTGGTCGAAGAAATGCACAAAACGCATTGACGGGAAGACTCGACGTCACCGCAGGCCAATTTACGGACGGTTAGCTTTACAGAACGCACGACATGAGTCGTCATTTCTTCTTTCATTTGTCTTATTCCGCCATGTCTCTGGCATTCCACCGCGCATTGGCGTCACCAGCCATCGGGCACTGGAGCACGTGCCCTGTCGACTTCCAACAATTTACTTTTTTCTTCTTCACTTCGGAGCTATACCAAGTATGACGGAAATCTCTTGCGTCAAATATCTTCAGGATTTTATGTACCACGGTAATTCAAATTAGCTCATTTTTCATAGTATTTAAAAAGGCTATCGGTTTTTTTTGAATCACGATGTAAATGTATATTGTGTCACTCATTATATGTATGTGACTTAATTTATTTTCACGTCGTTTTGTGCTCCTCCTCGCGCCAAATCCTGGCGACGCCACCGTCACCGCAAAAACACAATTGACTTTTTGTGCCCGTTACCGTCCAATTAACGAGAGGGAGCACTAGGCGAATCTGTCCTCCGGCTATCTCTCTGTTTCTGTCATGCCTATACATGTACAGCTAAAAACGGTGCGTTCTAGATATCGTTACGGCAGAACACTAATAGGAAGCCCCATGCTGGAAGTCGAACCCATCGGTCAGCGTGGCTGTGTGGCTACCAGAAGTAGCCAAAACGTACAGTCCTCGAGGCCGAATAACGTGCGCTGCAAGTATCCTATCTGTGAGATTGGATACATAGGCTATTATGTACACGGGACGTTCTTTGTGGCAGACTGGCGGGGCCGTCTTAACCAATGGGCACACTGGGCACGTACGTGCCCAGGGCCTCCGGATTTTTTTGACGGGCCCCTAACTGGCTGCGGTGAAATAAATTTTTTAAAACTAATTATCTTATTGTTGATGCTACTGCATGATCGTACAAACACTAGCAAAATAGACCTACAATAAAGGGCTGTTCTTGTGCTGCGCTGGGATAGTTGCAGGTAACGGTGCATTAATGCTGTTAATTTTCTGCCTTAACCTTCGCAAAGATCAACTGTAAGGGAAACCCGGTCAATATTTTCTAGACAGGAGCCCCGTACGGCTATAGGGGGGGCACAGGGCCCCAATGCAGGTAAAGACGTCACTGCTTTGTGGTAAGCTGGAAGTGAAGGATTTCTGTAGCATCTTACGGTTCCGGGATAGTCAAAGCTGCATAGTTTCTTGTCGACATTTAGCGTATACGTTTCGCATTCACCATCGTATAGTACGTCACGAAGTCCATTTATTTGACAAAGACCCTGATCAAAGATACGATTTTGCCTACAATCAGTTGGCAGGAAATTAGTATTGGGACTATGAAGCGTGATGAATGACATGCAATTTGTTTTGAACTGAACACAGCACATTTAGGCCCATGTGCTAGAACAGACAAACTGCATCAGATTGCATGGAACAGTCTATTTTCCTCTGAATAGGCCTATTGATTTTATGTGAATAATTCTTTTCACCGACGAGAATAATTGCATCGCCGCCAATTAAACAAGTCTGTATTCAGCTTCCTGCATACAAGGACAATATGGCACTGCCCGCCGCTTCTGCTGAGCGCCGGCCATGCATCAATGGATCAGTATCTCCTGCCCGCCGGGCCCACAGCAGCAAACCTGCAGCAGCCCATGTTGGGACAGACAGACGGACGTACACCGTACCTTTACATAGACCCTGCTGCGCATCCTCACCGTGGTCAGACTAAGCTAATGACTGCAGGTGCCTTTTATGTAAGTGCATCTTTGACATCGCTGAGGTAGAATGCTCACCGAAGCGTGATGACGTCGCATCAAGAGACAGCGGTGTGTCAGAGGCTGTAGAGAACTCTTTGCCGCTGGCGGAATGTTACGCCAATCGGAACCCTGAGGCTAGAACAATGTAGTCTTGCGACCAGAGCTCTCTTCCGCTCTTCCAACCTCGTGTCTGGCTTGTATTGAATACGGCGGCTCCTGCTGCTTCGTTTCCTTCCTGTTGATAAAGAGATGCTATGAAATACGTCGCCAATTAGTAAGACGACTACTGTAAGTGAATAAAGCAGAGAGTTTCAGTAACGGCAGGGGTTATCAGTTGACACATTCGGCATAAGACTGTATACGAAAAGACAGGAAGGGTTGTGAAAGGCATCAATGAAAACGTCGCATTATACTGCATTGCAACTGATACAGCTGAATAATTACCATCTGTCGAACCTTCAAAAGTTAACGAGTTACCATATTCATAATGCTATAATTAACGCTGCATAGTAGATAAAAATATTATGTTAATAACGCACAAAATAACTTGTTCTGAATTAGAAGCCCTGGTTATTGGACTTAGTCTATTATCCTGCTGAAAAATGACTCATTTTGTTGTGATCAAGAAAATCGCTATTATTATCGCTGGAATAACTTTAATGTTCTTCAAGTAACAACAAAATTTTATCACCGATATTGAAAACTGACAAAGTTATTAATATTGAAGTGTTTATGTCCAAAAATCACATTTTCTAACATGCAGTATGCAACTACTTCGCCGTTTTGACGTGTATATAGGCTGATTCATCGCTCAGTAACTAGGGGGGGGGATTAACGATCACTACGGATTATAGGATTAACGAAATCGTCTATGAGGATGTCACTGATTGTTTTTATCTTTTCGTCAATAAAACTGATTGATTGATTGATTGATTGATTGATTGAATGTAGAACACGTCAGCCGCAACATGCAACAGCTGAAACGACTTCGCCCTTCACGAGTGCCGTATTGAATTTGGGAAGGTTCTACAGATAAAAATTTTCAAATAGTCAGGCATGCACAAGAAGAAGAAATTATTAGAACAAAACGTTAGTGAATAGTGACAAAAATATTACGTTCTTGGTTGCCGACTTGATTGAACGAGTGGAAAAGAGAAATCAACAGCAGTCATCTTCGCAGTTCGCACTATGGCCTTTGCCACGTCCGTGCGTCTTAGCGGCTGCTGCAGCAGAAGCAAAGTATCTCGAACGGAAAATCGGCGCAGCCAACGGAATGAATTAGTAAAGTTGGCGGCGGCAGGGAGGGTAAACCATGAATACTGAACACGGCACTAACACATCGTCTCGAGTTAGGAACTCGTGCCATCAAGCAGTCGGCTGGGACACGTAGGACACTGCGTGAAATTGCGACAGACGCTGATGTACCGATTCGACGACGCGTAATATCGCCGACCACAAGACCCGAATGCCGGTAATAGCCGCGTCGCCATATCGAGTGCCGAAGTTAGTCGGTGCCAACGGCGATTTCGGGCACTTTCTGCCATCGGATACTAATGGTTACGTTTGACTGGCCGGATATGACTTCCTATTAGTGTTCTATTGAGACCTTAGGTCTAGATGGGACTGTTGTCAATTATCATTTATTACGCCACATGGGCAGCCCACACACACAACAGCATACAACCACATACATCAACGTACACAAAACTACATACTAAGATGTATAAAAACACAGAAACAGACTAAAAATGAACTTCATGCTTAAAACATGTCCATATTGCATCTTTCACCATACTTTTACAATCTACGTAAGCCGTTAAGTTCAGCAGGGACGTGACTTTTAAGCAGAAAAACGTCGCGGAGTGTATACATAGAGCCGCTTTTGCTACGCTACGCGGCTGAATTATTAGTTTCATTAACGAATGGCGACGGCCAAAACGCCATATCTGGGCTCGTGCAGTAAATGGCTTTAAGACGTGTGCGCGGTATTAAGTCTATTCAATTTGCTTTGCGGGGGTACTGTTTATTCGCCGTTTGTCTGTCTGGCTGTGTATTCGCCAGCAGGATAACTCAAACGTTACGAGTCGGTTTTCATAATAATAATAATGGAGCAAAGAAGAGTTCGTTAAATTCTGAAATTGATCTGGATTACAATCGGGACATTTTGTCGTATTTATCGGTAGCATGCTATTCTCGACTAATTGAAAAGTGAAAGTTAAATTGGGAAAACTCGTTGCGGCCCAGAACAAGAAGATGCAGGCGGTAACAACATCGTGCCGACTTCACTGTGGCATGGCAGAGGCACATGTATGCGAACAACTTGCCCAAGGTTGTCGCGGTACCTGAGAGAGGAACGGCGAGGTCGAACCATGCAACCTGTGAGTCGTGCATCCAACGTCTTAACAATTATTACACCATGAAAGCACACGCTGCACTAGTGCAGCAAATATCTATTAAACATTAACTAATATAATGCATGGCGACTTCAAGGGTATATTTATGATCCTGGACCACCACGACATGATCGATCTATATTAGTTACTAGCAACAACGGACAGCCGGTGAGAACTGAGCCGTCTTTCATCAAATAATAATTACATAGAGATGATTTATAAGGCCACGTCTATGAGCACCACTCCTATTAGGTCTAAGGTTGACCGCAACCTTCTATTTTTATCGCGTGAAGGGCGAAGATCGAACTTCGAATTCAGTACATTTACTGAGCATGACAAACTGACAAGTACGCTGTATTACGTCCGTCTTTCTCACACTGGTACTGTGTTAAAATAAGTGAGTAGAAATTCATCAGCACGATTTTCGCAATACTGTAGGCCGCTATAGGGCCAGCACTTCCAGTAAAAAGTCATAACAGCTGCGCTTAATAAACGTTTTTTCAATGCCCTTAGGTAACCTTTAGGGCAGGCTATTTTTAAAATTAAATAGTGTCATTGCTGCTAACGCACTAGCTGTCCGAGAGAACGAATTTTTGTATCACGCATTACATATGGAACGGACTTGAGCGAATTTACGTGGGAGTTAAAGTGTAAGGTGACAGAGAAAAGTTATGGTTTCGATAAAGATGAAGTTATCTCACAAAATTAATTTGCGAGCATTTTGAGATAGAGATAAACTTACTAGAGGGGACGAGAAAAAGTCTTACCCGTTCTACATACTTGTATCATTTCCAGTGACCTCTAGAGACCTTTCATCAACTTTAGAAGTTCACGCTATTTAAAAACGTCAAAATAGAAACTTCACTTTCTGCTGCAGTTGTTAATAAACGCTTGTACTATTCCACTGAGGCTATTAACGATGACACAGGCCTAATCGACGACCTTGGACGACAAAACTTTTGTTACGCATCACTTACAAATAAAGACGCAGCTACACGTTTATCTTGTAATCGTACGAGGTAGAGAGAAAGTTACTACAGCCCCTGATTGTCTTTCGTGTGTGTAGCCACAGTAGAACAGTAGGCCTACAAAATGTTCAGCAGCAGCTATAAAGGAAAGAGGAGTAGATTGATACAAAAGCAAGACCCGCATCAGCAGCAGTTGCGGCAGGCAGCAGACTGCAGCGCTGACGTCAGTGTCTGCGTCATATCAGCCGCGTAGCTACAGAGGCTGAGCGCTAGGCGCTGTCACTCGGTCATTGGTGAGTGACGCAACGCGCGTGAGCTCCGAGTTATCATCGCACCCGACTGCTGCAGCTCGGTAGACAGGTATTTCATATTATTCATTTATCGACTTCAAACTTTAAACTCTTGTGTAATGTTTTACATATTATACACTGCTGCAATTCCAGTAATTGTATTCCTTGCAGAAAAGACACTGATTGGAGTAATGCACAGTCTCATTCATGCTATCGCAGAGCGTACGTAGCATTTGCCCACTTTGCAGTAAGTTATTCAGTTTATCATGTTTGATTGATTATTGCCCAGGTGAGTTTATATATCAGTAATAATTTGTTATAAATTATTACTCGCGCGGTGTCCTTAAAATCTCGAAATGGAAGATCGTCAGGTAAAACTATCTGAAGACTTTTTGATCTTGAGTACTGAAATCTGGATCCTCAGACTCCAAAAAAATGGTTTCGCTGAACAAAAAGTTGACATGACATTAAGCATTTTTAAAAGAATAACAGACATGCACATGATTTTCCTCCGGTTTTATGCAGATGCTTTGTCCTTTCTTGCCTTTTTGAGTAAAAACAAAAAACCGCAGTCGCTTTTTGTCAGTTATTTTCGTTTTTTTTTATCACAATATGCCCCTGTATAATGGTACTGCTGTTGATGCCGCCGATGCGTAATTCGTGTGTAGGATTGAACGAAAGGGTCGACAGAGTCGCAATCGGAAGATGGCAAAGTCGTCCGTGGCTAGGATCGTCGTCATTCTTTGTTTCCTTTACCTGACTCATCAGGTATTTGGCAAATATTTTATATCCAAAATAAATTAAACTGCAGTGACTTTATTTCGATATTTTGGTATTAGTTACGTTTTCGTTATATAGATTGGCGCAAAAAAACAGGCAAGTGACCAGTATTAGTGAGAAAGGTGCCTAATATTTCAGAAGGTATCGTACCAACACATACAAAGTTACAAAGTGTTATGGATTGTTTGATGAAGACTTACTGCAAATTTACAACCAAGTATCTGCTGTTAAATTTTTGGAAAACTTGGTAGCATTTGGCAAATCTAAAGGTAATACGCATAATGGCCATCTGTAATAAGTTTTGTTTATGCAAGTTGCACCATATTTGACTCATAACAGCCAATATTCCGGTTTCTGTGCCATCATAAAGTTGTCGTTAATTTAGCTTTCATTTCATTAATAATAATGCTTCAACATTAACAGGTCGCAGTGGATCCGTTTTTATCCGAAAGATTAAAGCGGACCAGCTGTGTGTGACCGTTGGTGTAAAAATGATCAATACAAAATCTAATAATACGCCCAGCCCCAACTGTTACAGGGAAACTTTTTTCTGTATTCGTGAAAGCGATTTCCACCTTACCTGCAATGTGCTGCTGTACTATTTTGTAATACTCGAAAATTTAAAATACGCCAAAATTTCACTAATATCATTAAAATAACATTAAACGTTAAAAGTTGGCATCTTTTAAAGTCAAACTTCATTGAACCTTAGCGACTTTCAAGTGATACATGCCACTAAAATATTACAGTAATTAACGATTTACCAAATATTTGCACAACAGGCTTAGCCTAAATAAAGTGCAGAAGATAACGCAACAATGTCCTATGTCCCGAATATGGTTTGACGCCAAACTTTTATTTTTGTTCGAGATTTTTTTTACATTTTCGTAACAAAATGCAATTTTAGACTCCACAGTTTGGTTGGACTCCTCGCTTTAATTACACTGTGTAAAACAATGTAGATGGCGACAGGCGAGAAGCATCCACACATGAACAACTTGGTCTACGGCCGGCGAAGCGCACCATCCGCAGGCTTCGATCCGGTCGTTCAGATGTTTATTACTGCGTGTTCATCTTATTGTTAGCATATTAATCGCTTTTGTCGTCAACAAGCCGTGCGTTTGGGGTTAAACTTAAAACATCACGAAAAGTACATTTTACTTTGTTCACTCGAAATGCAGACCGACGTAGGCCAATGGCGTAACTATAGGGTTTTCGACGGCCGGGGCAGAAGCAATGAAATGCGCTCATATCCCCAATTTTTTGCGGGGAGAGCGCACGGGACCCGAAAGTAAAATGCTATGCATGGAATATACTAAAGCCTAAACAAGCTGGCAAATTTACCATACTCACTCTTGTGCTTCGTAGTCATAAAAATTGGTTGAGGCAGTTTTTGTGTCTCGTAGCCTACTACGCCCGACGGCAACTCCCCCTCTGCCCATTCCATCAGTTATGCTACTGCATGCACAGGCCCGTTGAGAGCCAGATTGGGGCCCGGGGAATGACGCTCACGGGGCCCCCTGCAGGCTGCCTCACCCATGAATAAAAAATCCTTTGTCGTCACTCGTCAGTAGACTGGTCGTTAGTAATTACAGCAATGTACCACTTAATGCCTTTCCCAGAGCAGCAATTTTTGCCTCGTTGAGTAACACTGACAACTTTTTGTGCATACCACTGAAATGATAACTGATAACTGATAAGAGAATTACACCATAATAACTAAACTGAACGAAATCAC
>Ga0126329_10000111_pt1 | contig 19171 bp, 13 predicted proteins | sample InaspJWI85metaG_FD_104915 | JGI IMG/M metagenome (GOLD analysis project Ga0126329, IMG submission 104915) | Marine gutless worms symbiont microbial communities from Oahu, Hawaii - Inanidrilus sp. 2 OAHU.JWI-85 metaG | ecosystem: Host-associated > Annelida > Digestive system > Unclassified...
GAGCGCTCCGGACGAACAATTTGGCTGATTCCGACACGTCGTACCTGGCGGCTAACCGGGCCCCAGTCAGCCCCCCTTGTCAATCCGCTTTCAAGTTATTACTATTACCAAAATCAGATTCATTTTGGTTTCCGGAGAACCCCACCATGCAAAAACAGCTTATCCAAATTGCAATTATTATCTGCCTGCTGGCGGCACCGACCTTTATAAGTACTCTATCTGCCCAAACGTCGCCTGCAGCACCGGCTGGCAACGCGGAGGTTCTGATCGACCTGGTGAAAAAACCCTTTAAGGGCGATTTTGATCAGATGCAGCAGCGCCGCCTGATCCGCGTGCTGGTGAACTACAGTCGAACGCGCTTTTTCCATGATCGCGGCCGGGCCCAGGGATTCGAATATGAACTTTTAAAGGCATATGAAAAAGAACTCAACAAAGGGGTGAAACATTACAAAAGAGTAAAATTGATTTTCGATCCGGTGCCTTTCGATCAGTTGCTCACGGCCCTGAATACCGGCAAGGGGGATATTGCCGCCGCCGGCCTCACCATTACCGCTGAAAGGAAAAATCAGGTTGCCTTCACGAAACCATATATCCCGGATGTAGATGAAGTGGTTGTTCACAACCGGACTGTCAAGGACTTGAAAAACCTGGCCGACCTTTCCGGCCGCCAGGTGACCATCCGTAAAAACAGCAGTTACGCAACCCACCTGCAACAGCTCAATGCCCGGTTCAAAGGCGAAAACCATAAGCCCATTCAGGTAAAGCAGGCCCAGCAATACATCGTCACTGAAGATATTCTGGAACTCGTCAATGCAGGGGTCATTCCCATCACCGTGGTCGACCACCACATCGCACAAGCCTGGCAGCAGGCTCTTCCTGATATCGTCGTGCGTAAGGACCTTATCATTAACTCCGGAGGAGATATTGCCTGGGCGGTGCGCAAGGAAAACCCGCAGTTGCGCGAAAACCGGAACAGCTTTCTGGCCCGGCACAAAAAAGGCTCCCTACTGGGCAACATTCTCTATAACCGCTACTACCTAAATGCATCCGGCGTCCACAATCCGTTGGTCGATGAAGAACTAGAAAGAATGCTTGGCTTACTGAAACTTTTCAAAAGATATGGTCAGCGTTACGACTTCGACCATTTGGCGCTCATTGCCCAGGCCTATCAGGAATCCAGATTGTTTCATAAAAAGCGAAGTCCTACCGGTGCCCTGGGCATCATGCAGGTCTTACCCAGCACCGCGGCCGATAAAAAAATCAACATTAAAGACATCCATAAACTTGAAAACAACATCCACGCCGGGGTCAAATACCTGCATTTTTTGCGCAAGCGCTACTTCAGTGACCCTGCTATTACACGCGCGAACCGGGTCTATTTTTCCTGGGCCGCCTACAACGCCGGGCCTGCCAAAATTAACCGTATTCGCAAACAAGCAACCAAAGAGGGCTTTGATCCCAACCAGTGGTTTTTTCATGTGGAGAATATAGCCGCCAAAGTGATTGGGCGGGAAACCGTGCACTACGTGGCCAACATCAATAAATACTATGTGGCCTATCAGCTCCAGTTCGAACACTATCTCAAGCGTCAGAAGGAGATTGAAAAATTACGTAAAAAGATGGCCCCGGCGAAAGGCAAAAAGAAGTAGTCCCCGGCACTATCGGCTTGCAAATCCAGTACGATCCGGACTAATGTGTAGGAATTATCACTCGTGCACGATGCTATCCGCAATTCTACATCAAAATCCGCCTGGGTGAGCCACCTGAACCTGCATGGGCGTGGCTATCTGCTCCGGCTGTATAAATTTAAATGCCCAAGACATTACCAAGGAGGCAACCATGACCGCGACAAACCCGACCCGTAAACGCCTTATCCGTCTGGCTGCAATTTCATTGGTGGTGCCCCTGCTGGCCACCTTTGGCTGCGCCGGCATGACCAAGACCACCACTAAGGTCGCCGACGAATGGTCCGATCAAGCCGTGGCAACGGTAACCTCGACTACCCGGCTCAACATGGCCCCCTTTGCCGAGCACCTGGTGAAACTGGTGGGGGACATCCAGTTCGGCCTTTCCGGAGAGCGGCCGGTGTACACGCGCCAATACTTGGACGGCCCTGAAGCGATGGCCTGGATTGAAACCATGGACCAATTCAAACGCAACCTGGCCCGGATCATTGCCTACTCCGGCCGGGTGGTCAGCCTGGCCAACTCGCGCCTGGACGGTCCCAAGCGGGCCAAAGCCCTGACCGACTTTGTGGATGTTGTGCGCCCGCTGTAAAGAGGAGATTCTGAGCTGAAATTCAAGTACAATGAAGAAGAGATCCAGAAGATCCTGGAGAATGTCCGCAAGCAGGAGAATCTACTGGCGGCCCTGAGCACAGCCCAGCCGCTGGTTAGAGAGGCAGCCGTCTTCCTGCGCATGCGTGTGGATGAAATGAAAAAGAATCGCCTCAAAGTTGAAAAGGAACTGGAAAAACACATCGAGGATGATTTCAAGGATATACTGGTTTATAGTGAAACCTTAAAACGACGCCAGAAACATAATTTTCAGCTGATCAACCTGTTGGTGCGTTACCATGAGAAGGGCGATAAAGGCGCCCTCGATCAAGTGGCAAAAATCGATTGGGAAGCAGGCGAAATGATTCGCCGGAGCAAAAGCTTGAAGCTTGGATCAGAAGACAAGGTGGTGCCGATGATTACTGCCCGTCTGGAGCTTATCGACAAACACAAGCGTTTCATTGCCGGTGACATAGAGCAATTTCACAAAGTGTGGCAGGAATTGGAAGTCCTGGTCGATGGCAGCGACGCCGCCCTCCAGAAAGCTAAGATCGCCATCATTCTCTGGGACAAGGCCCATGCCCGCCTGGCCGCCGGCGAAACCGATCCGGCCAAGTACGACTTTATGAGTGTGGCCAAGTTCGCCTTTGACCTGATTTTGTAAAAAGAAACAACCGTTTTTAAATTGGGACCGCCGGGAGACAGTCTGATTTGTTCTTCCCGGCGGCCTTTTTAATTTGCGTCAAGGTGTTTGTGGGAGTGGCGTCTCGCCGCGAAGATCTGAGCGCTAAATCCAAACACTGATCGCGGCGGGACGCCGCCCCCACAGCGTCATTTCAATACCGGCCATAAAATGCTCAAAACCTGTTAAACCGGTAAGAGCCCCAGGCCAACCCGTCATCGCGAAGGTTTTGCCGAGCATGAAGATGCGGCCTTATAATCCGCAAGGTGCCGCGCTAAAGGGTAGATTTTGGTTCAGGACAAGGCTTGAACATTATTCAAACCGAAGGCATAGTTCCCTATTCCGAGGATTTGAAAAGTGTGAAAACGCCGTCCCCGGGCCAAAAGATGCCGCTTAGCGCGGCCCCCTCAGTGGGCTTCGGCCCAGCTTTGCCCACTCGCCGCATTCACTTTCAGCGCCACATCCAAATCCCACACCGACTCCATCAATGACGTAACTATGTCCGTGGCGGCCTCCAATTCATCCGGCGGGCTTTCGAAGACAATCTCGTCGTGAACCGAAAGCAGTAGGGTGGTTTCCATCTTCTTGCGCGCCAGGGTGGCATCCACATTGATCATGGCCAGCTTGATCAGGTCGGCGGCGGTACCCTGGATCGGTGTATTCACCGCGGTGCGCTCGGCAAACTGACGCACGTTGCGGTTGGGGCTGGCAATATCGGGGAGGGGACGGATACGCCCCAAGAGGGTGCTGATCTGCTTATCTTCGCGCGCCTGGGCAATCGTCTGATCGATATATTGCTTTACGCCCTGGTAACGGTCGAAGTAACTGTCGATATAATTCTTGGCCATCTTCTGGCTGATTTTGAGGGCCTGGGACAGGCCGAAGGGGCTCATGCCGTATATGATCCCGAAGTTGATCACCTTGGCCTGGCGGCGCAGGTCGTCGTCGACAAACCCCGGCAGGGTCTGGAACACCTCCGCGGCGGTCCGGGCGTGGATGTCCTCCCCAGCGGCAAAGGCCTTGATTAGGATCGGGTCGCCCGAGCAGTGGGCCAGCAGGCGCAGTTCGATCTGGCTGTAATCGGCCGACACCAGGGTCCAGCCCTCGCGCGGCACGAAGGCCTCCCGGATTCGGCGGCCTTCTTCGGTGCGGATGGGAATGTTCTGGAGGTTGGGATCAGAGCTGCTCAGCCTGCCCGTGGCCGCCACGGTCTGGTTGAAGGAGGTGTGAATCCGGCCGGTCTCGGGGTGCACCAGTTCCAGCAATGCATCGGTATAAGTCGACTTGAGCTTGGCCAGGGTGCGGTGCCGCAGTACCAGGGCCGGTAGGTCGTGCTGCTCAGCCAGGGTCGTCAGGACTTTCACATCCGTTGAGTAGCCTTTGGTTTTACGGGTTTTCTTCACAACCGGCAGTTCGAGTTTATCGAAGAGTATCTGGCCGAGTTGCTGGGAGGACTTGATATTGAAGGTTTCCCCGGCCATCTCGTAAATGTCGTGTTCAATGCCAACCAGTTCATCCGCAAACGCTTCGGAGAGGGCCTTCAAACGGTCCGTATCGACCCGGATACCGCTCATCTCCATGTGCAGCAAGACCGGCAGAAGCGGCATCTCAACTTTTTCAAGAAGCTCCTCGAGATCCAGAGACTTCATTTGCACGGCAAGCATTTGATAGGCCAGGCGGGTGATATCGGCATCTTCACAGGCATAGGGCGTGGCTGTTTCCAGCGGCACCTGGTCGAAGGTCACCGCTTTTTTGCCTTTGCCGGCCACTTCTTCATAGGAGATGGTCTGGTGTTCCAGGAAATCCTCGGCGATACGGTCCAGGTTGTGGGCCCGCTTGGAAGGGTCCAGCAGGTAAGACATCAACATGGTGTCGGCAAACACCCCCTGCAGGTGGATGCCGTGCCGGGCCAGCACAATCCAGTCATACTTGATGTTCTGCCCGATCTTTTTAAGTGAAGGATTTTCCAGCACCGGCTTGAGCTTAGCCAGGGCGGTGTCACGCGCTACCTGTTGGGGTACGACTTGCGGGTCGTGCCCGCAGGGGATGTATACCCCGGAATGATCCGCGATGGAAAATGAGAGTCCCACCAGGTCGGCGAGCATGGGATTCAGGGCAGTGGTTTCCGTGTCCACGGCAATTAGATCGGCGGCCAGGAGCTGATCGACAAGTTCGTCCAGGGACTGCTCGTCGACAATTGCCCGGTAGTCCTTGGCTGCCTGTTCCCGTTTTCCCCGGTAGAGTTTGTGCAGCGACCGGAATTCGAGTTCCTTGAATAACTCGGCCAGTTGATCGTCGTCCGGGGGGCTGGCGGCCAGTGCCACCGGTTCGAATGTCACCGGCGCGTCGGTGCTGATCGTAACCAGATCACGGCTCAACAGGGCCTGCTCCCGGTAGGCAACCAGGTTTTCATGCAGTTTTTTCTTAGTCACGGAGTCAATCTGGGCATAGAGCTCGTCGATTGTGCCGAATTCCTTTACAAGGTTGATGGCCGTTTTGGGCCCGACCCCGGGAACCCCGGGTACGTTGTCGGCCGTATCCCCGGAGAGACCCATCACCTGGATCATTTTCTCAGGGGTGACCCCGTGCTTTTCCGCGATGAAGTCGACATCGATGGTCTGGTCTTTCATGGGATCCCAGATGATCTGCGTGGGCGTCACCAGCTGCATGAAATCCTTGTCCCCGGTCACCATGACCACGTCGAACCCGGCCTCGCCGGCCTGGCGGGCCAGGGTGCCGATCAGGTCATCGGCCTCATAACCGGCCACTTCGAGGGCCGGAATCTGGAATCCGTCCACGACTTTTCTGATCCAGGGGAGCTGGAGCACCATATCTTCGGGCATGGGCGGCCGGTTGGCTTTATATTCGGGGTACATCTCATGGCGGAAGGTGGGACCTTTCATATCGAAACAGATCGCCAGGTACTCGGGCGTCTTGTCTTCCATCAGTTTGATCAGCATCCGGGCAAAACCGAAGACGGCATTGGTCGGCATCCCCTTGGAACTGGAGAGGTTGCGGATCGCGTGGTAGGCCCGGTAGATATAGGCGCTCCCGTCAATAAGGTACACGGTCTTTTTCGCGTTCATATAAGTTCCCCAGCTTGGTTATGAAATGGACGCCAGTCGGCGCTGTTCACCTTTTGGCCCGGTTGACAACCCGGGGTTCATGCGCTAGCTTCACGCAACAAATAAATTCTAGTAACAGCCAAGGAAATAGCACAATATGACCAAAGGCAGAATACTTGTTTTTGAAGATGACATCAAAGCCCACCTGGAATCGGCCCGTCGAATCGCCGTTCTGGGTCTAAGCCCTAAACCGCAGCGGGATTCGCACAAAGTCGGGCTCTACCTGAAAGAACACGGTTATACGGTTATTCCAGTGCGCCCGGCGCAGCCCGAGATTATCGGCGAGAAAGCCTATCCGACCCTGCTGGAGGTGCCCCCACCGGTCGATATCGTCGATGCTTTTATCAACCCGGCCCGGATTCTGCCGCTGGTCGAAGACGCGGTTAAGATTAAGCCGAAATTATTTTGGATGCAACTTGGGGTCGAAAACAATGCCGCCGCTGAATTGCTGCTCGCGGCCGGCATCGATGTCATCATGAACCGCTGTATCAAGATCGAACATGCCAAGCTCATCACGTAAATCAGCCTACCGGGAAAAGAAGAAAACCCGCCGTGCTACCAACTGCCATTGCTGCCGCCGGAACTCCCATTTTTACTGGCAGTGCCGCTGCGGCTTCAGCATCTGCCAGGACTGCATGTATGAAAACTTCTGGGGTATGTCCTGCAATGGAATTACCTGGGATTGTCCGGATTGTGGGCGGCAAAACGGACTGGGCAACCAATAGATGTCTATGCAAAGCACCCCCATTTGCTCCATATCTGCGTTGGGCTCAACACTAAAGCCTCGAAATACTCGGTGTATTCCTCCGGTTTAGCGTTTTCGCCCGCCTTGATCTGAAACAAATGGGGGTGCTTTGCATAGACATCTTCGCTATTTAATATTCTTTCAGATTCAATGCGATAAACCCCATCGCAGGCAGTCTTTTGGCAAAATTTTGTTGTTGGGCGTATGGTTCAATTCACAAGCCCGCCTTGCCTGTCCGGCGTAGCCTGGAAGGCGTAGACGGGACCTTGAACCAAAATTCTTAATTGAGATAGCTTCTATGTAATTTCGAAAGATCCTCGTTTTCATTCTAAGAGATAAAAGAGTTCTTTGAGGCTGGTGATGTGGCGATCGGCGATTAGCGCAGGGTTTTCGAAGGCTACGAGTTGGGTCCCGGCAGCCTGCGCGGCCTGCTGATCCAGCACCGAATCACCGATGTACATCACTTCGGAGGGGGTGGCTTGAAAAGTGTGGGCTACCTTGGTGAGGCAATCCGGGGCCGGTTTGGGGTTCGGTACGTCCAGGGCCGTCACCACCAGGTCAAACTGGTCGGTCAGGTCGAACGCTTCCAGCACCCGGTCCATGGTATCGGTGCGATTGGTGGCCACCGCTGTTTTATACCTCCGACGCAGGCCCTTTAGCAGCCGTTTCAGATCAGGTTCAATCTGCATGTATTCGATAAAACGCAGATAGCCCATCTCGCGGCGATATACGTTTACCTCCGCAATAATTTCTGGCTCGAAGAGGCAGGCAACCGACTTTTCCACGGTATTGATGTGCACATATTCCATCTGGGCATCATCCATGGGCGGTCGCCCAAAATGGGCCAGCAGTTGGTCGTAATATTCGCGGTTGGCTTCCCGGGTGTCGAACATGACGCCGTCGCAGTCAAAGGCGATCACTTTTAGCATCATTTCCCTGCCTTTAGCTTTGCGACGGCGCCAGGATAATCCCGGTCACATTGATTCCGATTTTTGGATGGAGGGTGCTGTCCGTTTGCAGGTAGATCGTATCAAAACACCGCCCCGGTGTGCTCTTCCGGTTTTCGACTGTCAGGGTGTATACAACGGGTTTGGTCCCCAAGTTCTTTTCCAGCTGGTACTTGATGTCACGGCCGCTGCGGGCGGTAATGTTGACGACTTTGAATTGATACTCCGGCCGTTGATTGATGACCAAACCGGACACAATTTTATCACCCGCTTTACCCCGGAGGACAATGGCTCGTGACGTAAAATGGGCAAACACTTCGACCTCGCCGCGGATTTGCAGATCAACGCGTCTGCGTTTGGGATCGTTGAGATACACCTCCGCCGTTTTGGACAGCAAGCCGCCTCCGTACCCGCTCGTATACACTTTGATCTTGATCTTGCCCTCACCACCGGGAGGGATCTGCCGAGGATAGTCGACAGCCGCGCACCCTCAGCCGGTCTTGATCTTGTGGATTTGCAAGGTCGCCGTGCCGAGGTTCTTGATCGGGAACTCATGTACAACGATGACGCCATCCACCACGGTAGGAAAATTATAGCTGGTGTGGGTTAAAACCGCATTGGGTGTGCCGGTCTTTTGGGCAGTATCGGCAGCCAGGGCCGGAGTTCCGCTGAGAACGAAGACACCCAACATCAAGCAGATCGTCAATCGAAAATTCATTTTATGTTCTCCCAAGTAGTCCAAGCATCCTCGCTCTAATGTTCACCAAGGTTACATGGCCAATATATTAAACATAAAACAGAGATGGTGTAATTGCAATTTACCGCCCCCACAATTGGGTCGTCCTGCGCTTAGCAGGTTTCATTGTGCAGGTCAACGGGAAGTGGAAACAGGCTTTTCATTCTGTAATTAAAAACCATTGCTCAGGGCCGGATGGACGACTTTGCCAGCCGACTCCGCCATAGCAGTCAAGGCTGCGACGGCTGAAAGAGATAGTTGGCTATGTCGTAATTCAGAAAACCGCCCATTCTTCTCCGTCATGCCGGACTCGATCCGGCATCCAGAACTCTATATGACGGTAATGAACCTGGATCCCGGATCAAGTCCAGGATGACGATATTGCCAACTGCGCTATTTTGGCAATTACGGTACAGCCTCTCCGGGCCAGGATCATTTACTTTTCCCGTCATCTCGCAAAAGCTGACTACATTAGAAACAACGGATCCACGTCAATAGCGATGCGCACATCGCGACTTGAAAACAGTTTGGTCTGTTCAGCCTGCAATTCCCTGACCAGCCGGTGCAGGACCCGGGTCGATCCGCTTTTCACCAGAATCTGCCAGCGATATCGACCGGCTACCCGGGTCATGGGTGATTCGATGGGGCCTAGAACGTTTACGGCCTCCCCGAAGTCCCGGTGATTGGTTATCAATTGCCGGCAGGCATCTCCCAGGGTCTGCGCTTGTCGACGCACGCGCTCGGTTGCCTTGCCGGAGATCTTAAACTGCACAAACCGCGTAAACGGCGGATAACCCAGCGACTGGCGAAATGCTATCTCGCGTTTGTAAAAGGACTTGAAATCCTGGGCGCAGGCAGCCGTAATGCTGAAATGTTCGGGATTATAGGTCTGCAAAATCACCTTGCCGGGCCGTTCCCCCCGGCCGGCACGGCCGGCTACCTGGGCCAGCAGCTGGAAGGTCCTTGCGCCGGCACGAAAATCCGGAAAACTGAGGGAAAGATCAGCGCACAAAATGCCCACCAGGGTTATGTTGGGGAAATCGTGCCCCTTGGCCACCATTTGGGTGCCCACCAGGATGTCGATCCGGCCTTGATGCAGTTTCTTCAGCAGCCTGACCAGCGACCCTTTACGGGTAGTGGTATCCCGGTCCATGCGGGCCACAACCGCCTGCGGAAAAAGGGCGGTCGCGGCTGCTTCGATCCGCTCGGTGCCGACCCCCAGGCGAACAATCCGGTCGGAGTCGCACGCCAGGCAACGGGTTGCAGCGGCCATGCTGAAACCACAATAGTGGCACCGATAGGCGTTCGCCGCCTGGTGTAAGGTCAGGGTAATGTCACAATGCCGACATTTCACGGCTTCACCGCATTCCCCGCAAACAGGGTAACTGGCGAACCCCCGGCGGTTGAGAAACAGGAGGACCTGTTCACCCCGCTCAAGCGTTGCGGCCATGGCCTCTTTGAGGGCCGGGGTCAAAAAACGCCGCACGCCCTGTTCATGGCGGGCCGCGCGCAAATCAACGGTAATAATGTCGGGCAGCGGCCGCCGCGCGACCCGCTCGGTGAGTTCAAGACCGGTAAATTCCCCGACTGAGACATTATACCAGGACTGGATCGATGGGGTGGCGGATCCTAGTACAACCGGGCAGTTACCGCCCCGAGCCCTTACCACCGCCAAATCCCTGGCATTGTAGCGCAATCCACCCTCTTGCTTGTAGGAAGCATCGTGTTCTTCGTCGACGACGACCAGGCCAAGAGACGCAAACGGGGCAAACACCGCCGAGCGGGCCCCGATGGCGATGGCGGCTTCCCCCCGGCATATACGCAGCCATTGATCGTAGCGTTCACCGGCCGAAAGACCACTGTGCAGTACGGCCACGCATTCTCCGAAGCGCGCCCGAAAGCGGTGTTCCAACTGTGATATCAAGGCGATCTCCGGGACCAGCACCAGGACGGATTTCCCCTGATTCAACACCTTGCGGGCCAGCTGTAGGTATACTTCGGTCTTTCCGCTGCCGGTTACGCCCGCCAGGAGAAAAGCCGAAAAACCGTTTTCCATTTGCCGGTCCACCCTGTCGATCACCTGCAGTTGCTCAGCGTTCAGTTGGTGGACCGGGTCGTTCAGGATTCTCTGCCCCAATGGATCCCGGTACACCGGCCGGCTTTCGATCCGCACTTGCCCGGCCGCGGCCATGGCGCTTACCAGGCGCGGGGCCGTGGGTACGGTGTCTTTTAGGGCGCTCAAGGGCAAGGCACCTTGCTCGTTTAAAACAGCCAGTATTTTTTCGCGGCTCGCGGACAGACGTCCGGCTTCCGAGGCCCCGTCAACAGAGAGTATATACCGTTCCATCTTGGGGCGGGTGCGCCCGCCTTGCAAAATTCGGCTCCGGACAACCCACTGCTTTTTTAACAGCGCCTGGAGATCCCGGCCGGGCACAGTCGGACCCAAACTTTTCGCGAGGGCCGTATAGGTGCGGCGTTCTTTTATCAAGGCGGTCAGTATCTGCCGTTCTATGGGGGTGGTGGTCTCTTCGTCCAGGGCGGCCCTCCCCCGGGCAGTTATGGCAAACGCCGCTACGTCGTAAATATTCAGACCACCAGGCAGCGCCGTCTTGATCACTTCCCCCAGGGGGTGAACATAGTACTCGGCCGTCCAGGTAAAAAAAGGCAGCATGCTCTCCGGAAAGAGGGGCGTTTCATCGAGGACATCCAGGATTGGTTTGACGGTATAGGTTTCATCCACAGGCCCGGGGCCGCATACGTATCCGGTGATGCGCCGATTACCAAAAGGCACCAGAACACGTTTGCCGGTAGAGACCAGATCCGCCAGGTCCGCCGGCACACTGTACGTATACACCGGGTGCAGCGGCAACGTAACGGCGACTGCTATATATTGCAACTGCTGGGTCATTGTCTGGGTATCCATGTGTTCTCTAATCTGAGTTCTGGACCTCTGCGCTTTCAGCCTGATCATCAACATTCACAGGTCTTGTGATCGTAAACCCCTTTGCGGATAGCACCTTGAAGGACTTGCTTGCCTGTGCCAGTCACCTTTTCGCTTGACAGCCGGCAGCGATTATCTTATTTTTAAGGACGCAAACTATCTGTCAAGATTCGGTTTTTTGGAAATGGGCTTATCGCATCTTGACCAGCGCACCCAGAACCGGAGCGGTCGAATCGCACTATCAATACCAGAGACAGGGTGGTTTGCAATTCTTTTTTAATCTGACTGGCGTACCCGTCCAAACCGGAATCGGTAAACACGTATCCAAGGAGGTCTCATGCGCTCTCATAAATCCAAAATGTTGGGCAGCATTTTAGCCATATGCATGCTGCTGATACCGATGGTGTCGCCGGCCCTGGCTGAAAACCCGGTGGAAGTACAGGAAAAAACCGCCGAAGGCATGGCCGCCGATCTAGTTGTGCTGCGTCCCTTGGGACTGATTTCAACCGTTCTCGGGTCTGCCGTGTATGTAGTCGGTTTGATCTTTTCGGCACCCGGCGGTAACGCCGCGGAAACCGCCGATATTCTGGTAAAAGATCCAGCCAAATTTACGTTTGCCAGACCATTGGGCGATTTCTAAACGATTCGGTGCCCTACCTTAATTTTTATCTGTTTACGGGTAGTTATAATAGCTCGTCAGCATCTCTACAGCCTCACCGGGCACTCCGGAAAAACATTCAGCTTAGGCGCATTATATGGGGTCTGTCTTCTTGACACACCCCATTATTTTGTGTATAGCCTGCCCAACGATGCGCATTCCGCGTATTCCTGACCAGAAATATTTACAGACGACACAATCCGAATTTGCGAGCCTTGGGCCTATCCATCACGGTCGTTAATCGGCTCTAATCCCTATCCAAGGAGGATACCCGTGCCGGTAAAAATCGTATCCCATCCATTGATCAAACATAAACTCGGACTCATGCGCAAGCATGATATCTCCACCAAAGATTTCCGGGACCTGGCTTCGGAACTGGCCAGTTTTCTCACCTATGAGGCCACCAAAGACCTGGAAACGGAACCCAGGACCATCACCGGCTGGGCCGGTGATGTGCAGGTTGAACGGATCAAGGGCAAAAAGATCACCGTTATCCCGATCCTGCGCGCCGGGCTGGGCATGATGGACGGGGTCTTGGACTTGATCCCGTCCGCCAAGGTGAGCGTGGTCGGACTCTACCGGAACGAAGAGACCCTGGAGCCCGTGCGCTACTATGTCAAGATGACGAGCAAAATGAACGAGCGCATTGCCCTTATCGTGGACCCCATGCTGGCCACGGGCGGGACGCTGAACGCCACCATCGATTTGATCAAGGAATCTGGCTGCGACCACATCAAGGGGCTTTTTCTCGTGGCAGCACCCGAAGGTATTGCCAAGGTGGAAGCCGCCCATCCCGATGTAGAGATCTACGTGGCGGCCATAGATGATAAACTTAACGATATCGGTTATATCCTGCCGGGTCTGGGTGACGCCGGGGATAAAATTTTCGGTACCAAGTAAATTAAAGGAGGTTGTATGCCCGAGAATTCCACGGAGTATAGGTTTTCCATGAAGGAGAGCATCATCGGCGCCCAGATGCTTTTTGTCGCTTTCGGTGCATTGGTCCTGGTTCCCCTGCTCACGGGGCTGAACCCCAACGTAGCCTTATTCACGGCCGGGGCTGGAACGCTGGTCTTTCAGGCGGTGACCAAACGGATGGTGCCTATATTCCTGGCCTCCTCCTTCGCGTTTATCGCCCCCATCATCTATGGCGTCAACACCTGGGGTATCCCGGGTACCATGTGCGGATTGGCGGCTGCCGGTGTGCTGTATATCATCCTCAGCCTGTGCGTTAAAGCCTTCGGCACCGGCTTTCTGCACCGCCTGCTGCCCCCGGTTGTGGTTGGTCCGGTCATCATGGTCATCGGCCTGGTTCTGGCCCCGGTGGCCGTGCACATGGCTATGGGCCGCACCGGTGATGGCGCCGCCTGGCTGGTGCCACAGACCACGGCCATGATCGTGGCCGGCGTCGCGCTGTTGACGACCATCATTACGTCCCTGCTCGGCAAAGGCTGGTTCAAATTGATCCCCATCCTTATCGGTATTGCCGCCGGGTACCTGACCGCCCTCATTCTGGACGGTGTGGGCCTATCAGCCTCTGTTCAGAGCAGTTTCGATCCCGGCAGCCTTAAAAACTGGACCGGCCCGGCCATGGTCAGTTTCAAACCGGTTTTAGATGCCCCCTGGATTGCCATGCCCGCTTTCGTGTTCCCGGAATGGAACCTCCAGGCCATTTTCTTCATCGTGCCGGTGGCCATTGCCCCGGCCATCGAGCACTTCGGCGATATTCTCGCCATCGGCAATGTGACCGGTAAAGATTTCGTGGAAAAACCGGGTATCCACCGGACCATGATGGGAGACGGCCTGGCCACCTCATTGGCATCGTGTCTCGGCGGCCCACCGAACACCACCTACTCAGAAGTGACCGGGGCGGTGACCCTCACGCGCGCCTTCAACCCGGCCATCATGACCTGGGCTGCCATATTCGCGATCTTATTGGCCTTTGTCGGTAAAGTCGGAGCGCTCTTGCAGACCATCCCGGTACCGGTCATGGGCGGCATCATGCTGCTGCTGTTCGGCGCCATCACCGTTGTCGGCCTCAATACCCTGGTCAAGGCGGGGGATGACCTGACCGAACCGCGCAACATGTCCATCGTGGCCCTGATCCTGGTGTGCGGTATCGGCGGCATGGTGTTGCCTTTCGGTAAATTTACCCTGGGCGGTATCGGCCTGGCCGGAATCCTCGGCGTGGTTCTGAATCTGGTTTTGCCAAAGCAAACGGCGTAACCACCCCCAACTTCCGGGTGACCACCAAAACATAAGGCCCCGGTTGTCAGGTCGCTATCCAGCCTGACAACCGGGGCCTTTGCATTTTTCGCTGCTGTGATTCAAGAACAATCAGCGTTGGTCGATAGGCACGAAAGTAGTCTTGGACGGCCCGGTATATATCTGCCGCGGCCGGGCGATCCGCCAGTTGGGGTCGTCGGCACTTTCTTTCCATTGCGCAATCCAGCCGGGCAGACGGCCGATTGCGAACATGACCGTAAACATATTGGTGGGGATACCGATCGCGCGTAAAACGATGCCGCTGTAGAAATCCACGTTGGGGTAGAGATGGTGGTCGATAAAATAGCTGTCGGATAAGGCCTTTTCTTCCAACTCTTTGGCCAAATCCAGCAGGGGATCTTTTAGCTTTAATTTGGCCAGCAGCGTGTCGCACATCTTTTTCATGATCTTGGCCCGGGGATCGTAGGTTTTGTATACCCGGTGCCCGAACCCCATGAGGCGGAAGGAATCGTTACGATCCTTGGCCCGCCGCACGACCTGATCAATGGTGTGGCCTCCGGATTCAATGCTTTGCAGCATCTCGATAACGGCCTGGTTGGCACCCCCGTGCAGCGGGCCCCACAGGGCGCTGATCCCCGCCGATATGGATGCGTAGAGATTGACGCGGGCGCTACCCACCAGCCGCACCGCAGAGGTCGAACAGTTCTGCTCGTGGTCGGCATGCAGGATCCAGAAGACCCTTAGGGCTTTGACCACATCCTCATCGATCACGTAGGGCCTGACCGGCGAATCGAACATCATGTTCAAGAAATTGGCGCAGTACGCCAGATCGGGCCGGGGATAGACCACCTTGTGCCCCCGGGATATTTTATAGGACATGGCGGCCATGGTGCGAATCTTGGCCAACAGACGGGTAACCGTAATATTGATCTCTTCTTCCAGGGTCTGCAGCTCGGGATAAAAAAAGCGCAGGGCATTCACCATGCCGGAAAGAATTCCCATGGGGTGCGACTGGCGCGGAAAATTCTGGTAGAAGGCCTGCATATCCTCATGGACCAGGCTGTGGTCGTTGAGCAGGATGGAAAAACGGTTCAACTCGCCATTCGACGGCGGTTCGCCGTTAATGAGCAGGTAAGCGGTCTCTTTGAAGGTGGCATGCTCGGCCAGTTCCTCGACCGGAATTCCCCGGTAGCGCAAAATGCCCTTCTCGCCGTCCATGAAGGTAATGGAACTGGCACAGGAGCCAGTGTTGGCATAACCGGGATCCATGGTAATGATACCTGTTTCCGCACGCAGCCGGGTAATGTCGACCGCGACCTCGCCCTCGGAACCGACGATTATCGGTAATTCAATTGTTTTGTCTTGGTAGGTGATCGTTACTTTGTCTCCCATGGTCCCTCCTCCTCTAGCGTGCGGTGAATCTCCATCGCCCGGCGCAAACCAATACCTTCCCGACCTATGTAGAGCTAGTAGGTAGCAAACTGCGGCTGTAGCGCGGTGGTGAGGTCGGTAAGGGGTGGCCGGGTTAGTCTGGTTGCCTTAGAAGCAATCGTTAGAACCCATCTCAAAAAAGTCTTCTCGTCCGGCATAGCCGCATGGCGACGACGGATTGGCCCAAACTCGGCGTTGGGCGCTCCGAATAAATCCTCGAAATACCTGATGTATTTACCACGATGGGCATTGGCTTCGCTGGCACCTCCGGTTCGACCCGCCTTTAAAAATCAATCTGGAGGGAAGTCCCGCTTCGGGGAGTTCTTCACGGCCGCCTTGCACCACGATAGGCATTAGCTTCGCGTCATTTTGAACCAAGATCCGTTTTTTTAGATAGGTTCTAGAACGGCGGCTGGAAAGGCTCCGTCAGACAGTCCGGCGAAAAATGTCCAGCGCAATTACATAGCTGAAAAAGGGGTAAAGGTCAAGATCCGTTAAGAAACGAATGGTTTACACGGAAACACCGCTATGTTAAAAATTGATAGGCCTAATTCGCTGAGGCTGGAGGAAGATATGTCGTTCCGGGAAAACCTGTTGAAAAAAATTGAAATCGATCGGCTTGCCCGACGGGTAACGGCCTCCATGGGGCCGCCGGACAGCGGCCGGCGCCTGGACCGGGACCTGGGACGGCGGCTGCTTGGCCTGGCCGGGTATGAAAAGCTGCACAAAAGGGATCTTGAGCTCTATCTTATCCCCGGTGAGGCACCCCCACCTGCGGTCCTGGTCTTGGACAATGACTTTCCCATCTACACCACCACCCCTGAAGATGTGGCCATGCGTAAGAGTCCCATCGTCAAGGAGATGGTAAAGATTGGAAATATCATCAAAATTCTCAATGACAAGGATGTGGTCGCCAGCAAAAAGGGAGATTCCGTGGAGAAGGTTCGGCTAGATTGCATTGCGGCCCTGGATCTGGCCTACACATCCGGAGATATCGCAGAAATTGGGAAACAGGGGACCGCTGCCTTCGAAAACGAATATCAGGAAGGCGTCATCGAAGCGCTGGAACTGTTCGCCGAACTGCTGGACTGGAAGGGACCACCGAGCCCTCTGAAAGTGGCGCACCAGATCATCTTCGGTGCATTGGACCCAGCCGCTGCGGGTGGCCCGTCCTTCGGCCCGCTGGTACTTTTTGACCGCGTGCAAACAACCCTGAAGTTAATCGACACCCGCATACCGCTGCAGCGCAAAGAAAAAGTGCAGGCTGCGCGTGCGGTCGCCACCGGCAGCCGAGAAGCAGACACCGAAGGATCCGCCGTATTCACCTATCTGAAGACGGCCGTACTGGCCCGTCCATATATACCGAAATAGCCAATTACCACGGGCGAATTCTTCTTATAGGGGCTCCCGGCCAGTATCCGACTGATGATGGTCGCTGGTTTTACAGTATAGGTGCTGTGGCCGATGATGGGCCTACCCATTGGGCGGCCTTAAACATCAGTGCCCCGGCAGACCGATTTGTATCCGGCTCGGGGCGTTACCCAATTGGAGATCTGACAATGACCAACGATAATTCTGTTGCGGTTGGGCCGGATCAGGCCCTGGAACGACTCAAAGCCGGCAACGCGCGCTTCGTGGCCGGCCAGGTAAACGCCCGGGATGACTTTCCGGAACAACGGGCCGGCTTAATCGACGGCCAAGCCCCCTATGCATCGATCCTGTGCTGTTCCGATTCCCGGGTGCCGCCGGAAATCGTGTTCGATGAAGGCCTCGGGCGCCTGTTCATCGCCCGGGTAGCCGGCAACGTCCTGACACCGGAACTGCTGGCCAGCCTTGAATATGCGGCCCTGCATTCCAGCAGCCGCCTGATCGTGGTCCTGGGGCATGAATGCTGTGGCGCCGTTACGGCTGCCGTGCAAACCCTGGCCCAGGGGGCTGACGCGGAAAGTCCCAGCCTGCAGGCTTTGCTGGACCGGATTTTCCCGGTAGTAACAACCACCCGGAATGATTCGGAGTTGGATGGCCAGGCGTTCATCGAGCGTTGCACCGAAGAAAATGCCCGCAAAACAGCTGCGACCATCGTGGCTGAGAGCGATGCCCTGGGGGATATGGTAGATAAAGGTGAGATCAAGATCGTCGCGGCCAAGTATGCCCTGGCTGATGGTCGGGTTACCTTCCTGGATACTTAGAATTGATATCGGCTAAACCAGTGCGCCTATCGTTCTAACGCTATATTCGCTTGCCCAATCGACGCACCGGCCGAGCAAGAGACCGGCACCAATTGTTTGTCCTCAAAGATAAACTTCCCCTTGAACTGATGCCAAATTGTACATAGAGTGTGGGACAGTGATTTCTGCAGCAATTGTATGCGGATAGAACGAACAATTTTCACAGGGTAAACTGACAATGTTCAATTTGAATAGAAAAAACACACTTACCGGCCTTTCCAAGACGTGCGGCTGAGCGGCTAAAATAAGCCCGGTCGGGCTTGGTGAATTGCTCAACTCGCTGCCGGCAAACCAGGATCCCAACTTGCTGGTGGGATTTGGAACATGCGATGACGGCGGTATCTATAGACTTAATGACCAAACGGCCATTATCATGACAGCCGATTTCATTACGCCGCCGGTGGATGACCCCTTTGTCTTCGGCCAGATTGCAGCGGCCAATGCCCTCAGCGATGTATATGCCATGGGCGGAGCCCCGCTGGCCTGTTTGAACCTGATTGCTTTTCCGTCCGAAAAACTCTCCCAGGAAATGCTGCACAAAATCATAGAAGGGGGGCTGGATAAAATCACCGAGGCTGGCGCTGTTCTAGCCGGCGGCCACTCCATTGATGACGACGAACCCAAATACGGACTTTCAGTGACCGGGACGGTGCACCCCGACCGCATCTGGACCAACACCGGTGCACGCCGGGGAGATGTACTGGTTCTGACCAAGCCTATCGGCAGCGGTGTGCTGTTCAATGCCAACTTAAAAAAGTGGGTGTCGGCCGCGGCCATGGACAACTGCCTGGAAGTACTTACCACCCTGAATCGATGGCCGGCCGAAATCATGCAGAATTTCGATATTCACGCCGCCACCGATGTCACCGGGTTCGGATTGGCCGGTCACGCCCTGGAAATGGTCGGTGAAACACCCATCACCATCGATATCCGCATCGAATCATTGCCGGTCATGGATGAAGCCCTGGACATGTACCGTAAAGGCATGACAACCGGCGTCAACGCCAGCAACCGCCAACAGGTTACCGGAAAGATGGCCATGGCCTCTGGGCTGCCCGCCTGGCACCAGGAAATTGTGTTTGACCCCCAGACCAACGGTGGTTTGATGGCCGCCCTCCCGGAAAGTCAATCACAGGAACTGATTGCCGCCCTGCACGCAGCCGGGATCCCGGCTGC
>Ga0126329_10000113_pt1 | contig 18244 bp, 8 predicted proteins | sample InaspJWI85metaG_FD_104915 | JGI IMG/M metagenome (GOLD analysis project Ga0126329, IMG submission 104915) | Marine gutless worms symbiont microbial communities from Oahu, Hawaii - Inanidrilus sp. 2 OAHU.JWI-85 metaG | ecosystem: Host-associated > Annelida > Digestive system > Unclassified...
AACATCTTGTAAGGACGACTGTGGCTGAATCACACAACTAAAACAGCAAATATGAAAAAGGCGCTATTACTTGTCAGCACATTGACTAAACGGCGATGTGCTGCTAAGTAATAGCGCTTTTTTGATATTTGGTGTTTTAGTTGTGTGATTCAGCCACAGTCGTCCTTACAAGATGTTTTAAACTGTTAAGTTTTTTTACAATAATATGAAATAACGAGTACATGAATATAGTAGTATTTAGTGTAAGTATGCATTAAGCAACTTCCTGAAAGTATTGAAAACGTTTAAAACATTTATGCCTTAGGTTTGGGGAGGGGTAGCTCTAGCTGCTCCCCCTCTGAATACCCCACTAATAGGGTTAATATTTAGGGTCAGGTACGGGTTCGGGTTAGGTAGGGGAACATTATCCTACGTCCGTGCGTCGCATCTGCAGCATGACCAGCTGGTTTAGAATCACAATGTGATGACAAAACAGGTCATTGTATATGTTCTGTTCACAGATGTTTTAGACAGCACGTCAACTTGACTCGGAGCTATTTCTACTTCGAATCAAAGTTCAGCGCGTATATACGTTGAACTTGAAACTGTCATTCTCCTAACTGGATGAGATGAAATTAACGGGAAAAGTTTGGGCCAAATGTTCCACGTACTCAGAAAATCATAAGTTAACTTATGATTCGGTATTCAGTCAAATCTTTCAGTGGTGAAATTTTGGCATATACTGACGAAAATGTCCAGTTTCACGAGTCTGGTGCCTTGCGTAATTCAAAAAAAATAAAAGCTACTGTACAAATTTCCAGCAGTTTTGTTTTTGGAATTATGCAATATGAGTGGGAAATGTTTGCAAATTGTTTGGCTGAGGCTGAGGTATCTGGGGGACGAACTCGGCCTCTAACCTATACGTGGAACAGGAAATGAGTACCGGTACCCGCCTAAGTGCGGTGATGCAGTGCGGCTGGGTAGTAAAGGCGGATGGTTTATTCCATATATACCTGTGGCTGGCTGGAATAAACCATCCGCCTTTACTACCCAGCCGCAGAGCATCACCGCACTTAGGCGGGTACTCATTTCCTGTTCCACGTCGTGTAAGAAACTGGCAGGTAAAATCGTGTAATCCTTTGTTAACACGTGCCATACCCGGGCGTCTTAGAGGAGTATTGCACTCAGTGTAGAGACATATACAAATATCCCGTTTGCTTAGTGTTCGGCTATAATTTTGAATCAGATGCGGAGTGGCGTGGAGCAGTAACACTGCAGTAATTAATTCGGCGTCGTTTAGCGTCTGGTTACTGACGAGTGCGTGATGTGCGCGGTGTCTTTCTGCGCATGTAGGGTTGGGCGACGCGACGGTGCAGCAGCAGCAGCCGCGACCTCGTGACGACGACGAGAGCGCAGCAGCAGCTGATGATGACGGCGGTGATGCTGCTAGTGCGGAGCTGAGTCTAAAGTGCGTCGTCGACGGTCGACCGCCACCCAGCATCGAGTGGCTGCGCAACTACATCAGGTCTGTCGACACTCGGCTGTCTGCCACTTCACCATGCAAGTAGCCGTAACCAGCTATATATACCCATTACCCAAGCCTATTCAGCGTCTTAGCCTCTGCGAGACGAGAAACCTCCATCGGTTGTGATGCTCTATGCATTCCACTTGTGACAGATACAACTTAAACTGCATGTCACCTCGTTAACAGTACACCCGTGATGCCTGAGCGCTTTACAGATGAGTAGTTCAAACGATATTCTGTTAACGCGGTCGGCAGGGATGTCTGTGAACCACAAGGGTCTGAAGCCCCTCGGGGTAAAACTGTACAAGCGCGGCTGCGATGTGATGCAGCCGCGGTTGCAATATCCTGTATACATCGTGTGTGGTCGACTAATGGCGTGTCAGAGTTGCGTCACTGTCTAATGCAGCGTGCAGTACAGCAACTGTCAGTGCGTGTCCGTCCACACTGCATGCTTCCTTGCTGCCTGTCAATTAACAACTTGACGTGTCCAGTTGTTTACACGTTGTCGTCGTCGTGAATTCGCCGCGGATACTGCCGCATGCACTGACACAGTTGTTGTTTTTCGCCCTGTCAGTTCTGACAGCCGACAACTTTCTACCGACACGAAGTTGGCAAAACCGTTGATGTAATTCCTTTCGGTGAAATAAATTTTCATTTAAGGAGGTTCTTCAATCTGTTCTGTGAGAAATTCGTTTTTATCGTGACTACTGTTAAGTTATCCTAATTAAGACAGTGCCACGTTGTTTTTGTTTGTTTGCTTGCATGTTTTCTTCTACCTAAGCGGTGAATAAAGATGATTATATAAGACAAAAATATGACGATATTGAGCAACTTTATTCATCAGCGAGTGATAGAGAAAGAAAACAAACAAAAAACAATATACAGTAAACACCAAAATACAACCGATATGCAAGATTATCAAGCGGTCACTTGTGTGTAAATAATGCATTAAGATTACAAAAGCAGCAAATGTTACAGCGGGGACAAGGCAAGCTTGTATAACGAGTTATTGCAAGACTCGTACTTAACGCGAAATGTCTCAAACTTGTCCATTATTATTACACTAGGCAATCTGAAGTTGAATATCGATTGGCATTCCGTAACAATCTGCATATCGCTAGTATTAAACAATTTTGTGGTCCCTGTCTCTCGACTCTGAACTTTGCTGACCCACGGCTGTACTTCTGAAAATATTCATAATACTGGTAACAAAATCAACAAAACTACGGCAGTCAATTAGTGATCACGCGGTTAATTTTTGGCACAGGCGATGTGAATAGTTACGTGACGTAATCGTGTAGGCATTTAGGTAGCAGTCTCCCGTCGCCAATTGCAATCATGAATACATTATTGATATTGAATGGCGTGCGAGCTGACTCATTTTTATCGCGATCTGGAGGAGATAGATGTAATGTTGATACAAAGCGATTTTCACAGATGGTTGCCGGTGCGTGCCGCTCGGCGTGAAACGCAGATGCGGCATCCGGGACGACTGCATCGACGAGGCCTATTCACATCTGTCGGCGCGCCGACCGTCGCTCATGCATCAACTAAACGATTGGGCGTGTCCGTCCGAACATTGATCAACTTGTCCCCAAGACGATCGGCGCGCCCCGCCCCGCCCCGCCGCGCGACCATCTCCGAGATACCCGACCGGATATCACGTGACCGGTCTATCCCGGCATGCCGCGCGCGCGCGCCCGGCGCCATCTTGATTTATGCCGGTCCGATGCTATCTGTCGGTCGGTCGAGCGGGACGGGGTCACGGCGGAACGGTTCGGTCCGTCCCGGCGGTTCGCCAGCTCGATTAATCCGCCGTTTGTTTCGTGGCGGCGGCGCGAGATGGCGCTCGGGCAGATTACGTCACGGTTGACGTTCCTCGGCGCGGCGCGCGGTGCCTCCGCGGTCTGTTTATCAGCTGATTGATCGACGGCGAGCGACGCCGAGAATTTAATTGCGCCGCTTAGCGCGCGACGGCGACGGCGACGGCGGAAATTGCTTTAGCGACTGTTGGTCGGCGGTGACGGGCGAGTCGCGATGTGCTTCCAGTAAGTAACGACTCGTCAGCAGTCAGCCCCCGCCGCCCCCGCCCCCGCTTCGGCGCACAATCACCCACTGGAACAATCACGCGCGGCTGCAACACGGAAATGCCGCGACAGCAGCAGTATGACGAGTGGCAGCCATTTGGAAAATGTACTTACAAGCACCGTGTGCACAGTACAGTGGCGGCGCTAGCTTCGCGGTCTCCCGAGACAGACGTTCATGTTGCATATCGCCGCCACACGCGTTGCGGCAACCCTCATTATCCACCGTGATTGAGGTTTATGAGTCCATTTGCGACCTGAAGCGCCCACTGAGCAGCGAAAAGAACAACACTTTCCTGTTATGGTCACTGATCCGGGAGGTTACAAACCGTAACATGTTTCAGACTGTCACTGTGGCTGGTTTCACAAGTGCCGGAAGGATCGGAACGGAAGACAGAATAAATTGGAGGGTTGGAGATGAACAGGAAAGAAGAGAGGAGAAGCAAGAAAAGGAAGATGGACATGGTGCTTCTATCGTATATATAAAATCTTTAGCTCATTGGTCCAGGAGGAGGAGGGGTTAAGAGAGGAGAGTACAGGCTCTTGCCCTATACGCTGGACGGAAAATGGATATATACGGGTCGAAATGGGGCGAATGCTGTGTGGCTGGGAGTAAAGGCAGTACGCTCATGGGACAAACGTGTTGGGTGGTATAGATACAACTGTGTGATCCCTCCCGCGTTAACACGTGCCCTATACCGAGCGCTTTACTGGTGGTCATGGCTCATAATAAGGCGCTGTTATACAAATGTATAATACAAATGCAGGTCGCAGTAGCCGAGTGGTTAGCGCGTCTGACTGCGGTGTGAGAGGACCCAGGTTCGAATCACGCCGCTGACAGTTGTGTTTATCGCGACAGTCGCTGCGATGTACAGCCTTGTGCACAGGCTGCGCACGTCCTTTACTGCAGTGCCTAGGTCGACTCAGCCTTCCACCTTCCGTGGAGTACGAGTATCAGCTTATGGGCTGAGTAATAATAACAATGGCGATGCTGAATGTGGATGGTAGCTACCATTACCAATTTTCGGCGGACTCATAGCCCAAGTCGACTGGCTTGGTCTGAGGGTTGGCGGCCACCCGGCGCTCAGTCTACATTCATCAGATGAAACGGGTGAACTCTAGCAATGACTTTGGTCATGGTGACAGCACCATAAACATTGTCGTGGTTATTATTGTTATTATTATTAAATGTCCAGTTTATTTATAGGCCTACTGTATAGCTATGGTAGTACTACGGTATATCGGTGAGTGGATGTTGTGATGCGGCGGCGATGCCAGGTTGACGCCGAGCGAGACGGTGAAGGTGTCGCGAAGTCGCCTGCGTCTGACGGCCATGACGCCGGCCGACAACGGCGTCTACAGCTGCCGAGCGCGCAACGCCGCCGCGACCACACACAGCGACACGTTCCTGCTCAACCGACCCACCGGTAACGCGCTCACTGCTGACAGCTCAACAGTTCGCTCACAGCACAGCAACTCTACTGAACCGCAGTTCGTCAACTCCGGCGTGAACAGCCGCATTGCGTCCAGAACTCGCTGAGCACCAACCGTCCTAGTTTCGGTGTCAGCCCGCTATGGCCAAGGTCCGCTATAGCCAAAGTCGATCGTAGCGAAGGTTAGGGTTAGGGTTAGTGTTAGAGTTAGGGTTGAGGTTTGGCTATAGCGGACCTTGGCTATCATGGACCCTGGCTATATACAGAGGACTGCAATCCGTAGTTTCTGCTGACGCGCGTGACCAATAAACGCCTCTTGACGCTTCATGTAACTGGGTCGACTTGTTGCAGGTCAGTTCAGTTCATGTGCTGTGAACAAACGCTAACACTCCCGGTTCACGTCGTCAGTTTTGAGTGAGTACGATCAGTACGCGCACGATAAATAACATACCGCGACGCGGATTGTGGTCCGCTAGTCCACGGGGCCGTCAGTCCGTGCAGTCACTGGTACCGCGGTTACATCCTTTGGGCCCTGTAACACCGCTAAAACGACAAAAAATCAGGTCTTTTAGCAGTGTGTTGGCCAGGCGCGCGAAGTGCATGGGACAACCACGCTCTTGCTTGTAACTTTGCCAAATATTCACCGATTAAAAAATAATCACCCACAGACTCGGCAATAAACCTTTATTAATTTGGTTATTAACAATCCACCACACCTTAAATATGTAGCTACATTACCTTGTAATCTTTCAGTGAAAAATTGTTTAAATCGATTAAGATTTGACAGAATTATGGTCATGAGTCGGTGGCCCCACTTTTTTTTGTCCCACCCTGTATATTCTGAACCGTTAAACGGTCAGCGAAAATATTAGCTGTGAAATTAAATTAACTATGTAACGTTTCGATTTTAGAATGAGGTGGGCGTTATTTTCTGACAGTGTAAACTAAATACACCACTGCTATAACGCATGTTGCGTTAACCGTCTGAACGGAGTCGTAGTTGTCATATCCGCAGTCCGACTGCGTGAGGGAATAGTATTCTTCGGCATACTTCCGTGACTGGCAGTTTGATGTGTTTCCTGGAATGTGGACGTTTGCGTCGCAGCTACCCGCCCTTCGCGGCGTGTCAGCGAATGCACGCGCGTCAGTGCGCGGACTAATGACGTCACGCCCGAGTGACGTCACGTGTTTCTGAGCGAGCTCGACCAGGGATACACGAGCCAGCCAGCCGGGGCTGCTCAGCTAATGATGAGTACAAGTCGTTAGCAGGTGCCCGAGTCTGAGACAGCCGGACTGGGGTGAGTAATGGTCGATAAGGCGGCGGGTTGTGTGCGTGTGCTACTAATGCACTCAGTTGGTCGTAGATTGCAGGTCGTTGATAGCTGGACTGATTGCTGGCAGTGCTCGGCACTGTAGCGCCGCTTCATCACACTAACTAACCCGACGCACGCCCCTGGCAAAGTCCGACCAGCCTCGCCTCGTCATTACTCAACACCTGCCCGGCAGATTGGGTGTTTTGTACGATCGTATCGCGGCGAAATTTGAAGTGCTGAGATGTAGGCTACAGTTTCAACTGTTCACTGAAGTGTTCACCAGTGCTTTACTGCTGTTTCTGTGCTCCCGCTGCACGGGAAGTCAAGTCTGCCACTCTGAGCATCTCCATTTCTCACACTGAAAATATACTTGCGACAGAGAAACAAGACCCGAGTGCAGGTGATAGCCGCGTCGCACGTACACAGCAGTGCATGCACGCAGCAGGCCGTAATACCCAACAAAAAGAACAAGAAAAGCGCCGCGAAGTATCTGTAAGGCCACTTTCGTTGGGCGTACACTACGCGGCTAGAAGAAGCGAGACACTGGGAATAAACGAACGATTGGAAAGACAGCTCGATACTAATGGTTCGTTCACACCGGATGCGGCGACGCACGGCGACACGCACGCCGTCGCGTGTGTAACATGCAGAAAACGGCGAAGTATTTATTGTTAAAGTCAGAAGTCTTCATTAATTAAATTAACACACACACACACACCCGTTTAACGGCCCTTTGTCTGGGACTACCCGGGTGAGCTGGATTTTACTGAAGCAGTAAGTAGCAGTGTCATCAGCTGGACCATATGCAAGTCTGCACCTTGCTCCAGACAGACAACCACACCAGCACCCCACCACTCAGTTTTTACAGGCCGGATGCCCTTCCTGCCGCCCAACCAACAGCGTCAAAGCACTGAAGGCATAAATTAAATTTAATTAATTAGAAATGAAAGCAAGTGCATTAAAATTAACAAAAATCATCAATTTCACCGAATTGCACGGAAATGATGCAGACTGCATATTTACTCGGCATACATTAGCATAAATTTATGGCATGCGTCGACGCGCGTCGCCGCACGGCACCGGGTGTGAACGAGCCTTAACTCTCATTGCGATCTAGAAAGCCACTGTGTTTCACGGTTCGTTATGACTACATGCCTTCCGTTCATGGAACAGCGATAACAGTGGGTTCTCAGTTTGGGATGGTGGTCACACTCGCGGTCTTGTCGGTATTGCAGTATGCTTGTGTCACTAAGCTAAGTGTCAGTTGACAGCGCTGACGCTAACAACACGACACAATACGACAAGCACATTCGGACGCACTGTAGTCTGTCTACCGCATGCTCATTGTAGAATGTAGAACGGGTTTCTGCGTCAAGTGGCACTTCGTGTTAAGTTAACCGTAATTTATCTTGTTGATAAGTTAGCGATAACATGTCAGCGTTGTAGTTACGTAATGAATGACATTGACATGCGACGTGAATACGGCCTACAGTGAAGGCGTCGACTAACAGCGGCGTCGGATTTTTACCTGTACATTACAGGTCGCATGTCACCTGTATTGCAAGTTACAACAGGAAGTAATTGCTATCTGATTTCACCTCAGTCACCTGTAAATTCTCGATCACCGCCACGCAGTTGTTGCCGTTGGCACGAAGCCCGGCTGTTGGCGTTTCAATGCACCCATCTTCGAATGAAATACTTTCCTCACTAATTAGCCAAATTCGGTTTATCCTGTGGGTTATGAATGTCTGTCTGTGTGTATGTGACTACCATCCGGACTACTAGCCAGCGGGTATATGTGATCTTGGTGATCGTGTCTGTCAGCGAATGCCAGATTCATCGTCATCATTTATTCGCATAAAAATTTTAAAAAACATGCAGGACACAGAGGTTGCCTTTTATACAACACTAATAAGTGCCCAGATTGGTCTCTGTGCTCATAGAAAATCTCGTCGATGATGAGATCCGTCGTCTACGACGGCTCACTCCGTCGATGTGCTATGAATGTTTTGGTACGGACCACGAAGATAACCGCAGAATGCAGCTTTTTCTTGTCAGACGGGGGGTCCAGGTCCGCCCACCGTCCCCGCATGTGTATAGATAATAAGCAGTTCTTGATAGGCCTCGGTCGGCCATCCCAGCAGTCGCTGAGTGCTCGGTTTACCGGACCGACGGCAAAAAGAAGTTTCGACCGACGCTCCATATATTATCGATATCGGCGTGTAATTTCATGGTCGAAAACGTCCGATGTTGTGGGAATTTTTCGGCGTAGCGTGACGAGAAACAAACGTGTCGGTGATCGATTAGCGTTCGCTGTCGACGCGCCGGTAGCGATACGGACCAGCAACTTGACTTGTGTTGGCTTGAATACACTAGCACGTACACCGAGAAACCGCAGTTGTTTCATATCTGCACTGGCTGATAGTTCTTGGCAGGTCAGATCCATCAACTATACAAGTGTGCAGCAGAAATAAGTGGCGGTATATGGCGGCGGTTCAGTGGATGCAGTAGCAGTCGTCGAGCTAATCTGCGTGGGAAGAACACGCCTCCGATACATCGCCGTGCATGGTGGATTTGCAGCCGATAGACCGCTCAATCCCGTGGCGAATTATCGTTACTTGCCGACCTGGCGATGAAGAATTGAACGCTCGGAAATTGCTACATACTCTGGCTGGTTTCTCCGACGGCCCGGCCCGCTGACCTGTCGGCAGCTAGTGACGTCGTGCGTCAATCATATGTTTAGTGCACGTTGAAGTGCTTCATTTGCAGTGGTTACAAAACGGCAACGCCCGTTTGGACTATTATAAAGGCAACTTGGACTTTTATCGGAGCGATTGTATTATCAGTCACGAGCAAGTCGCCTATCGGGTGCCTTACAACTTTTTCTGATACATGTATACTGTATAGGTACCTTTTCCAAAAATCATCCAATCAGGTGGCATACACTGTAGCCAGGCTAAGTATTTGTTTGTAACAGTTATTTATTAATTGCTATCATTAAGTTTGCTTCAAAAAGTATGTATGCAAAGGACATTGTCATTGATGACAAGACAGTGGAATTTAAGTGATCAGCAGAAATCTCGCAACTATTGATTTTCAACGTCACGATGCCACTTTAGCGCTCATGTCTCCCCTAGTACCAGGCTGCGGAGACTGCAGATGCTCACATCACTTGCAGGTCGCAGTGGTCTAGTGGTTAGCGCGTCCGTCAGGTTTGAATCTCACCGCGAACAATTGTGCTTATCGCGACGGCCACTGCAATATGCAGCCTTGGCCACGGGCTGCGCACCTCTACTGCAGTGCCTTGCATCCATTCGGGGTCACTAAATCGAGTAGCTGCTTCGGTTAAGGTAAAGGCGTCAATGTCACCTCTGACGGGTGGCAGGTAACACTCTTAATCCCATTATGGCATGTGAGTTCCTGTAGCGGCGAGGCTTGTTGCTGACTGCTGTACCCCGCTACTTTACTCTACTTTCTTTACTTTGCTGCAACTGCCAACGCGCATGCGTGTACGGTTCTCGACAAAGACGTGCAGCATGATGGACAGGAAAGGTCGGTGAAATGAAGGATTCAGGATCGCGGCAGGTGCGCGATCATTGGAACACGTCGCCGCGGTAGATTGGAGCACTCGGTCAAGTGACCAGGGCGAGCGAGCGCGAGCGACGCTCAATGTAGCGCGATAATGAGACTGCGGCGCCTGGAAGGAGAGGAAGGGAGGACGGAAGGTCGAATGTAGGACACTGCCTCTGAACATCTGCCCCTCGACCTTAACCCTAACCCCAACTAGAAAGCAAACTGCCCTTGCTCGACACAGACGGAGGTCATACCGACTGCGTTACCGTAAACGCAACCGATTGGTCTGCCTTGCTGGCCTTAAATCTAACCCCACACGTTGACCCATGACATTGATTTTCAATCTCCAGCGAGCTACGGTCACGACCCGTAAGCGTCAAAAAATCGAGGAAAAGGCCTGAAAGGTCAGTTGGTTCAAATGACCGAGTGGAAAGTGGAAACAGACGAGCGGACGGACGAACACGGCCGATTGCATTACTTTCCCGCTAATGCGGTCAGTGACCAGGGGAATATGTCTGCTATGGTAGTTTTCGCGAGGGCAGGCGTCCAGGGCAGTGGTGCGGTCAGGAGGAAGGACGGAGTGGCGCCGCGTGCAATTGACAGAGACGGCGACCACGCTCGCTCCGACATTCTGGGTTAGAATCGAGGCCTGGGAAGCGACGATGCCAGCCCGTCCGCCGCTTAGCCGGCATTGTGATAACACCGCACAGCGACGTCAGACATCGCTACGCTGAGCTGACTCGACCACTGAGTTAATATACAGTAGTCCACGCACGCTTTCGCTGGATATCTGTGGACTGGACTCGACCACGTCCATTAGTCGGCCGCTGTTAACATCAGCAGTAAGTAACCACAACGCGTCCTCCGTCCTCTTGACCTACACGTCGTTATGGCGTCATCGAGGCCGTGCCGAGCAGTTTGATAACCTAGTTCATGCACTGCCTGCCGACCGCGCATTATCATCTTCTCAGACCGACGCCGCCCGCCGTATATTATATGCGAGTTGATCGACTGTGTAGTGTGTATAGGCTGAATGCAATTTCACGCTGACCACGCTGAGAAATACAAGTGCACCATGCGCACTGTCATTGATCCAGGGCACCTGGCAAGTATCCGATCTACCGAAAAATTGCCGCAAGTTTCTGGGGGTTATAGGCCTACTGCTGCATCCGTCTACGATCGACATTGGCAACTGTTTAGATGATCCAGTCTCCAGTGTAGCGTCTCTCTCCGCCAAACGAGGCTGAGTGTCTGCTATAATGTATTTAAAACTCTAGCTGCTGAATATTTATTGCTTTCTGTTCGTGTTTTAATGAACCATGTTCGCACGAACCTGCTAACGAGTATACAGATTAGGCCTGCAGTCCACGATTGACGAATCTTGAAGTTAAAACAGTGATACTGTATTGCATACAGCAAATGTTGCGTCGGCGACCGCGCTTTCTCCACGGCTCGCGTTTGGAACGGCCTGCCATCTGACGTCATCACGTCGTCATCGCTTATCGCTTTCAAGCGACGGATGAAGACACTGCTCTTCAGCCGCTCGTTTGATCTCCGACAGTCTGACTCCTGTTGTTAACCTGCGTGACACTGTCGTTGGTTTTATTTTTTCTGCTGTTAAGTGCTCTTGAAGTTTTTTTTGACTCCACGGCACTATAATAATATTCGTTTATAATGATAGCAATCCAATAATAATAACGCGGCGTGCGTTGTAACGACATGTATCGCGTCGTCACGTGACCGTGTGCGTGGTTGCTAGGCGGCGCGACGCTGGACGTGACGTCGTTCGTGACGTCGTCGGTGGTTCGTCGCGGTTCGCGCGCCTCACTCAGCTGTGTCTACGAGAACGCGTCCAGTACTGCCTGGTACCGCGACCAGCGACAGCTCGGAGTCGACGCTCGCGACCGCAAGTCAGTCAACACGTTTAACGCCATCGTCTTCCTTGTCTTTCTTCTTTCGAAAGACGGCAGTTCAGTTCAGTTCAGTTTATTTCGCTCATAGAGCTGGAGCACCAAGGCAAGAATTCTTGCACTGACAGGTGTCCATAAAACAGTAATATGACACAAAACTCTGCTAACATGACAAGAATATACGATATAAAAACATAAAAGCAGTTAAGAACGAATCGACAGCCAGAACATTTTCTCGTGCCAGTGACACATGTTCGTCTAATTGCATCGTCCATAGGTCTATGTACAGCTTTACCGTTTTACGTAGGCCTACATTTAATGTAAACCTCTCGTTGATAGTGAAATGCAGAGGCGTGGGAAGATACATGACGTTGGGGGCCGGATGTCTCCCTCCCCGGTTGGGGTCGGGCTGTTGGATGGGCCGCGTCTTTTTTATGGGCTGCATTCTGCTAGTATTTAATTGCAAGAAGTCATGCAAGACTTCCATCCGACAATTTGAGCCAGACCGCATTCGAGCTCTGGAAGCCAAAAGAGAACAGCGGAAGACAGCAACTATCCGGAGCGCCAAATCTATGGACAAACGTGTGCGTCGAGAATTGGGCTGTACTCCCACTCTCGAACGCATCAACAGTCAACACTGACTACGATCCGGGATCCGTCGTGTCGACGGCCCAGTCCAAGAATTGGGGGTTGCACCCCTGCCCAATATTGAGTGAGACAGACAGGGGTACTGGGGCAGGAAGAGTCCCGAACCTTGCTGCTGAGCCATGGCCCCGGCCGTCAACGGTCGCTGGGCCTGCCAGTGGGTGTTCGTCGGTACGGTGACGCTGGGTGTTGTTGCTGCAGGTACGAGGTGTACGGCGCGAACGGTACGCTGGTCATCAACGACGTCGACGCGGCCGACGAAGGCGTCTATCGCTGTGTCGGACTCAGTCGCCACCTGCGCGCCGACCATGTCGCGTCATCGCGCTCACAGCAAGTCTTCGCCACCCGACTTCACCTCGCCTGTGAGTATAGTGCCACTGCCCGCGCCCGTAGGCGCAACGGGACCCGCGCGACGTGTTCCCTACAACCTTGGCGATAATATGGTTTCCTCTGACTTTTGCAACTGGCTGTCATTTTATCGCTGGCACTATGGGGAGCCTATCTGCAGACAGTTTGACGTCACCATCGTGCTGTTTACGTCGTAGATGCGCTGCGAAATCCCTACTCGCAAAATGTCATAACTTATCATTTATCCACATTACGACGCACTACCTTGCGGGCTCGCTACTCTATTGTAAGTTATGATCACCGACGCCTCACAGTGGACCACCGTCAGCAAATGTACAACTCTTCTCAGCTTTTGACATAAAACACGACGAAACACTTACCAGTCTGCCAGGATTTACATGCGATATTTTTTTATTTGTCTCCGTGACGTGTGTTGCTTCGTGTTGTTTATTCTTATTGAAGCTGCCTGCGTGGTGTGCGAAGCAGGGTCTATGTAACGGTCGAGCGTCCGCCTGTCCGTCTATCTGTCTGTCCCATCGATGATAGATCGACGACAGCAGCGGCGTGCGGTGGGTTTGCTGCTGAGCGTCCGTCGTGCCGGAGATATCGATCGATAGCTGCGGGCGCCGTGCAGCAGGCGCTGGCGCTCAGCAGCAACGGCGCCTCAGCACGGCGCTCAGCAGCAAATGCGGGCAGCGCCACATTGACAGCCGACGGAGGAGGATGAACACAGACTTGTATTAAAGCTAAAGCCAGAAAAAGTACGAAATACACTGATACACTCTGGGTCATTTTATCTTTCGCGAAGACTTCACATTAAGATCGGAAGTCGGGATTAAGACCTAATTAATGCACAGTGTGAAGTGACGCTACACTTTGGTCCTAGACTAAAGTCTACAACCCTGGTCACAGCGATGAGAGATAAAGTGGCCCACTGTACAGCCGCTGCAGCATGTAGTTGCATCCAGGTTTTCGTCAATGTGCATTGTTCAGACCTAACATTTGGCGGTTGGTAGCTCTGTAGAGCGGTTAGATGGACTGTGGAGCGGCCACTTTCTCAAATACTTAGCAATGCAGATGAGGAATGTTTATTTAGCGGGCAGGCACCTGCACTGTATGAGCGGCGGCGGCTTTCTTCTACGTCGCGGTCTCGGAACTGTACTGTAGGCTGGTTCTCTGCGTGTGGTCAAATTCTGCGCGCTCACACCACGAGTTCCAGCTGCGTGGTCACGTGATTAGCGCGGGGATTTCACTGATACCGGGCTTTTGACATTTTGGAGCAAATAAATAACTAGCTTATAATGCGTAATCCCGAAGAGTGTAAACAGACGATGGCTGCCGCAGGGTCGAGCATGCGTGCACTTGCGCCGATGCGTGACTGACGATTACTGCTTGCAGATGTTGCACAGTTGCACTTTCTTTTATTCGACAACTTTCGTCATCATCATCATCATCATAGACATTTTTAGAGTGGCCTAAACAGTGAAAACTATTGCAAGGACCACTGTTCTGGAGGGGAGATAATGACTAGGAAAAAGAAATGTAATTCAAAGTCAAACTGTTTCGAATTCTAGCAGCGGCGGAACAAGTATGTCTTCAGCCTGTTCTTGAACACCGACAGCGACGAGTCCGACGTAACATCGCTTGCCAGGCCATTCCACACCTTTGTTCCAGCAACAGGAAAGGCACGACCTCCGATAGTTGACCGACGACAGATCGGAACGTCAAGCTGTTTAGTGGAGGCGGACCTGAGCCTGAGCTTTGTCTTAATATATTTCCGTGACGGACATACGACGGATTAAGGCAGAGATGGACATTAGTCCACTCTTGAAACCCAGCCCCACCCAACCCTGAGGTACACTGCAACATTTTCTCGCGAGTATACATCAAAGTACAACCTCGGAGCACAGAAAATCCACCGACACAGTTTTCCCGCCATTTGCCGTCACCCAAGATGCGACGTGACCCCACACCGTCACACGGGCGCCGATGTCGACTCGCATTTCACGCTGGTTTAATGAGCGGCATATTTAGGCGTGATGTGGCGGCGACGCCGTGCTAATCCGGCGCGGCCGCCGCTAACCCCGGCCGCGTCCGCGCATTTGTATTCACCGACGCTTACTTAGCGACTCATTATTGCCAGTCGCCGTTAGTGAAAATGCCTTTCATCGCTGCCGCCCAGATCCTTTGATCTGTGGTCGCTCGACGTAATTCGCCGACTGTACAGATTTCAATTTAATGCTCGTTGTCTGCGTATGCTTATCACTCGTCGACAGTCGGCGATGTTCTATACTATTCTGTACGATGCGGCGGGGTCTTGAGTGTGTGCACTTGCAACGACACGTGACAGATGATTACTACTGCTTGTACGCGCAACGCATTTGCATAGCTCGATGTAGACCTATGCTGTTTAGATGTAAAAACGTTTCTGACGTTGTTATTCTTGCCACGTTTTAACGTTTAAAGAAAATTTTGGAACGTCTTTAAGTTTAGAAAACGTTAATACAAATCTTTTGCATCCTGTGCTGGTGCTACATAATTTAAAGCAGATGGACAGTGCAACATGGCAAAATTATAATACTAGACACAGACTGTACAGAATACAATAGTTACATTATTTTTCATTGGCGGGTGGTGAACGTTTTTAGATACGTTTTAAGCGTTTTGTCTACGTTTTAACGTTTCTTGACGTTTAAAAAAATATTTTTCTCTCCAGCGTTTTTACGTCTATGCTATGCTGTATCCCGGTGTCGGCCTGTCTGCATGTCTGTCCGTCCGTCATCATCAATAGGCCTTATTTATATCGTTGGATGGTTGATTATGGAACTCTTGTTTTCTCCCACCGAAGACTCTGATGGGTGAGACTGAAGTCTGAAAGTCCAGTGGAGTCATCTCCAAGCGTCGTCCGATGCCAATATCGCCGAAAGAAGCCGGTCGTGTCATGTCATCGCGTGCCATCTGTGGCAAGCGTGTTTTAACGTTTCCGCCATGATTTTGGTGAAGTTTTCGAGTTTACAGTTACGTTTTTGACAGACAGTTATCTCAGCTGCACGCACAAGTCTTGCGCTTTACGTAATTTCGATGGCAAATGCAGCACCAAACCGAGACGACCATGTCTGAAGGCCGGGTCCTACGCGCTGAGTTGAGCTTGCGACGAAGCATTCGATTGTACGAATCTAGGCTCCTATGCAGGCCTACTGCACTGAAATAGATGGATGATCACACAACGCGGCTTTTTACGAAGATGAAATGCTGTTTTTGTGAAAGCGGACAGGCGTGCATCAATCTAAGACACTGAATTTTGGCAGGTCGTATTGTCGTTTCGAGTGGGCTGGGCACATATCTGACAGACGTCGTAATAAATATCAACGTATACTAAAGCGTTAGCACGTCGGGACAGCGCCGTTGTGAATTATTGTGGCCGTGACGTCGGTCGGTCGGTTGGGCGGCCGCAAAGTGTAAATCATAGTAGAACGCTGCGGTAGGTCTGGATGGTCGTTATCACGTGACCCGCCTTGATCGTCGTCATTAAGTGTATATTATATGACTCTGTCAAACGCCTATCTCCTCGCCCGTGACCGGACTTTTGACCCCCTCCCGGCCGCCGAAAACTTGACCCCATCCTCTCAAAAAATACCATTGCGGGCATCTGCCCCCAGTAGGGTAAGGCTAGATTAGGGGCAGATGTCCGCGATGGTAGTTTTCGGAAGGTTGTGCAAATGGTTGGGCGTTGGACTTGCGACTCAAAAGGTCACAGGTTCGAGTCCCGGCCGTTGCGCTTTCAGGTACATCTAACAACCTTGGGCAAGTTGCTCGTACAGATATGCCTCTGCTGTACCAAGCAGTCAAGCAGTATATATTGTTATCCGTGAAGGGGCAGTAATGCGCTGCGGCTGGGGAGGTAACCGTAGGTCTGGCGTCGTTCAATGGTTTATCCACCTATACGGGCTCACGGCCTAAAGAAGGAAGACGAGCACCGCACCTGCACTCTTCGTGGTGGGGTATGACACACTTTAACTTTAGGTGTCCCCGGGGGGGGGCAAATGTCCTACATTAGGCCTGGCTGGTTAGTGCGCTGGCGTTCCATAACGACGCCATATACGTACGTTATTCGCAGCACTGCTGCGTCGTTACAGGCTGGCGATTAGCACGCGTCATAAATCACATATGTTAACTAACTACTCGTTGACGTCGTTTGTTGTGAGGCGTGCAAGTATAGCGTTTACCGGCGCCACGCCACGTTAAAATCGGCACAGTGCCGTTAGCGGCGAGCAGCAGGTGCCTGCCAAGTGAAGACCATTGCACCGGTACAGCCGCAGATGTGCACAGTGGCCCTGTTCTACCCGCAACCCCTAGGGCCTACTCTCCAGAATCGGCTTCAGATCACTTCCAAAAAATTTTACAAACTTTTCAGTTATCTATAATGTAGCCTACTTTTTCCGCAGTTTTGTGAAAATCCACACATAACTGGAATTATTCGTCTAACAAGCAGACAAACAGACAAACGCGAGTTATGACATTACCCTACCTCATTTACCTGTAGCGGGGGTAATGACGACTGTCGGACTGTGCGAGCATCACTGTGCGAGCGCCTGCTGTAGGTCGGCGGCGTTTACTGACGACGCATCGGCATCGCTATATACAGTCGATCTTGTTTATCCTTCATTGTGTATATGTTGTTATTGTGTCATGGGCTATTGAACAATTAGTTCCAAATTGGTGTCGGTACTTCTAAGATCACTTAGAATCAATCAGGTTGGCCAGTATCTACATTGCAGTTGATGGCAGTGGATGACCCATGGCTCGGCCCTCGTCGCTTTTGTTTTAGTGTGACGTCACGGTCACGTTGTAAGCTTGATGTGTCATTCACACTGGCACCGAAGAGATGAGTCATTCAGCCGACATATGCCAGTGTGAACGCGGTTTAAGCTTGGCGGCCGGAGCGCGTGAACGCGGGCTGAGAGTTTGGTCTTGTTACAAGAGCTCCTCGGGTCAACGCATCATCTGGCCTTGTCTCGGCCCTGCCAGCTGTGGTCTTCATCTCAGAGCGAACGCTATTAACCTTTGAATGTTTATTGTTGACGTTCGCGCAAATTTAGACTGTAGTTCTACTGCTTACATGCATGAGTTTGGGTCCGGATTACGCCCACTACACTCAGTCCCACAAGGTCCGCTGTTTGAAGAGGCCTCGCAGTAAGCATAAAATATTTTAAGGAACTATTTTATATAGATCCATTACCGCGCGATGCTATGCATCCGCGGTACTAGCCATAGGCCTGTGTCCGTCTGTCTGTGTCTGTCTGTCACAAGTCGGTGTTCTACTAAAACGGCAAAACGTAGGATCACACAAACAACACCACACGATACCCCAGGGACTCTAGTTTTCTGGTGCCAAAGATCTCCGCGAAATTCGACCGGGGTCACCCCCTACGGG
>Ga0126329_10000114_pt1 | contig 18062 bp, 8 predicted proteins | sample InaspJWI85metaG_FD_104915 | JGI IMG/M metagenome (GOLD analysis project Ga0126329, IMG submission 104915) | Marine gutless worms symbiont microbial communities from Oahu, Hawaii - Inanidrilus sp. 2 OAHU.JWI-85 metaG | ecosystem: Host-associated > Annelida > Digestive system > Unclassified...
ACTTTCTGCCTCGAGCGCCTCGTACGTCTTCTCGAATCTCTGCACCAACAAGTACCACACCACTTACTGACCAAAATCCCCAACAAGAAGAACAAACTGCTAGACTGGAGGCTACAAGCTGCATATCACTCCTGCCCCCCTAGAGAATAGGTTTGAAAATATTAACTGTGGGCAACGTGGCATGCCCACATATGACTGCCTCAAATGTGCCCCTTCCTGTGGGGATACGGGCCCCCACCAATATGGTTCCTTAGGCTACAGAGTTCACACCACAAACAGCATCTCAACTGGCTCAGCCATTTTTGCAGGGCTCACAGTCATGACCAACAGAGAGAATAACAGATAGACAGACCGTGCTACAACAGTAACAATAGACTGCATCTTATGCTACGCATAGCAATGTAACTAGAATGTCATGAGGTAGAGCTGCTTTCACTGTGTGATGTAGCTAGAAATCCTTTATAAATCATTTGGCTCACAAGGTAGCACCAATTTTCAATATGCATGCTAAGATGCATAGAAAGCACCGCATTTGTTTCGTACTTTAGAGTAGTAATTCATCAAGCAACTTATGTACTTCAGAAATCATGCAATTAGCTAGTTTTATAATAATATTTTATCTTTTTGATAATTTTGCCATGGATTTTTTGTGTGTTTGATACATCATTTGTAATTTTTTTGCCACAGTTTTTCACGATTGATAAAGATTTGTTTTTTTTCCTGCAGTGTGGTATTCCCCACTTTTCAGAGTGTTGCTGCATATTTAATACCTGTTGAATTACTGGATGTTGAGTATAGGAATCTGAGAAGATTTACGACATTTCTGTATATTTATGTAGCTTTTACAATGATTATGACTAGAGTTGCAAGAAAAGAGCACTATGATCATTCATAATATTTGTTATATCTGCAAAAACATGGTGTGCTGTACCCAAAACAGTTTCAAAAAGGGTTTACACTCCCATGTGCGGTAATTTATCATCCGTTAATAAGCACATGCCACGTCAATGTTTACATCAAACTTGAGGTACATAACACACTACAGCAAAAAAAATTAAATATCTGTTTGTTTTTTTGTGCAATATTGTGAAGTAAAACAACAACCAGCCTATGTGGCAAATACCTTTTCCCTTGCTTGATAATTTTACTTATTTCTTTTAAATACCACACCAGATTCACCGGTAAGTGGTCATCACATCAGCTGCCATGCAAATGATACAAACATAACAAAAACAAACAGAAAGTGCTCAGAGAGATCATACCTCTATAAAATATAAGAGAAATTGAGGCATTCTAAATAATATGTTACATTTATGCATGTTCACTGATACGTTAGAATATGGAATATTCCAAGCATCTTGAAACCCTCTGCTTTGCAGAGGCAAACAAACTGGCGAATAAAACAATGAAATCAGCCAAAAAGCAATGTCTGACACACCAAAAGCCAACCAAACAGCCGACATAGCTCAGCCAACTGCCGTGCAGTATGTCATAAAACATGCTTTGTGATGGCCTAAAACCAGAACTTTCATAGCTGTGAAAGTCTGTGGTAACGCCATCACCATGCTCTTTGAGTATGCTGTCTGCCAAGTAATGTAAATATTAAATGGCACAATATACATCAAAGAAGATGTGATTCTCCGCGACAGCAGAGTTTGCATCGAATAATAATGGAATGACTATCACAAAATTTGGCTGTTATAGAAACAATCAATGAGATCTGGGCATGGTTAACTCACCAGTTGTTTGACATGCCACCTATTAGATCCCGGCATCAACGGTCTGAAGCGTTAATTGACTGATTTTTCAATGCGTAGCATTTTTTTCCCGACAGTGGTAGTGTGATAGTTTTTCGGCAGCGATTACTACGTGGCTAATAACAGCCTGGTTAATTAGCCTATCAGGTCTCCCTAAAACATAACGATGTGACGGGGCTATGTCACAACTAGACCTATTTTATTGCACTTTGGGAGGGCAAGCACTCCTATTTGTTGACCATGCTAATAAGAAAAACTGCAAGTTGAACTGTTGCAGTTCAGAGTTAGTACTTCGTTGCAGTGACACACACACACACACACACACGTTTAACGGCCCTTTGTCCGGGACTACCCGGGTCAGCCGGTACCAGAAAGGTATAACCAATCTGGATTTTACTGAAGCAAGAGACAGTGAGTGGCAGTGGAATCCGCTGGGCCATATGCAAGTGTGCACCTAGCTCCAGACAGATAACCATGCCAGCACCCCACCGCTCAGTTTTTTACAGGCCGGATGCCCTTCCTGTCGCCCAACCAACAGTGTCAAAGCACTGAAGGCAGTACTTCGTTGCAGTAAATAAAGAAATAAAACAGCATGTAAATAAGCCTATCTTTTCAGTGATAGCATCAAAAAATGGAGATAAAATGCGACGCTGACGTCGCAGTAATGGTGACGTTGCAGCAAATATTCGACAGCGGTATGACTGGCCAGTCAACAACTTCGACGCCCCGGAAATTCTATGCCAGGGTCTACACTTATGTACAGCCAAACTATGTGAATGATACTGGTATTGCTTTGTATAGCTGGTCAAGCTGACCCATAGATAACCTCAAAAGCAAGGAGATGACAAAATTTCAAAATTTGATGAATTTTACAGTGAACTGTACCAAACGGCTAAGCAGGTCGAGTTGGTTTTGGGTTTTCTAGGAGGTACCAGATTTCCCTTTAGTACCTTCCAGTTAAAACAGAAAATGACAAAAAATAAATTTAAAAAACTTATATGCAGCAGCAAAAAATAATTACAACAAGTAAAGAAAACGATAGCCAACAACGAAAGCTGAGACATAACAGAAACCCAAGCTTACTGCAGTGATGTCTTTATTCAATCTTTCAGCGCCACGAGGATCAGCTGCCTTCAGATTCTGAACATGCTGCCGTGCTGCACTCCATTCCCGCATTATCTAAACACATGACAAATTGATATTATAATTAGGCATGTCAGTTTTATGCAGCATTTTTTAAATATACAGACCGTATAAACACCAAATATGTGGCAGAAATATGCGGAAATTACTGAGTTATATATTCTATGGAGTGAGCCGACGTAAGCTACCGCCAGCGTTGGCCACCTACTCTCGCCAGACAACGCTATTAGGTTAGTAGTCCAATGTAAACTCAGCGGGTATGTTAAATTGGGTTAGCTTTTGGAGGCAGCTGGGCGGAAATTTTCTTATTACTACCAATGTTGATCAAACATTATGGGAATCCTCACAAACTGAATATTGATTCAAACAGAAACATAAAGAATATTAAAATTGCTGTCAAAAATGACTATTTATGCGGAAAAATATGCAATATGCAAACTTTGTTGAAATATGTGAAAAATGTGGCAATCGCATAAAACTGACATGACTATATAATATGCCACTTCACTAAGATCCGTGTATATCGAATAGTGTTAGTAAAACCAATGAGGAAAACTATAGCATCTTCTCCACAATTCCAAGGGGTATTAGATGCCATCACACTAATGATCACAGGGGCATGCTGGCAGTAAAACTTTGTTCAATGTTAATCATCCAGTTCTTAACTAGAGTTGCTGGCAATGTCAACCTGTTTAATAGCTATAAGATAGATATTTGTCAGTATAAAACTCATCAACCACAGAATGATTTTCTGAATCTGCACTGCAAATAAATGACAAGGTAAAGGTGTTACGTTTTAAGATCATGAGAGTATTGGATGGTACTCAATCACATTTCACATAGAAATTATAAACAAAACGGCTGACATTTTTGCAAGACAGGCTGTTATGCATCTGTCCCCATAGCATCAGCTCCAATGAAAAGCGGAGGAGCAACAACAAAGGATAAAGGACAAGCTCTATGCAAAGGTGCAAGACTTACGTTCGTCCAATTCTATAACTCAATACCCCTGTTAGGTCTGGTCTCCTAGCCTTACCAAAGGTATCATCGAAATTGAATCCGTTCAAAGAAAATTTACTAAAAAAGAATGCCTGGATTGATAGATTAACTTACTAGTCAAGGCTAAATTAGAAAGAAAAAATAACCATGGCATACACACAAAAGATGACCAAAGAGGTGACACATTTTATATCTATGACACTGAAGAAGGAAGCTCTCCTAAACCTTCAGTAGTTCTGTGAGTCACTTTGAGTATATCAACTGCCAGGCACGTTCCACTATGTTCCTCTCAAAATTCTCAGAGGGATCTAAACTCCTATCTAATACATGGTTCATTAGACCCCAAAAGTCCACCACGTTACTCCATCAGGCTCTATTTGTCTGCAATGCAGCCTAGTGATAACAATGATAATAATAAAACAACCATACACTGCCATTAGTCCAGGACTGACCTTTGCCATCTTGTCTTCCTGACTGCGATGTAAGTCCTCCATCGCTCTTGAGAAGTACTGATGTTCATTCCAACCATGTCTGCCGTTGCTGCCTCCACGATCCATATAAGCTCGGAACACATCATCATCGGTTGGTCCATGAAACGGTTTGTTCACATTGCTAGCTGCTGGTGCAGCTGTTGTCTTCTCGGCTTCTGCAATGGACAGTCACCATGGTCAAACCAACAATCAATGTGCAGTTTTCTAAGCGTCCAGAGTTTTTTGTACTCAAAAATGTTCTGTCCAAAAATGTGATATTCATGATTCATAGAAAAATTATAATCATCATCCAAAAAATGTCCTGTACTGAGGCCAATCTAACTCACAGATCACTTCAGTGCACAATGCCTTGCTGATGCTAAGTCAAGGCTGAAATACTGGAGGTCATACATTCTATGACGTTCTCAACTAGGTTTGCATGTCAGCCAAGTCTTCTCTTCAATACCAAGAACGTGTGGTGTAACTGGGTTGACTTGTTCAGTTCAGCTCATGTGCTGTAAGATACATGGGGCAGATAGAGCAGCGAGACTGGCTGCTTACTAGCGGCAGTTGTAGTGCGAAGAGGACAGCAGACAAACTCCACTCCGTTGAAGCGGTCAATGCCACACGGCTGCAGCATGGAGAAACTGCGGAGCGACATTCCGCGGTTGACGCATGAAGCCAACGCCGTGTCATTCCATGTGCGGTACGACGTGCAGCGCTTCTGGTCATGAACGTGGTCAAACACGCAGTGATCAGGCACGAGCAGAGCATCGCTCTGGAACGGACCCACTGCACAGACACCAAACATAACAACTCAGAGCCCACAGAATGTAAAAAGTAAAGTACACAGAGTACAGCAGTTTACAGGAACTCACGTGCCATATGGGATCACTTAGTGCTACCTGCCACCCGGTAGGGATGACACTCCCACCTTCACCCAAGCAAAGCTGGTACCTGATTTAGCGAACACAGGTAGGGTAGTACATGTATATAACATTATCACAAGAATATTGCAAAAAGTTATCACTTATTGTGAAGTGTTTCTACTCTCTAATCTTAACGTTTAATCATGTGCAGCAATAGTGTAATCACCATAACCCATTTGTTTTCACCTAGAATTACACTTGCTTGTTTTATTTATTTTTATTCTTTTTATTCATTTTAACCAAGTGAATATTACAATGTACTGCATTTAGTACATTACTGTGGACCATAGCTCCTTTGCAACTGACTTATACTGTATCATCATGTCATATACGTCAACTCCAGTCAGAAATGCCAAAGTGCCAAAAACTCACATTAGCCAACAATCCTTAACAATGTTATTCCACTACCAGAACAATCAGCATTGACACCCACTCAAACGATGACTTCACACTTCACAGCATCTACATTCTAACATGCATCTTAAGCGTTTGCTGTTAGCAAGCAGCACAGCAATCACGAATAACATCATTAAATGTAGGACAGTGCAAATCTACAGAAGACAATCTCTGTCAGCTGTAGGTGAAAAGTCCCAATATGTTCTCTATGCGATGGCCATAAACCACGCTTGTAACTGTTGCAAGAGCGGAAAACCACCATCGACAGGAAAAACTAATCCCTTTGACAAGTCACACACAGACTGAGATACACATTAGCCGAGTGTCATGCTCAAAAAGTGAAGAATAAAAAAGTTTTGAGATAAAACTACAGACGGGCTGCAGTGGATCTCAAAATGGCTGCAGTATAGACTTGAAGAGAGTGCATCATGAGTGACGATGAGTTATAGCACGGTCTACCGAGTGTGCTCATCGATGGCCCAAAGTAAAAATCAAGCATCTTTTGGGGGGGGGTCATAACTCACAGACCACACAATGTGACCAAAATTTGCATACAAAAGGCACATCAGTGGGATGTTGCCAAGCCCCCGACATGATTCCTGTCACCTAAAACAGCGTTTGAGCTGCATGTTCCATACAAGCACCCCCGAAATCACCCTCAAATGTTGCCATTTAGCGGCTCGTAAAACCACCTAAGCAGAAATTTTTCACTGGTGTACTGTGTACGTACCAGGACATCAATTTACGTCTGTTGTTTCAAAAATGGCAATGCAGCCAAAAGACCATGTTGTTGTGACAAAAAAACGTTTCAGCCACCTTTTGGTGCTATCTGGCAAAATCCCTAGGGCGATTCCCTCAATTTTTCTATGTGGTGTTTCTTTGTGGTGCCTCATTTATATTCTGCATTTCATCCAAATCCATTCAGGTTTAGGGGAGTTCCAAAGTGATTGCAACGATAATCATAGGGTCTTCGAGCCTACCTACAAGTACTCCTTAATACTATTTCTGGAAGATTATTTACCTGAATTGTACTTAGAAAATTGTCCATGCTCTGGCACATTAAACTGATTTACAAACTGCAGCCATATGCTAGTGCAATTAGACCATATATTCCATATATTACGACATAAGTTACTATGAAATCACATTAACATCACAGAAGTGCAAAAAACTTGGTCATTACAAAGCTTTGGCTTCCCTAATAACGGAATGAGCATGCACACCTTCACAGGTATCCCACACAAGTCACACAGTACAGCCACCTACAGCCGTGGCCAGGCCAACGCAGCTGTTGCATTTGCAAGAACAATTACTCAGTGACTAAGGGGGCTTAGCTGGTGGCCGACAGCTGAGCTGGCCAAATCTAATTAGCAGGCAGCAATACACACACCTACTGGACCACATGCATACAAGCATACAGCCACCGTGGACCCCACCAGTACTAGTAGAACAGCTATTGTAGTAGATACAGGGGCGTAGCCAGGATTTTTTTATCGGAGGCTATTTGAACAAGAGAGGTATATATTATAGGGGGACTGGAAAGTACTACTATAAGTTAACCAGGTTTTAAAATAGAAAAAACAGGTACCAGTATTTTAAAAAAACATAACAGTTACTTGCCCAAATATGATGAACATAAAAAGTGTATTAACTACCCATTTTACAGCACATTTCAAAAAAATTTATAACAATATTGGGGTCTGATCTGAGCCCCCTTGCTACACCAGTGCTACAGTAGATGCCCACATCAGTGAACATAGCAGAGAACAGGACAAAGGGTACCAGCTGATGACTAATGAGAGTTACTGGGTACAGTGTGCAAAGCAACTGCAGGGGCGTGCTGGAATGTTTACACTGGCCAAGTGATAGCATCACCACCGCCCATAGCGCCGTGCAGCATTCAGACACTGCTGGCCCATGTGGAAAGTGCTAACTGCTTAACCAGACCTTGTTAGACCAGTCCCAGTACATCATTAGTCATATGCCTGGTATGATCTCACAGGAAACTGCTACATCGCCCTATTAGCTCAATTTGATCACAGGCAACTGCCAGTGTTCTATGACGCACTATGTACTGCATGTTATCTATCACCTGATACTTGGGGAAAACAATCACAGACAAGTGGCCAGAAATATCCAACTGCCAACAACTCAACACTAGCCAACAATCCTCAATCCTGCTTAGTGACATGCCATCACCAGAACAATTAACACTGACACTGACAGCAGTAATGTACAGCGTCCACATTCTAACAACGGTCTTACTCATTTGCTGTTACCAAGCACATTACAGCAATCATGGCTAACAATTAAATGTAGGACCATGCAAATCTACACGAGACAGTCTCTGTCAGCTGTAGGTGAAAAGGTCACATTCACTATACGATGGCCTAAAAACACCCTTGCAACTAGTGCAAGAGCGAGAAATAACCATCGACAACAAATATTGCACTTCAATGACAATACTTCATAAGCAGATATGTAGTCATGTCCCATACGTTGTATATTAAAATTTTCCAGATACATGACATGCAGTAGCAGAATATACTACATTAATCACTACCCAAAATTGCTGATAAAGATGGCAGAATGCTACTTAGCGACCACAGCTACACACTAATTAACTAATGAACTGTAGCAAGTTACATAAATTACTGCAGCTCAATAACTAATCACGTCATATTATTGCACATCTGTCAACAACTGGACTTTTATTAATAGACTTGGCAGATCAGAAATAACACGAATTCCATGAAGTCTTAGCATGTCAGGCTAAAAACTAAGAGCAATGGTAGAAGTATCAAGATGCACAGCAGCATATACCGAGGCAGCGGAAAGGTCTGACTGAAAACTCATGATGGCAGGAAGAATGTCCAAAGCCACACCAGCTGCCAATGGTGACTTCTTCACTTGATTCAACCACGTTGGTGATGTCACGTTTAGGAAACACCTGACACACAGCAATCATATCTCTGTCAACAACTAACTGAGCAAGCCTTCCACGCACCCGCTGGTCCATAAAAATGCCCCCCTCCAATTCAAATTATCCTAGCTCAAATACTACAGGGTGGTTTCAATGCCACTGTGCAGTTTTACTGAGCATGTGTACGTTTACTGACCGCATGTGCTGCAAAAAGATGATGATTTGGTGAAGAAATGCATGGAGTATAAAGTACAGGGTCCAAGACCAAGAGGAAGACCAAAGAGGACTGGAGGGAGGTTGTCGAAAACGAATGTCAAGCACATGAACTAAACAAAGAGGGTGCTACGGATCGTAGTAAATGAGGGAAGTTGATAAAGGATGTCTGATGATCAGGATGGATGTAAGTCCCGCTAGTCCCGACCAAAGGCCGCTAAACGGTTGTGTGTGTGTGTGTGTTACTTACCACATGCTTAGAGTGACAAAACTGCTGACGTTATGAAAAAGTCCCTTACTGCAGAGTTCGAAATCGTAATTACAGTTCGCTCAATAAACATTCTTTTGATCAGCAATAACATTTCCTAAACAAGAGTTAGTCATTATCTGCACACAGAGGTAAGAAAAAGCATAATGGAATGGTAAAAATTGCAGAGAATTTCAGATAAATGGATAACACAGTTGTAGCGCTATGCATTTTTAATGTAAACGTGGCCCTTACGCGCCAGCAATGTTTGAACAGTTGAAAAGCGTCATCAAAACAAAATGGAACCTGATCAAGACAGACATGATTCCCAATGCAAAAACACCGTTGTAACGTCGTCTTTGTTAACAGGAAACGTGGATCTATTCAGTTACACTTTTACTAATCTGTACATCATTAGCCTATAAAATCTCGTGTAATATGATACCTCACTTATGAGGCTGTGGAAAGTGGAGTACTTAATAATATTGCTTTGTCGTTGGTTTTAAAACAAGTTGAAACAACCATGACTACACAAGTTTGTCTGTTCATTACGCAGAGTTCATGGTTGCAGAGTTATGTTTTCCTTAAAAATTTCTTATCAACTTTCATTTTCTTTGGCGCAACAGTGGAGGCCGTTTTTATGGACCACCCGGTATACATCATGAAAGTCACAAATGAATCAGGGAGCATGATCCGGTATTTGTATTTTTACCATCTGAATGCTGGTATCTGTAAACAGTGTAATTATAGTAACTCAGTACGTTGTTAGATACAGATATACAGATAAAAAGAGCTGACACTGCGACTGACTTCACTACGTGATCGAGTGTTGTTTCCTTAGTCATACAAAGCAGAAAATGACCCACAATATATCAATACAGGACAAATGGGCATATCACCCTGGTCAATGTTCAAGTCGTTTTACTTGAGAAATACAACCATGACCAACTGAACCAAAACAAATTCTGTATCCTGCAACTGTATTTTAACTTAGACACTATCATGCACTATTATTAATATCACTGTCTTCATTATTATTAGTTTGCTTTGACACTGTTGGTCGGGCAGCAGGAAGGGCATCCGGCCTGTAAAAAACTGAGTGGTGGGGTGCTGGCATGGTTATCTGTCTGGAGCGAGATGCAGACTTGCATATGGCCCAGCTGACGCCACTGCCTCTTGCTTCAGTAAAATCCAGATTGGCTTTACCTTTCTGGTGCCGGCTCACCCGGGTAGTCCTGGACAAAGGGCCGTTAAATGGGTGTATGTATGTATGTTAATTTATCCAACCAACCCACATCCCGTGGAGTAACACTGTCCTAAAGGCCGTCGGGCGGTTTGCTCTATTTCTCAGGACTTGTATCAGCATGCGGTCCTATTGCAGCACCCACAGAACTGGCGGAGGGAAGTCACCACGGCCGAGAAGCCAGACGCAGCAGCTAGGGGCGGGCCGCCGCGTGTGGGTGGCCGACCAGAGCATAATTGAACACAGACACTGGCACTTGCCACGGACACAGTCAGCTTAGCCACTACGTGGCTCAGCGCCTAGCAATACTGCAGCAATACTGTTATGCTCACAGTGGATCAACGGTCTCCGGGGAGACCGACGTATGCGTGCACAATGGGCATCAATAGCACGACCCGGCCCGGTCACACAATCAGTCAGTCACACGCAACGCCAGCTTGCATTCAACTACTCGATATACTACTATTACGGCAGGCTAGAGCAATAACACGGCTACTGCGAGAGTCAAAAACGCGCCACTAAACTCTTGCCCGTAACTCTGTCAAATGTTGATCAGTTTACTGCCGTTTTCGGAAGTCTTTCACTACGAGACTCAGTGGCATATGTAACAACCAAACAAGTGTCCAAAGTAATTTGGCAAATGGCCATATCACCGCATCTTGTCACACATCGCGTAAGCAAATGCACTCGTTCGCAGCGGACGTTGGGCAGGTGAACAATGCGTAGTGCATTCAACGGCAGGTAGACTACAATGGGCCATCACGTGTCCCCCTCAAAAGTGCCTCTTCTCGTGCGGGAGACTAGACACCCATCCAATACAAGGTTCCTTAGGCCCACATGAGTCTGCTTCCCAAACGGGCTCATGATCCGTCTGGCCGTTTTTGCACAGCTCACCCTGTATACACAACACTGACCGACACGCGCAAACCACACTACGGCACACCATGTCTAGCAGCGGCTGGCATCTACGCACCACGCCCGTCGACGCGGCAGAATAAGTGCCACCAATCCACCATACTTAAAACGGTATCCGCCATTTGACTATCGGCATCGGCCGATTATTTGTTTTAGTAAGCAAAACAACAAAAATGCTTTTAACTGCAGTTCACATTGATGACAATGAGACAACTAATGACTCAGTAACCAGTCACGTATTATCTTCAACATTCAACAGAACAAAGTAAAAGACGAAAGAGTAAATGAGTGGATGCTATTCAATTTCAAATATCGTTCCGTGACCTCCGTCCCATTGCTTCGAATTTTTATGAACTAGTTTACATAGACTGCTAAATACAGGAATGGGCTGGGCCAGACCATAACTAAAAACTACAAACTACTGAAACTACAGCAGGAGTGTTACGAATCTACCATCATACCATTGTGACTTCACAATCGTTACAACATGACTTTTACTGAACAAAGATGCGTCCTGAAATAAACAATCGGTAATCGGCTGATAATCTGTGCACCTCTACTTAAAACGTGCTTCTGCTGTTCTGCACTACCCTTTGAAATATCTGGCACCTGAGCCTCACAGAGGCTAATGATCCCGTTTCTTTTCTGCCTCTCTGTATAATGTATACTAGCGCCTATGGGCACTTTGGGATAGTGCTAGACCAAGCAGTCCTATAATACAGGACTACTTGGCTAGACATATGATACACACACCAGCTGTTCCAGACCTCAGGCGCACCTTGTCGGTCGTGTCACCTACTGATACACTAGCATCATGCTACACATGCCTTATGAATCAGCAGATGAGCAGAAATAATTTAGCTATTCAGTCCCAATGGCAATGTCCACTGCCTAGCAGTAAACAAAGCCGTGCGTCCAAGTCACCAGCTACTGGTGATTCAGAGACAGTTTAAGGAGCTGTACAAATGTCCTGTTTATTTCTTTACTTTAGTCAGCAATGGCCAATGCTTGTGTAACAAAAATACGTCCAAGGCCCCTTGCTTAGTGCATTTTCTGGTACACATTCAGCGTCCCCTTTAAACCACACAACTGCTCAGCACAGACAAGCCTCTGTGGATAAAGTATGAAAATCCTTGCTGCATCAGGCAGACATTAATCACTGGCAACAGCAAGGCAAGACGAGGCAGCAAGATACACAGATAGATTTTTGTGTTGATACATTCACAGCATGCCTAGCTGCTGTATCAGCTGCATGGGTCAGTAGACACAGCAGCTGCCATCATCACTCACAATACACAACTATACTGGGTATCATTATATACAAAAAGGGGCGTGGACAACAACATGCAGGATGCCACAACAAGGGCTTATCATATTTTGTAGCCCATATTTCATGATGTTGTAGCATTATACAAAATATGCAAATGCATACGACTGGCAAAACAGCTGCCACTGATCTAGCACAGGGGTAAGGCAGATAGCAGCCTAGAACACACAGCCATAAGGCATAAACACCAAAATTACCGAAAAGAAATGTGGCAATAAAAGTGAAATAAAACTATCAGCAAAATGCTGATCATTCTACTAACCCTTGGTCAACTAACAGGTTAAAATAAACTAGATTTGACTACCCATGTACTGCAGTTCTATGCTCTAGCATGCAGTCATTAGATTATACATCATCTTGTCATCTTAGCCTTCAGACATGCACTTCTTAACAGTATCCGTCGTAAGATGCATATTAAAAATGAAAATTAAAATGCAAAAACCACCACGCAAGACTGCAAATCAGAATCGAACATTGCACTGACACAAAGATCTGAAATAAAGAGGTAATACATTTATAAGTGCAAGTAATACCACTGCAGCATCAGCATGATTTATTACAGAACATGTGGCCCAACCAACAAAACAGGTTGCCAAGCATTCACATGCAGGTACACATATTGTTCATGAATAGTTGTAGCCAAGCCAAGCCATGACAAGCCACACACAGATCAGTGTCGTGTTCTGTCTATATGCCTATCTATCTGTCTTCTCATTCTATTTACTATTAAATTCTTCTTGCTCTTGTTTCATCCACTGTAAGAGTGCAAGGTGGCAAGCGCTTTGTGTTGGCATTTTATACCAGATCCTGATTTAGATTTCCCAAAAACCACAATAAAACAACAGCAAGTCTACTGCAGCAAAATGCCTATGCCCTGCAGCATCAGCAAGCCAGCCACAGGATGGCCCAAGTTACACTTTTCAGCAGCCACACACAGAGGCAGTATAAAGTGTACATGTCCCCAGGCATTGATGCAGCTGCAGTAGTAGACAGACTGTTTAACAAATGTGAACTTAGCATCCATGTGCAGAGTGAGAAGGTAAAGGAGAAATAAAACACAAAACGAATGGAGAGCATGTCCGCAGTAAAATAAGCACCTAGACTTTCAGCAGACTGTACACCATGGAGGAAGGACCCACACCATCCATTTTAATTACATACGAATTAAAATTTTATGCACATAGCAATTGTCACACTCCATATATTAAAATCGATAAAATGACCTGTACTGTTCACAGAACTGTTCACGTTTAGATTTCTTTATAATGTCACTATTCACTGACAATATCATGGCAACGGTGGATAGTAATGGAATACAAGCACAATGCCAATACTGCAGTATACAGTATGCACTGCATTCAGTCACAGCCAACGTCCCAAACACACATTTGAACATCACACGCAACCTATATCTCAGTTCTCAATCCCAGCTGAATGCTGGGTACCATATTAGTACCACAGTAACCGCACACACTGACGACGTACTACTATTATGCACACTGAGCATTATCCGGCAAGCCAGAAAACCGTCAATTACAGCTGCAGTGAAAAGAACCTAGATTTCGGTGACGGGTGGACTTTGAAAAAAAACCTAGGTTCCAGCCTTGGTTTCGGATAGCATATACTAGTCAGGAATGGCACATGACCAAAGCAGCTGCACTGCTTCAGAAAGCCTTCAAACTGGTAAACACCGAATGCAAATAACATGTTCCAAGTTGCTAATTGTTAACCCTCCAAGCCTCAAAAAGCTTTCACCCAAAGGCAGTTTTGAACAATGCCATGCATTCATACTCAAAAAAATAACTATAAATGGTACAGATTCTGAACTTGTCAGTAGGTAAAATCTGCTTGCCATTCAGACACAGACAGTAGTAATATGCAACTAGAAATAAAAATATCTTACTGTGGAGTCAAAGAACACAAATGGCAAAAGTACACGTTGAACAGATCATGTAAAAGACTCTATCCGAAAACACATGAACCAACTGACCTTACGGCAGTAGTTTAGAATGTCAACAGGGTCACGGAGGCAGCCAGTGTCATCATCCTTAATCCAACCACGATCGGTCAGGTACATAGACGGCCTGTTGCACAGGAATGCAACCATTGGCTCATTTTCGCCTTCGTGTGCCTGCAATACAGCAGCAGCAACTTAATCTTAACTTCAACAGTGTCAACATGGCACAAATGCAGTCTGTCTCTCAACCTGTCTGCAATATAAATCCTGCAAGTCAAGTCAGTAAACATGTAACAACATGCAACTAGAAACTGCAAGCAATGCCTAGAAGCTGCAAAACTGGCAGCATGCCATACTCTCCCCATTGTCCATCATCGCTGATAGCGGTCCAACATGGCATGCAAGAGTAAACCCATAACACAGCTTACATACCAAATTTCACCAGGAACGGTTTGTTCTCACGCCGCTGAGAATTGACAATCCCTCCAAAATACCACAGTTTGACCCAACTTTGATATTTGCTGGTTTCTGTACTCCGTTACCGATCAGAGCCAAATTTGGCACAGTGGAACAGAATCTCAGTATACACTTCAATGCCATATTTCATCTGGATCATTTTTTCTGTCGTCCTAAAGAGGCAAAACCTGTCAAAATAGTAATATTTTGACAAAATTTGTAACGTTTGAGGGGCCTCTGACCACAGTGCCCATAACACTTCGCCAATCAGAACAAAATTTTTGGCTCGCGAGAGTATATTGACAATCTATGATTATGCACCAAATTTTGTCTGAATGAATCAGTACATTCTGCTGCCACTGACTAGGAAAACCAATTCCTCAGTCTGTTGTCATAGTTTTAGTGCTTTGAGCACAGTGTTTTATGTACTGTTTTATTATGCTGCTTTGTGCATATCAAATAAATAGTATTGATAACAAAAATAATTTAATAGCCAAATGTGACTATTTCAAAGACGACATCTTTGCCAAGTGTCAACTCACAAAAAGTGACTAGTTAAGTGTGGTTTCCACTCCAGCCAAACGTAACGCACGCATCGTACGCAACGCAAGCAAGATGCTTGCCTATAATTTAACGCAAGCTCTTTGCTTGTGATGCATGTTTCGTAAAATTTAATGCAATTACCTTGCATGCGATGCCTGCCTTGAGTAAAGATTTTATGCAGCGCAGACTACGCATGCATTGCACGCAACGCAAGATGCCTGGACCTTGTGTGAAATTGAACGCAACTCATGCAAGCATACCTGCGAGATGTCAGTAAGTAAACGAACGGAATTAACAAATATCCTACTTTGATTTTAAAAAGATTTTGAAGTGCCTGCATTGTGTAAAATCTTTAATGAGTGCACTGTCTCGGCGATGTTCCGCTGTAGGCACAGTAACTGGACACTAGGGACGTTAATTCCCGGGAAACCGCATTCCCGGGTCAAGAGTCGCAATTCCCGGGTCTCGATCGAGACTCTCGATTTCGCCCTACGTACTTTTACCTGCGTGATCGAAGCTGGATTGCTGGCGGGGGCATCGGACGACGCTGGACAATCGGTCAACGTCGCGGGTGAATGGGCGCATGAAACGGCGGGCAGCGGCCGGTCTCCGGCGCCATGGCACATGTTGAAACACATGCTGGGAAAGCGATGGGAGAATGCGATCACCAACCTGATGCCAGGTTACGGGAGACCACAGGCCCGCCATCGCATCGGCGGCCGGACGATCAGCAGACATTGCGGCGGTCGGCACATTTGATGTCTGCTCTAACGTGGCTGTGAACATTGATCTTTCTTGTTTCCTATATACAGGCAGACTGAAGCCGCCATATTTGCACTGCCGGATACAGTGGCGTAACTAGGATCATCAGCGCCCGGTGGCAGAAACATCTGTTCCCTATGCCCCCTACTGCTTAGATATGCCACTGTCCTTTGTTTCACGGCGTTGGCATCTGTGCGTCTGGTATGCGGGGCCACGGCCGTGAAGCAAGAAGCAACAAGCTATCAACTGACAGCAAGCATAGCAAGTGCAGAGCGACAGGTGACAATTATCCCGCTCACAATAGGCCTGTTGTTGGACAGTCGCTAGTCTCAATTCTCGGAAGTCGAGAAATTCCTTTCCCAGGATCAAGAAAAAAGATCGAGACTGAAAGGGCCAGTTGTGACAGAAATAGTATAGTTATTGCTGCCTGGCTCGTACAGCACATGTAGGTTTTCTTTGGACCGGCTTTCTGGCAATATTTGGCCTTGCTGGCATAGTCAGCACACTGTTGCTCGATGTTATTCACTGTTCATTTCTGCTGGACTGTTGATGCACCAGGAACTCACCAAAAGCTGAGTCCTTGACCTCCTGCCACACAGCGTGCGGCACAGTGAATGCAGCAAAGTCAGGAGCGAGAGCATAGCTTCCGTGACTATACAGGGCACATTTTCGCAAGTCTTTCATCTGCAGCTGGTCAATGCAACTCAAGTCGACTGCGTACCGCCGCATTTGCTGCTCATGTAGTCAATCAAACTCAGGTTCAAATGCTTGGCGCAGAGATGCGTCGATGCGTTGAAGACGTCAAAATCGGCATCGGTAAGTCACAATAATGGAATAAATTAGGGTCTCACTGAAAGATGACGGGCCAACGGGTCAGACGACGGGCCAGAGAAGAAGTGAACCGTCGACGTATAGGGTCACTAATCACTATAACAGGGTATTATAGCATATTATAGGGTATTAAACCCGAAACGACTCAAAAAAACCTGGTTATTATTATCATCAAATGCACACATTACAATATACAGCACCAGAACTGCAACCATCACAGTCAAGTTAAAAATTAAACATAAAAAGTACCATGAGTATGCGAAGGCGCTATATATATTTTCTACTTACTTACTTCCGCAATAGTTCGAAAAAAAGAACACATTACGAAATACAGCATAAAAAGTAAGATTAACAGCACTAAAGCAAAAATGAAACTGTCATTTCAAAATACAGCACCGTAAGTTCTAATTGGCCTGCAGCAACGCCGACGGGTCACTTCCTCTCTGGCCCGTCGTCTGACCCGTCGGCCCGTCATGTTTTAGTGACCGATAAATTAGAATTAGAATACAATTAAATTAGTGCAATACTGCTTACATATTAGTGCAGAACCACTGTCGTTCAGAAAAAATGTAATAATATTTGTTTAACTAGTGCCTTTGACGTCTTCAAACGTCCTTCGCCCTGGCTTTCGCTGTCTTTTGGGTAACTGAACGGACCCGTGCCGAAGTGTCTCGGGTCCGAACTGTCCTCGGTCCGTAAGCCATAATTAATCGTTAAATCCCTAGACAAGATGGTTAATTATACGTTTTAATGAAATCGTTCATCATACCCAGCACATTCACCACACTAAGTGTAAATTAATTACACATCGAGTTCCCGACGTCTCGTTGTTGTTGTTGTGCTTCTTTACGGTCTTGTGTGCACCCGGTTACAACACAGTAAGAACGTCCAAAGTTGTATAGCTTCACGGTGAAAGTCCAACACGGATAACAAAACTCTCTTGTTGCTGAA
>Ga0126329_10000118_pt1 | contig 17361 bp, 17 predicted proteins | sample InaspJWI85metaG_FD_104915 | JGI IMG/M metagenome (GOLD analysis project Ga0126329, IMG submission 104915) | Marine gutless worms symbiont microbial communities from Oahu, Hawaii - Inanidrilus sp. 2 OAHU.JWI-85 metaG | ecosystem: Host-associated > Annelida > Digestive system > Unclassified...
CGTATTCTTCCAGAAGAGAGGGCTAAAATCTAGAATCAGGTAACGAGAAAAACACTGGCAATCGGAATCATTACCGATGAATCCATCTACTCTATCACTTCAAAAATTACCACTACCCGAAAATCATATCGGAGCTATCTGGAATTTTATTCACTGTTATAATACTGAGATTGCTCCTATTCATGGTTCCAACCATGTGGGATGCGACAGCTTCCCAAGATAGGTAGGCTCCATCGTAATTTATCTGCGTCTCAGCGGTTCAAAAGAGATATTCGGCCAGGAAGCGGTACGAGTCGTCAGGTAGCGACTTCCGTTTTCGCCTGCTCGGCTAGGGCCGCGAAGCCCGCTTTGTCGTGATAGGCGATGTCGGCCAGCACCTTGCGGTCTATCTCGATACCGGCCTGCTTCAAACCATTGATGAGACGGCTGTAGGACAATCCGTTCTCGCGCGCAGCCGCGTTGATGCGGACGATCCACAGGGAGCGGAACTGGCGCTTTTTCTGACGCCGGTCACGGTAGGCATATTGACCGGCCTTGATGACGGCCTGCTTGGCAACCCGGTAGACCTTACTGCGGGCACCGTAGTAGCCCTTGGCCTCTTTTAGCACCTTTTTGTGACGGGCGTGTGTTGTAACGCCTCTTTTTACACGTGGCATCTATATCTCTCCGGAATCGGTCCAATATCGCCGTAGGCACGAGTTCATAGGCTAGGTCGAGGAACGAGACTCGACAAACTGGGTGCGCCGCTAAAAGCTGGGGTTCGTTCCTCAACCCAGTCTACGGCCTAAATGTCACACTACCTCGCGAGGCTTCGCCTCAGACCGAAGAGACGTGAATTTTTTTGGGTAGCGCACAAACTCATTGTCCGCAGATTCCCACAGATTGAAAACAGAAATAATCTGCGAGAATCTGCGGATAAAAGCAATGAGCACAGCACACCCGATCGTGAGTTTTTTGGTAGTGCTTAACGTGTAGTGATGACATCTCTGGTGAACCTTTTTCTTCTTCGATGGGATCATCACACGACCACTACATAGTTAAGCACTACCAGTTTTTTGTGCGGTGCACAAACTTGACTCATTGGTAAAGTTGTGGATCCCCCAAGGGATCCTAGTCAGCAGTAAGGAATCATCCGCCGGGCGGATTTCACATCCGCCTTGTGTAGGGCTTCGGGGTCACGCAGATGACGCTTCCGCTTACTGCTCTTCTTGGTCAGTATGTGCCGCCGATGGGAGGCGTTCCGTTTGAAGGTTCCGGAGGCGTTGCGCTTAAAACGCTTGGCCGCCCCGCGGTTGGTCTTGATCTTCGGCATTTCTTTATTCCTATTTTGCCGTTTCTTATCGAATTGCGGATATCCGGACGTCCATACCCGTGCGGAAATTGCCGCTGAGGTGCTTCCAGAGCCGCCGCCAAGTGGTCGAGGTGGTGATCCAATGCGCGGTTCACCGAGTACCGCATCGTGGGCGGAACCTGTACCTGTGGGCGGGTACAGCGCAGTGCCTTCCCCGAAGCGGTGCCGAAGCCTTGGACGCATTTGGCCTGCCAGTGCATGACCACTGGTCGGCCTACGCGCGTTATCAGTGCCTCCATGCCTTCTGCAATGCCCATCATCTGCGCGAGCTAACCGCCATTGCCGAGACCATCCCGAGTCGGTAATGCTTATCACTACATGTTAAGCACCACCGAAAAATCTTCTAGATTCAATTCAACAGCTTTTTGATCAGAATACGACTTACTGGTAACTTGTGCCAGAATCCAATCTCCCTTTTCAGTATTCGCTAAAATCAATGCTGGCCTTTGTTTATAATGAGACAGATCAGGGAATGGAAAAGGAAAAACTACTACTAAGCCAACTGCAGGTATGACCATGCTTGATCCTCTTCCGGTTTATCCCAATCTTTGGCCAAGGACTGTTCACTTAGAAGGGATTCTTGATTAGGAAAACCAAGAGGTTCTTCTTCCAAAATCGTTACCAATGAACGCTGAACGGACTCGACCTGCACCACTTCCGCAAGGTGTACCATGCCATCTCCATCAATTATTTCTTCAACAGTATGGATCATTCTCATAGCCTCCTAAAAATGAACGCGAATCAACGCAAATGGGTCGAGAAATACAGCTTTTGATTAGGCCGCTTCGGCTTGCGATGTAGCAATAAGCATACTTTCTATACTCAAATGGTAATCTATATCGGGCCACTCGATTCCTGTATTCGCACAAATAAATCTGTAGTTGGCTATTTGATTGAATGTGGCATTCTGCAATTCCTTATACCATCTTATCGGAGTCGATATGATACGCCTGTCAACTAATTCCACATGAAGATATTGGTCGTCAAACCGAACCTTTTTACCTTCGACTGAAGTATTCATCCCAACCCCTGATAAAATTATCTCTGTTTGCTTCCACGATAGCCATTGCTTTTCTTAGATCCTTTGGTTTCATGTGGTTGTTGACGATCCGAAGGGTTTCTAGTTCGATCTTGAAAAAACCTTCGACTTTCGATACATGAATATGGCGTGGTTCGTGTTCGTTTGCACAGAAGAAAATTTTGAACCCATCTTTGTTCAGCAGTGTAGGCATTCAGGGGCAGGTAGTGCTTAATATGTAGTGGTCGTGTGATGATCCCATCGAAGAAGAAAAAGGTTCACCAGAGAGCTTATCACTACACGTTAAGCACTACCCAGGGGCATCTTGGGAAATAGGAGCTTTCACTAATGGTGAACAAAACAGCCGCCATAAGAAGAGAAAGCACCACAGATACAATAATATCTCGCCTCGTCACTAACCTCCAACTGGGCACCCGCGAGGGGAAGCCCTACAAAAGATCTTTGCGTCCTTCGCGCCTTTGCGGTTCAAACAATTCTGCGGCACTATTTCTTCTTGGGGCCCAGCACCATCACCATCTGCCGCCCTTCCATCTGCGGCTGCTGCTCTATGGCACTGATCTCGGCCAGGTCGGCTTCTATGCGTCGCAGAAGTTGCAGCCCTAGCTCGCGGTGTGCGTGTTCCCGCCCGCGAAAGCGCATGGTGACCTTAGCCTTGTCCCCATCGTTCAGGAAGCGCGTCAGGTTGCGTAGCTTGACCTGATAGTCTCCCTCGTCCGTTCCGGGACGGAATTTGACCTCCTTGACCTGAACCTGCTTTTGTTTCTTGCGGGCCTCGGACTTCTTTTTTTTCTGATCGAACAGAAATTTTCCGAAATCCATCAGGCGACAGACCGGCGGTTCCGCGTTGGGAACGATCTCCACGAGATCCAATCCCGCTTCCGTTGCCCATTCCTGGGCATCCGCCAAATTTACGATACCGACCTGATTACCCTCCGCGTCGATGAGCCTTACCTCGTAGGCAGTGATTTCACGGTTGACACGGTTTCTTTTTGATGTGGCGATAGCAGGTTCCTCCAAATAAAATACGCAAAAAAACAAAAATAATCACCGGCGCGGAAGCCTCGATAATCGAAGGACATTTCGCACCCTTCCAGTCGTCAGTGGATTCGATTCGTGATCTCCTCGCCAAACCGGGCGACGAGGTCTTCGATACCGAGAGTGCCGAGGTCCTTACCTTTACGGTCGCGGACAGCGATCGTCCCTTGTGCGACCTCCCGGTCACCGACCACCAGTAGGTAAGGCACCTTCTGCAACGTGTGCTCGCGAATTTTAAAGCCGATCTTTTCGTTTCTCAAGTCCGACTCCACCCGGAAGCCTTTGTTGCGTAAGGTGTTAGCGACCTCGTTTGCATAGTCGGCCTGGCGATCCGTGATGTTCAGAATTACTGCCTGGACCGGGGCGAGCCAGAGGGGGAGGGCACCTGCATGGTGCTCAATCAGGATCCCGATAAACCGCTCCAGGGAGCCGAAAATGGCCCGGTGCAGCATCACCGGTACTTGCCTGCTGTTATCCTCGGCGATGTAGTGGGCACCCAGGCGTTCTGGCATGGAAAAGTCGAGCTGGATGGTGCCGAGCTGCCATACCCGATACAGGCAATCACGCAGGGAGAACTCGACCTTGGGGCCGTAGAAGGCGCCTTCTCCCGGCTGCAGCTCCCAATCCAAGCCCGTTTGCTCGAGGGCGTCCTGCAGAGACTTTTCCGCCCGGTCCCAGACCTCGTCGCTGCCCACCCGGACCTGCGGCCGGGTAGAGAAATTGACCAACACCTCGTCGAAACCAAAATCCCGATAGACCTCGAATAGCAGATCGATGAAGTCGGATACCGCCGCCAGAACCTGTCCTTCTGTGCAGAAGATATGCGCATCGTCCTGGACGAAGTTGCGCACCCGCATCAGCCCATGCAGGGTACCGGAAGGCTCGTTGCGGTGGCAGGAGCCGAACTCGGCCAGGCGAAACGGCAGGTCTCGGTAGCTCTTCAGCCCATGGTTGTAGATCTGGATGTGGGCCGGACAGTTCATGGGCTTGACGGCGAAAACTCGGTCTTCCGACTCGGTAACGAACATATCGTTGCGGAACTTTTCCCAGTGACCGGACTTTTCCCACAGGCTGCGGTCGAGCACCTGGGGCGTGTGCACCTCCCGGTAGCCGCGGGAACGGAGCCTGTCGCGGATGTAGCGCTCCAGGATCAGATAGATAGTCCAGCCCTTGTCGTGCCAGAAGAGCATGCCCGGGGCCTCGTCCTGGAAATGGAACAGATCCAGGGCCTTGCCGAGCTTACGGTGGTCGCGCTTCTCGGCCTTTTCGAGGCGGTGCAGGTAGGCCTTGAGCTCCTTCCGGTCCCGCCAAGCGGTGCCGTAGATGCGTTGCAGCATCGGGTTGCGGGAATCGCCGCGCCAGTAGGCGCCGGCCACCTTCATGAGCTTGAATCCGCTGCCGAGCTTACCGGTCGATGGCAGGTGGGGGCCACGGCACACGTCGAACCAGTCACCCTGGCGGTAGACGGAGACTTCCTCACCGTCTGGGATCAGGTCCCGGATGATCTCCACCTTGTACTGTTCGCCGATCTCGCTGAAGATCCGGATCGCCTCATCCCGCTCCCATACCTCGCGCCGGATGGGCAGGTCGCGTTCGAAGATCTCTCGCATGCGTTGCTCGATGCGTGCCAGGTCATCCGGGGTAAAGGGCTCGTCGCGGGCGAAGTCGTAGTAAAAACCGTCCTCAATGACGGGGCCGATGGTGACCTGGGTGCCGGGGTAGAGCTCCTGAACCGCCTGTGCCATCACATGGGCGGCATCATGACGCAGCAGTTCCAGGGTGTCCTCATCCTGGACGGTAACGATAGCGACCGCTGCATCCCGATCGATGACGTAGGAGGTGTCCACGACCATTCCATCGACGCGGCCGGCCAGGGCGGACTTGGCGAGGCCGGGACCGATGGAGCGGGCGACCTCGTAGACGGAGGTCGGGCCTTCGAACTCTTTGCGCGAACCATCGGGGAGGGTGATCCGGGGCATGAAAGTAAAACCTTCCGCTCAGTGGTGATCCGTACGAGAGACCACATGAAACAGGAAAAGCCGCCCGCCTCCGGCAACAAATTATCGTCACCGGTGGCCGACGGCCCGTATTGGTGGAGTTCTGACCAACCGAGCTACGCGCCTGTCGTCGCAGATAATCATCATACCCACATGCAAATAAGGCACGCAAGTACTAGCCACATGCTATTAAGTTAGTTGTCGGCCCTTAGAGGCTGTCTAAAAACTAACTTATTGATTTTTAATGATAAAAAAACAGATCTTCTGGTGGTATAAGTAAGTGTGAGCATTTTTACTTCGGATTCCAATATGACTCCTGAAAAGACTCAAGCTCCTATCAGGTACCCGAGCGACCTCATTGATGAAGAGTGGGAAATTCTCCAGCCTATTTTTGATGAGCTCGAGTTTGAAGTGATATCTAGCCAACAATCGGAAATAACCCGGCAGGGTCTAGATAACTTTAGAGCAGGTTTTCTTTCAGTAGAGTAAGTATTCTATCAGAGAGATCTTCCGCTCGGTGATTAAATCTGAATTCACATTCCTTGAGGTGTAAAAGGAACGTTTAAATGTCAGAGCGAAGGTCTCGTTAAAAATGGCACAAATGCGTCCGGTAGCTCGCAATATCACTGTAACGCCTGTGGCGCCTAGGGCGTACTTGCGCGCAAAGAACTCGCGACGGAAGATAAAGAAAGAATTCATTATAAATGAACGCAATCGTTCAGACCAAGCGTATTCTTCCAGAAGAGAGGGCTACGTTCGATTACCGAAGTTTTTCCCCAAGTCCCGGTCGCCTTCCAGGCCGCTTTGACGGCAAGGTCGATATCCTTACAGTTGGATTTTGTTACTTTTGCAATAACACTTCCGTCAACAGGCGATATATCGTCAAAATATTCACCGTCAACCGGAGGTAACCATTCTCCCCCAATATAGTTTTCGTACTGATTTTTGAATTCCGGTTTTTGGTAAGACATGATGTTCTCCTTCTTTGAGTAGCATCGGTTCGTGGAATGTGCCGAAGCCTCGCTAGCGTTCGAGCAGCAAACGCAGCACCCGACGCAAAGGCTCGGTCGCTCCCCACAGGAGCTGATCGCCGACGGTGAAGGCCGAAAGGTACTCTTCTCCCAGGTTCATCTTGTGCAATCGCCCCACCGGTATCCGTAGGGTGCCGGTGACCGCCGCCGGCGCGAGCGTCTGCACCGTGGCCTCCCGCTCGTTGGGGACCAGCGTTACCCAGTCGTTGGCGGAGACAATTATGTCCTCGATCTCATCCAGCGGGATGTTGCCGCTAAGCTTGACGGTCAACCCCTGGCTGTGACAACGCATGGCCCCGACCCGCACGCAGGTGCCGTCGATGGGGATCGGCCGTTCTTCACGCCCGAGGATCTTGTTGGTCTCCGCCATGCCCTTCCATTCCTCCCGGCTCTGGCCGTTTGGAAGCCGGGTATCGATCCAGGGGATCAGACTCCCCGCCAGGGGGACACCGAACTGGGACGTCGGAAATTGCGCCACCCGCATGGTCTCGGTCACCAGCCGGTCGATTTCCAGGATGGCAGAGGCAGGATCCGCCAGCAGCTTGGCCACGCTGTCGTGGATAGCACCCATCTGGGCGAGGAGCTCGCGCATGTGCCGAGCGCCGGCGCCGGAGGCGGCCTGATAGGTCATGGCGCTGACCCATTCCACCAGGCCGTGTCGGAACAGCCCCCCCAGGGCCATCAGCATCAGGCTGACCGTGCAGTTGCCGCCGATGAAGTCCTGCTTGCCTGCGGTGAGGGCCGTGTCGATGACCTCGCGATTGACCGGGTCGGGCACGATGATACTGGTGGGTGCCATGCGGAGGGTCGAGGCGGCGTCGATCCAGTAGCCCTGCCAGCCCTGGTCCCGCAGACCGGGGTAGATCGCTTGCGTGTAGCCGCCGCCCTGGCAGGTGAGCACCAGATCCATGGCGGCCAGGGCGTCGAGATCCTGGGCGTCCCGCAGGGGAGCACTGCCCCGGCCCACGTCCGGGCCGGCCTGACCGACCTGGGAGGTGGTGAAGAAGACCGGCTCCTCGATGTCCGCGAAATCCCGTTCCTCGCGCATCCGATCCATGAGCACCGAACCCACAATACCGCGCCATCCCACGAAGCCGATCCTGTTCATCTTCCGCTCCATTCGCATGAATTTCCCGCCGCGCTGCATGGGTGGCCGCCACGCAGGCGGATCAGCGCCACAGCGATCGGTGGCCGGAAGCCCGCTCAGGGCGGGGCAAGCCCCGCCTTTTCGATGCCGCAGTCAGAGAACTGACCGGTTATTCCAGCGGCAGCTTGCCAATCCGCTCCCGCCATTCCATGGGACCTGTCCGGTGCACCGACTCGCCGCGGGAGTCCACGGCGACAACTACCGGCATGTCCCGGACCTCGAATTCGCGGATCGCCTCCATCCCCAGGTCCTCGAAGGCGATCATGCGCGAGCCTTTGATCGCCTTCGCCACCAGATAGGCGGCCCCGCCGACGGCCATCAGATAGACCGCCTGATGTTTCTTGATGGCCTCGATAGCGGCAGGTCCGCGCTCGGCCTTGCCCACCATGCCGATGAGCCCGGTCTCGGCAAGCATCTGCTCGGTGAACTTATCCATGCGGGTGGCGGTGGTGGGGCCGGCGGGGCCGACGATCTCGTCCCGCACCGGGTCCACCGGGCCCACGTAGTAGATGAAGCGATTGGTGAAATCAACTCCCTCGGGGAGAGATTCGCCCCGTTCCAGCATGTCGGCGATGCGTTTGTGGGCCGCGTCGCGTCCGGTGAGGAGCTTGCCGGAGAGCAGGATCCGGTCACCGGGCTTCCAGGTAGCGATCTCCTCCGGCGTGACGCGATCCAGGTCGACTCGCCTAGCGTTCGCACCGGCTTCCCAGGTGATGTCCGGCCAATCCTCCAGCCGCGGGGGCTCGAGCCTGGCCAGTCCGCTGCCGTCCAGGGTGAGCTCCAGGTGGCGCGTGGCAGCACAGTTGGGGATGACGGCGACCGGCAACGAGGCGGCGTGAGTCGGATAGGTCCTGATCTTTACGTCCAGGACCGTGGTCAGCCCCCCGAGCCCCTGGGCGCCGATTCCCAGGGCATTGACCTTTTCGAACAGCTCCAGCCGCAACTCCTCGATGAAGTTCGCCGGTCCTCGGGTCCTGAGCTCATGGATATCGATGTGCTCCATCAGGGCCTGCTTGGCCAACAGCATGGCCTTCTCCGCGGAGCCGCCGATGCCGATCCCCAGCATCCCCGGCGGACACCAGCCGGCACCCATCATGGGGACGACCTTCAGCACCCAATCCACCAGGCTATCGCTGGGATTCAGGATGGTGAATTTGGTCTTATTCTCCGAGCCGCCGCCTTTGGCCGCCAACTTCACTTCCACCCGGTCTCCCGGCACTAGCTCCATATGGACTACCGCGGGGGTGTTGTCACGGGTGTTCTTACGTTCCCCGATCGGTGGAGAAACGATCGACGCGCGCAGCACATTGTCCGGGTGCGCGTATGCCCGGCGCACGCCTTCGTCCACCATCTCCTGGATACTCAGCTCTGCTTCCCAGCACACACCCATACCGACCCGGAGGAAGACCACCGCCATGCCGGTATCCTGACAGATGGGACGATGGCCCTCGGCACACATCCTGGAGTTGACCAGGATCTGGGCCATGGCGTCTTTCGCTGCGGGGGACTCCTCGGCCTGGTAGGCCGCGGCCAGGGCCCGGATGTAGTCTCGCGGGTGGTAGTAGGAGATGTACTGAAAGCCGTCGGCGATGCTCCGGATAAAATCTTCTTGGCGGATAGTAGTCATGTTCGGGATCTGCCCTTCTTGTCGGTGGAGTGCTTCGATAACCTTCCATTATACGCGCTCGCCTTGGGTACGGCCCATCCTCCTCTCTTCCCTCGTAGCGCAGGTGTCGTCCCGCCTGCAAACGGACGCCGGCAGATGCACCGATAAATGGCAGGGGGACGCCTGCACTATGAAATGATGAGTGATGAATGCAACTCATCATCCATCACTCAAACTTCGGCACCGGAACTGCTCGCGGGGCGATGTGGCGCGGCCCCGGCACAGCTCCCGGTAGCCACGCAGGAAGAGGCTGTGGCCGCGTTGTTTGAGCTGCTGCTTGAGGCATCCCTTCCGAGTCCCGGTCAGGTGCCCGCTTCGGTCCGGCTCGGTCAGAATCAGCAGGCTTCCTCGTCGTCAGGCGCGCCGGAACGAGACCTCCGGCTGCGGCTGAATTCATCATTCCGCATTCATCATTTGGGAGTGCAAGCGGGACGCCTGCATTACCCGGGAGAGAGCCTGGGCCGAACGCAGCGAGGGGGGTTGGGGAGAGGGGATCGAATCGGTTCCCATTTGAAACTTGCCTACAACCCCCTGCTGAAAGCAGCAACACCGGGCTGGGCATCGTTAACCCGGCCCAACAGGGCTAAAGTACCCGTTTCCACTCGACCACAACCCGGAGCAGAACCTTGCCCTCTCTCACCGAATCCATCGCCAAGGTCGGCGGCAACACCTTTCTGTCCCGCATCGCGGGCTTCGTCCGTGACCTGGTGGTGGCCCGGGTCTTTGGTGCCGACGCCGGGACCGACGCCTTCTTCGTCGCCTTCAAGATCCCCAACTTCATGCGCCGGCTGTTCGCCGAGGGGGTCTTCTCCGTGGCCTTCGTGCCTGTGCTCAATGCGTATAAAACCAAGCACGGCACCTCGGAGCTCAAGGGCTTCGTGGATGGTATGGCGGGGACCTTCGGTGCGGTCCTGTTGGGCGTGACCTTCCTCGGTGTGCTCGGGGCCCCCGTGCTGATCCTGATCTTCGCGCCAGGCTTCTCGGACGAGGCGGATAAACAAGCGATGGCCGTGGAGATGGTGCGCCTGACCTTTCCCTATCTGATGTTCATCTCCCTGACGGCGTTCGCCGGGGGGATCCTCAATACCTACGAGCGGTTCGGTGTGCCCGCCTTCACGCCGGTCCTGCTCAATGTTTCCCTGATCCTCTGCGCTCTCTGGCTGGCCTCGGAAATGGAGCGACCCATCTTCGCGCTAGCCTGGGGGGTCTTCATCGCGGGGATCGCACAGCTCGTCTTCCAGCTACCGTTTTTGTGGCGAATCGGGATGCTGCCGCGACCGCGCGTCGATTTTCGGGACCCTGGAGTACGGCGTGTCATCAAGCTCATGGTTCCGGCCCTGTTCGGGGTCTCGGTGACCCAGATCGGCCTGCTGTTGAACACCCTGTTGGCCTCCTTCCTGGTGACCGGGAGTATCACCTGGCTCTACTACGGCGATCGGCTCATGGAGTTCCCCCTGGGTATCCTGGGCGTAGGATTGGGGACCGTGATCCTGCCCAAGCTGTCTCAAAAACACGCCAAGCAGTCACCCGAGGCGTTCTCGTGGACCCTGGACTGGGCCCTGCGCTGGGTGCTGCTGTTGGGGGTGCCCTCCGCGATCGGGCTGCTGGTACTGGCCGGTCCCATGATGGCCACCTTGTTCCACTCCGGCGAGTTCACCGGTGAAGATGTGATTATGGCCGCACGGGCGCTCATGGCCTATGCCTTGGGGTTGACCGCTTTCATGGGCATCAAGGTCCTGGCGCCGGGTTTTTACGCGCGCCAGGATATGAAGACGCCCGTGAGAATCGCCGTGATCGCGATGTTCATCAACGTGGCCTTCAGTCTGCTGCTGATGTTTCCCCTGGGACACACGGGCCTCGCGCTTGCGACCACGCTCTCCGCCGTCGTCAACGCTGGCCTCCTGTTGCGAGGTCTGCTGCGGGAGGGTATTTATCGGCCCGGGAGCGGCTGGCGTGTGCTCCTGCTACGCGGCCTGTGCGCCGGCATCGTCATGGGCCTCGTAATCTGGTGGGGCAGCGGGGAAACGGCCCTGTGGCTCGCGATGGTGGGCTGGGAGCGGGTCCTGAAGCTGGTGGGCTGGATCCTGGCAGGGGGAGTGGCCTATGCCTTGTCATTGCTGGCCTTCGGCATCCGGACCCGGCATTTTTCCCAGGGTGAACGCATATAAATCCTGCTGATATCTCTACCTCAGGAAAGTGGGTCCGGTTCGGCACGTACCGCTGCGTTTCTATCCGCAGATTACGCAGATTTCCGCAGATTCTTCCGTTTTTCATCGGTGAGAATCTGCGTAATCTGCGGATCAAAGCAAGATAGGAGGTAAGTCGAAATCAAAGCTATCGGATAGTTTTTCTATGCTCAATCTTAATTTATCAATCGGAGAATGACAACCGCAGCCTCATTCAAGATGGGTGAGTTGTCAGTAAACACAGGTTATCTTACATTGGGGACGATTGGTGGCTGGAAGCTGGGAACAGCTTGTTGATTGAAAAGAAAATCATACACGCCAGCCCTGGGGAAGAAGGAGTACCTGCAGCGCGTATTTCTACGATGTGTTTGCTTTCATGAGGGTCATTCGCGGACTGCACAATCTGGCACCTCGGCAGCGAGGAACGGTCGCTACTATCGGCAACTTCGACGGGGTGCACCTGGGACACAGGGCGGTGTTCGGACGCCTGCGGGCACAGGGGCGGGCGCTTCGATTGCCGGCCACGGTGATTACCTTCGAGCCCCAGGCCATGGAGTATCTGGCACCGGATGCGGCGCCGGCGCGCCTGACCCGGTTGCGCGAGAAGCTCGCCGCCCTCGCGGACTGCGGCATCGAGCAGGTAGTGCTGCTCGAATTCGGTCCCAAGCTGGCGCGGATGGGCGCGCGGGAGTTCGTGCGGGAATTGCTCGTGGATGGACTGAGCGCCCGGTATTTGCTGGTAGGCGACGACTTCCGCTTCGGTCATGGCCGGGGAGGGGACTTCTGGCTCCTGCGCGAGATAGGCCGGGAGCACGGCTTCGCCGTCGAGAATCTGCACACCATAACGGACGGCGACGAGCGGGTGAGCAGCACCCGGATCCGCGAGGCACTGGCGCGGGGAGATTTTGCGTTTGCCCGCCGTCTGCTGGGCCGGACTTACCGAATTTGTGGGCGCGTCGGGCATGGCCACAAGCGTGGGCGGAACATCGGTTTTCCGACCGCCAACCTGAATCTGCACCGGCGGGTGAGCCCCCTCCGCGGCGTCTACGCGGTGATGGTCAGGGGCATTGCGGACCGATCCTGGCCGGGAGTAGCCAACCTGGGGACCAGACCGACGGTGGACGGCGGCGCTAGATACCTGCTCGAGGTCCATCTGTTCGACTTTTCGGGCAACCTGTACGGTCGACATCTCGAAGTCGAATTTCGACACAAGCTGCGGGACGAGAAAAAGTTCGAATCCTTCGATGAACTCAAGATCCAGATCGGTCGGGACAGCACGAGCGCGCGGACGTTTCTTGGGACACCGGCAACTATCTGACGGATTCAGGTGACGATACGTCCCTGTCCTCCCCTCTCAGAACCACGAATAAACACGAATCGTTCTTGGTGTTCATTGGTGTCAATTCGCGGTGGTTGTAAAGCAATGCCGTTAAGTTAAGCGTTTACTTCGGAAATTACTAGTGATTCTTTGGCTATTTGCCGCCAAATATCATTTAGGATGATGCTAGGGTCGGAGATGTCATCGACGCGTGCTCTGTACCAGGTTGCGTCCTGTGGGTCTTCGGGGTTCAAACCGTTCCGTGCTCAGGGTAACAAGGCCGCGATCTCGATCCGTAGATCCGGCGCTGCCAAGGGGGAGATGGTCTCGCCCGCGGTGAGCAGTGTACGTTCGGCGTAGGCACCATGGCTCGGTCTGTGGTAAACTTTCAGACAGCGGTCGCACAGATTCAGGATCCAGTATTCGGGGATAGCATTGCGGGCATAGGCGGCGGCCTTGTCGAGTCGATCGTAGGCTAGGGTAGTATCGGTGACTTCGACCAGGAGGACGGCGGTGCTCGGGTGATGGTCGGTGTAATCGCGAATCACCACCGCCACGTCCGGCTCCGACTCGGAGTAGTCATCGAGGATAAAGGGCTTTTGTCCCCGTATATGGAACCCCGTTCCAAACCCATCGCGCAGGGGCATCTTCAATCAGACTCACGTCCGTTGCATGGAGGCTTTTCTGCGGACTCATCTCGATAATCTCTCCATCGAGGAGCTCTAGCCGGGCCTCCGGCTGAAACACGTCCAGGGCGTCGGCCAGCTGCAGGGAACCGAATAAGAAATGCTCTTCCACATACGGTCATGGCCCGGATGGAAACGGCTTCCGTGATCGGCAGCACTTGCCACTGCCCGTGGACCAAGGTTTTGCGCAAGGCCCGCAATTCGCCCGCGTTGCGCATCCCCTGTACCAGCTCCATATAGGTTACGGCGAACAAGCGAACCCAGTTGCAGGTATCCAAGACCGCAGCGGCTTCTCGCCTCCCCCGCAGATACCAGATCAGGACGTCCGTAGCGACGATCATGGATAACGATTCTTCCGCAGGGTCCGAACCCGGGTCCGGGGACCGGTGAGATTGTCCCGATCGGCCCAGAGCCCGAACAGCTCGTTCTTCCTTACCGATTCCGCCTGCTCCGGTCCCTCGTTCAGAAGTAATTACTTTAGCATAGTGGTTGCTACGAAAGTTAGGGTTGGTTACCCCGACAAGACCTTGCAAGAGAACCCGTGACCTGGGCGCAGAGATCAACGATATCCTTATATTCATCCGCAGATTGCGCAGATTTTCGCAGACGAAAAACGGAATAATCCGTGGAAATCTGCGTAATCTGTGGATTGAAAAGATTTTTCCGGGAACTCGACTTACCTTCCTTTCTGATGCCGCGCAGGCTAACGAACGAAGTCGTCACAATCCGCGCGGGCAGAGGCCAAAACCGATAAACTTCCCGGTGGTGCTTAACGTGTAGTGATGAACTCTCTGGTGAACCTTTTTCTTCTTCGATGGGATCATCACACGACCACTACATATTAAGCACTACCAACTTCCATTACTCCTGTTCGCTTCACGAGAACGCATGAAGTTTATTGGGAAACCAGCCTGTGACCGATTACAAACACACCCTCAACCTCCCCAGGACTGCCTTCCCCATGAAGGCCAACCTCGCCCAGCGCGAACCCACCATCCTCAAACGGTGGGAAGAGATGAACCTTTATGGTCGCATCCGCAAGGCCGCGGCAGGCCGGGATCAGTTCATCCTCCACGACGGGCCGCCCTACGCCAATGGGGAGATCCACATCGGACACGCCGTCAACAAGGTATTAAAAGACATCATCGTCAAATCCCGGACCCTGGACGGCCTGGATGCACCCTACGTCCCCGGATGGGACTGCCACGGGCTGCCCATCGAGCTGGAGGTAGAGAAAAAAAAGGGCAGACCCGGCGCCAAGCTCAGCCCGACCGCGTTCCACCGCGCCTGTCGCGACTATGCTCGACGCCAAGTGGACGGTCAGCGCAGGGATTTCAAACGCCTGGGCGTGCTCGGGGATTGGGAACACCCCTACCTCACCATGGATTTCGGCTGCGAGGCCGACATCATCCGCGCCTTGGGCCGAATCATCGCCAACGGTCATGTCCAGGCGGGCTATAAGCCGGTGCACTGGTGTACCGACTGCCGCTCCGCTTTGGCGGAGGCAGAGGTCGAATACGCCGATAAGATCTCTATCGCCGTCGATGTGCGCTTCCCGGTGTCAGACGAGGAATCCCTGTTCGCCCGCTGCTGCGACTTGCCAACCGGCTATGGGGACGGACCTCTGACGGTCGTCATCTGGACCACCACCCCCTGGACCCTGCCTGCCAACCGGGCCGTCGCCCTCAATCCCGAATTGGAATACGTCGTGGCGCAGACCGAGGGGGAGCACGGACGCGAACGCCTGTTCCTGGCCGAGGGGCTGCTGCGTGAGACCATGGACCGCTATGGGATCGAGAGCTACCGCGTGCTCGGCTACGGTCGCGGCGACGCCTTCGAGGGCATCGCACTCCGGCACCCCTTCTACGACCGCGAGGTTCCTGTGATCCTGGGCGAATACGTGACCCTGGACATCGGCACCGGCGCCGTCCACACCGCCCCCGGCCACGGCCTGGAGGACTATATAGTTGGCCTGCGCTACAGCCTGGCCGTGGACAATCCGGTGGGTGGCGGTGGTCGCTTTCTGCCGGCTACGCCCCGCTTCGCCGGCGAACACGTCTTCACCGCCGACGAGCAGGTCGTCGAGGTCCTCAAGGCCGAGGGAGCGCTGCGGCGGGAGGCCCGCTTGAGCCACAGCTATCCCCACTGCTGGCGCCACAAATCCCCTGTCATTTTTCGGGCCACGCCCCAGTGGTTCATCGCCATGGACCGGCAAGGACTGCGAGATGCCGCCTTGCGCGAAATCGCCAAGGTGCACTGGACACCGGACTGGGGCCAATCCCGCATTGATGGCATGGTGCGTAACCGACCCGACTGGTGCATCTCACGCCAGCGGACCTGGGGCGTGCCCATCCCCTTATTCATCCACAAGGAGAGCGGCGAGTCGCACCCGGAGACCCCGGCCCTTATCGAACAGGTAGCGCAGCGGGTGGAACAGAAAGGGATCGAAGCCTGGTTCGAGCTGCGACCTCAGGACCTGCTCGGCGACGAAGAGAGCAGGCACTACGAAAAGGTCAGAGACACCCTGGACGTCTGGTTCGACTCCGGCGTAACCCACGCCTGCGTGCTGGAACGCCGCGCGGGACTGCGCGCACCGGCGGACCTCTATCTGGAAGGCTCCGACCAGCATCGCGGCTGGTTCCAATCCTCCCTCCTCACCGGCGTGACCGTAAATAACCGGGCGCCCTATACCCAAGTGCTGACCCACGGCTTCACGGTCGATGCCAAGGGCGAAAAAATGTCCAAATCCAAGGGCAATGTCGTCCGGCCCCAGGACGTCATGAAAACCCTCGGGGCCGACATTATCCGCCTCTGGGTATCGGCGACCGACTACCGGGGCGAGATGAGCGTCTCGGACGAAATCCTCAAGCGGACCGCCGATGCCTACCGCCGCATCCGCAACACGGCCCGATTCCTGCTGGCTAATTTGAACGGCTTCGATCCCGCTTCTCACCTGGTCGCCCCCGCTGACATGATCGCACTCGACCGCTGGGCGGTAGACCGGGCCTATCGGCTCCAGGAAGAAATCATCCGGGCTTATGGGGACTACCAACTCCACCTCATCTACCAGAAGATCCACAACTTCTGCGTCGTAGACATGGGCGGCTTCTACCTGGACGTCATCAAGGATCGCCAGTACACCACCCAGTCCGATGGGTTGCCCCGACGCTCCTGCCAGAGCGCCATGTATCACATCATCGAAGCCATGAGCCTCTGGTTGGCCCCCATCCTCAGTTTTACTGCCGAAGAGATCTGGCAACACCTGCCCGGCACGCGTTCAGACTCGATATTTCTCGAGACCTGGTACCAGGGGCTCTTCGATCCGGACCCCGACGCCCCCTTCGACCGGGATCTGTGGGATCGGATTCTAGCGGTACGGATCAGCGTATCCAAATACCTGGAAGAAGCCCGCAAAGAGGGAACTATCGGCTCCTCCCTGGATGCGGAGCTGGACCTTTATTGCAGTCCCGATCTGGCCGCGACCCTGGCGAAGCTGGAAGACGAGCTGCGGTTCGTCCTCATCACCTCCTACGCCCGAATATACCCCCTGGAAGACAAGCCCGCGGATGCCCGTGACACCGACCTGCCGGGCCTGGCAGTAGAGGTTACGCCCTCCGATCACGCCAAGTGCGTGCGCTGCTGGCACCATCGTGAAGATGTAGGAACCGACCCGGAACACCCGGATCTGTGCGGGCGCTGTGTGACCAATGTTGGTGGGGAGGGGGAAATACGGCGGTTTGCATAATCCGACACTTGCATGGTAGGTTACGTGTCGGTGTGGCTCGTTTTTCCGCTTTCTTTACCAACTGCTCGATGTCTGTTTTGGGGAAGAACCTGCTCATATGCAGACCAAAAATCAGTGTAACAAACGGCGCATTGACGGTAGACTGGTGGCAATGATTTCC
>Ga0126329_10000120_pt1 | contig 16876 bp, 12 predicted proteins | sample InaspJWI85metaG_FD_104915 | JGI IMG/M metagenome (GOLD analysis project Ga0126329, IMG submission 104915) | Marine gutless worms symbiont microbial communities from Oahu, Hawaii - Inanidrilus sp. 2 OAHU.JWI-85 metaG | ecosystem: Host-associated > Annelida > Digestive system > Unclassified...
CGCCCCTTTCAGGGAAGATTTTTCTTCGGCAGGGTGGGATGTGCTATGGTAAGTCAATGTACCAAATTCTAAGTCTCTAGGTTCATCTGTTACGAAGCTGTGAATGGCGGTGCGAAATGCAGAAAATGGGGTGGTTAGGGGGCACTCAAGGTCAACGGCAATGTCATCATTCGATAAAGCGCATACGACTTCCTATTCAACTTTAATAGGAACTATGTCTATCTTGTACCGTTTTCGAGATATAGCCAGTTATTTGTCGAAAGTCGCCGATTTTGACCCACCTCACCTGCGTTTGGCGCCCTCGTAGGGGGTGACCCCGGTCGAATTTCGCGGAGATCTTTGGCATCTGAAAACTAGAGTCCCTGGGCTATCGTGTGGTGTTGCTTCTGTGATCCTACGCTTAGCTGTTTTAGTAGAACTCCGACTTGTGACGGACAGACGGACGAACAGACACAGGGCCATGGCTAGTACCGCGGATGCATAGCATCACGCGGTAAAAACTGATATAAAGAAAATCCACCAAATAATATATCCTTAAACCAAAAATGTCAGCACAGCACAAATATAACATATCTATAACTTCTGATAATGCTGAAAAGTTTAAACGGGACTACACCCCATATCCCCCAATAGTCAGCATCTGAGCTATGGTGGTTGTCTGGAGATAAAGGGGGAATATTATCAGAGCTGTGCTGTGTACAACAGTTGTGCACAATGGTATGCACACAAATATGAGCAGTTCTTAAATATATATTTAGTTAAGTTTAGATTTATTGGTTTATTGCCTCCAGTGCTTTGATAGTGTTGGTTGAGTGGCAGGAAGGACATGCAGTCTGCAAGAGAAAACTTGAGTAGTGGGGTGCTGTGGTTTTGGCTGGAGCGAGGTGCAGACTTGCATATGGCCCAGCTGATGCCACTGCCACTCACTGTCTCTTGCTTCAGTAAAATCAGACTGGTTTTACCTTTCTGGTACCGGCTCACCCAGGTAGTCCCGGACAAAGGGCCATTAATGGGTGTGTGTAAGTTTACATTAGTATTTGTGTGTTTTTGTAAAGGTTTAGTTTGTATTTTAATTTTTGTTTTCCTGTTAGTTTAGATCACTTTGGTTATGTGTTCTCCAAGTTAGTCTTGTTGAATTTAGTTTTTTTCAGTACAGAGCCAAGATACTGGCTGGAAAGAACGTCTCCTAAATGACCTATTTTGTGTCAAGTGGGACGTAAAACCTTGTTCCGTTTCCATTTCCATGTCACTGCTCTTAAAGTATTACGATAGTAACATCACTTGTTTTGGTGCAGTATAACGATGGTCAACAAAATATCAGCAAAACCAAACCTAAATAAAATGTTACAATTATTCAACATCAACAGAGTCTTAAAAGTTCTGTAAAATACAGAGAAGGCTAATGTTAGATAAAAAAAATACCAATCACAGCTTGAACTTTGTAGATATCATCTTGGCGCACTCTGACATCATTCAGCTTTTTCTTCAATGCCAATTATAACAAACAAGAAGCTCCGCTATCGCCGAGCGATGTGTCGTTTCCATTGAAATCTTGCCAATTGCCACGCAACAGTGCAGAAACTACTTGTACGACAAGTCCTGAACAAATCGAAGTCATGAAGTTGGACAGTTAAGGTGGGCCGATATGTAATAAACATGTGCACTCAACCGTGACACGATCGAGTTGCTTTCATTGTTTTATAGGTGTCATAAACAAACTGACAACGGTCGAGTTGTCTATATCACCTGCATACCGACGACTTCCTGTGGCGAAATTTTCTAAGTCCACAATGTAGAAATTGCTCACATGACCCTGATCACGCCCACTTAGGGAACACTCACTCATCACAAGACAAAGCCTTCGCATGGCCAACCCGTGTACAAAATTTGAAGTCTCTAGCGTTAGGCGTTGCGGAGATTTTACACGGGGTGTAAAATTCTAAAACGGGTCAGCTGACCCTGACCATGCCCTTTTCAGGGATGGCTTGACGTCAGCAGGCTGGGACTTGCTACCTTTAACCTACAGACCATTTTCTAACTACACTCATTACGAAGACATGAGAAGCGGTGCAAAATGTACAAATTGGGGTAGTTTGGGGCACTTAGGGGTCACTCACGGTCATCGGCAATGTCACCATTCGATTCAGCGCAGACGACTTCCTATTCGACTTTCATAGAAACTATGTGTCTATCTTTTACTGTTTTCGAGATACAGCCGGTTATTTGCCGAAAGTCGCCGATTTTGACCCACTCCACCTGCATTTGGTGCCCCTGTAGGGGTGACCCCGGTCGAATTTCGCGGAGATCTTTGGCGTCAGAAAACTAGAGTCCCTGGGCTATTGTGTGGTGTTGTTTGTGTGATCCTGCATTTAGCCATTTTAGTAGAACACCGACTTGTGACGGACAGACCGACGGACAGAGAGATGGACACAGGGCCATGGCTAGTACCGCGGATGCTTAGCATCACACGGTAAAAATAAATCCAAAAAAAATCCAAAATGATACCAAAAAAATTATATTATGTTGAGTTATAACATGTATTTAAAAAGTTTAAAAAAATTCTGCTGTCTGTGAAAAATTTACAGTTCTGCAGTCATTCTAACCTCCACAGGCTGCAGTTTTTCTTCAGCTTTTTTCACAGTATCCATAGAAGCAAGGTGGCGTGATTCACGGTCTGCTAAATTTGCAGATATCTGCAATAATAATAACAATGAAGCCAGAACTAACATACACACGTTTAACGGCCCTTTTTCCGGGTCTACCCAGGTGAGCCGGTACCAGAAAGGTAAAACCAATCTGGATTTTACTGCAGCAAGAGACAGTGAGTGGCAGTGGAATCAGATGGGCCATATGCAAGTCTGCACCTCGCTCCAGACAGATAACCACGCCAACACTCCATTACTCAGTTTTTTACAGGCCGGATGCCCTTCCTGCCACCCAACCAACAGTGTCAAAGCACTGAAGGCTTTGACGCTGTTGACAATATACTGACAAGTACAGTATATTCATAAATAAATCAATAAATGTTTGAGTGATGATGACTGGACATCACCTGAAGCCACAAAATTTTTTACACAGTTATTCAGGTAGTGTGACCTGACATGCAGCAATTAACAGCTAACAAAACCGACATCAGCATTTGTAGAAGTACAATACACATCACAAACTTAGCACAATCAGTTCACAGTCACACATTCACGCACCATTCTTGTTCATCGAGACATCTTTTCCATGTTAAGCACTGTCCTTCTAAAGAGAACCTGTGAGGATAACTGAAACAAATTTACACAGGTTGCATGTCCTTCCATCACCCAATCAAGTGTCAATAAACTGCCTACAATCAGGAAAATCAATCTCCCTCTGCGCTCATTCTTTCTGAAGCCACCAACAGCAACACTTATTTAACATCCTCATTTCCACGGCAATCTGGGTAAGCTGGCACCAAAAAGATAAACCATTCTGTGCTTTAATGAGGCAAAAGATGATGGGGTGGTAGTGGCATTAGCTGGACCATCACCATATGCAATCATCTGAACCTTACTCCATACAGACAACCATGACAGCACCTTGTCACTGAATCTGAATTTTTTACAAGCCAGATGCTCTTCCTGATGCCCAACCAACAGTGTCAAAGCACTGGATCAACTGCTTAATCTACCAACTAACTCCAATATGAAGGGAATAGCACTCTCTTTGCACCAGATCTCTGATAGTAGTATAGTTTCATCAGAAGTGTACTTGATTCAAATATTTAAATGTTTGTTCTCTAAAACAAAATTACATATCTCAAACAACTCCATTTTTATTAGCAGCTGCTGCAAATATGACAAACACACCAAAGTTCTTTGGATAATTATGACACTAGTTAACAGACCTTACTCATAATAGATAAGCAATCACCTCAGCTGCCTTCTCTTTGTTCTGTTTGAGGTATTTTATCTCTGCCTGATATTCACGAATAAGTACTTGCTACAAAACCCAACAAATAATAATTATCAGTTTTGCATACTGAAGCCATAACAAGTTATATGATCATTAAAATATGCATAAACAGTTAGATACAACATATCAACAGGAACAAAATATTAAACAAGAGGGCATTCGTACTGTGCACGCTTCTGCCAGAGTGTCGTTACCATTGACAGCAGCACAGCACAGCAGCAGGTAATCTAATTCCAAACTCAACACTAAACTTTCACAATTTATTCAACTCTTCCGTGGTCCATTATCGACCTATTCTTAAAATTTTATGAAAATCAACCAATATCTTCTCGAGTTATCCTACTAACAGCAAAGCAACAAACAAATGACAGTAATAATAGTACTTCCACAACAAATAGCATAGGTAACTGTATCCTGCATAAATATTATCGATCAATCGATCGATCAATCACAAAATTTTAGAGTGCTACAGCCATTAATGCCAGTACATATGATTGACTATTAACCATAATAACTATTAAAAACAGAGCAGTAGCCAATAAGCCATGTTTCAGAAAGTGATCAGCATTTACACTGGCGAGTCAGGTTCATTTCCTACTGAGACCTACAAAACTCACTGATGAGAGTAGCAAAAGAATACAAAAAATCTTCCATCAAGCTTCACATACACCCGTTTCACGGCATTTATCCTTTACCCGGGTTAGCTGGCACCAGAGAGGTAAAACCAATCTAGATTTTACTGAAGCAAGAGACAGTGAGTGGCAGTGGCATCAGTGGGGCCATATGCAAGTCTGCAACTCACTCCAGACAGACAACCATGCCAGTGTCTCAGTTTTTTACACGCCGGATGCCTTTCCTGCCGCTCAACCAACAGCATCAAAGCACTGAAGGCAACTCAGGCTTCAAGGAAGGCAAACTGTGCTCTCTAATGAAGGGTGCAATAAAACATTCAAAAGCAGTCTTGAATATTACACTAGTAACAATGCTATTTTCTGAATAAAAAATCAAATTATACTATGCAGAAAACTGAACAAGTGTCACAGCAAATGCATTATCTTCCTGGCTCACACCTGTTCTTTTCGTAAATTTCTGATACTGTCGAGAGCTTTCACATAGCGTGTAGATGCAAATATGTCATCAAATTTCTGCTTTAGCACCTTTCCTTCACTCAGTGGCCTTCATCAAACAGCACACAATACCAGTATTCACAGTCAACATTTGTACCAAGCAAACAAATCCACAGGAAAAACAAAAATTATACTCAATCCACATAAATTACTACAAAATTTTCTGACTGCTGCTGTCACTGGCATGTAAAGCCAAGCTCCTCTAAGATAGTCTCAGGGGTGTTCCATCAAAGCAATTTCTGTGCATCATGAGAGCTCTCAGTCATCATGGATGGGCAGCGGCTTTAACAGGAGCAGTTCCCTGTGTGCCTGGGTGTGACTATTGTACAAAGAGCACAGAACAAAGATGGCTGCCAACCTTAAATGCAGAAACCATACATCAGCCTTAGCTCAGATTTCTTGTACACTATGACCAACTCAACTTCCCTGAGTGCCTGTACTTGCTAACATCGCCCTACCAGAGCTCTGACAAATGGCAGCATCGGATACTTTACTAGACAAGGTACTCAGACATCTGAAGTGGCCTGTCCACAATGATATTTTTAACCACCTACCTCAGCTTCCTCGTGTACTGACGTCCTCTGTGGACAGGCATGGCATCATCTAACCAAAATGAGGCATGGTATGATTCTTGGGGAGTCAGCTAGAGTGGTCAACCAGTCACTTGTGACTGACCCTACAATTCAGCAACCTGGTTTCAACCTTCCTTATTGGACATGGTGTGCACTGAACCACTTCCGCACTGACCAACGTCCCGTGCTGCAAATCTGCATAACTGAGGCCTGGCGTTTTTTGACAAGTGCAGATGTGAGATGATACAGACAATGTGACAAGTAGTATACGAGTGTCCAGGAAGCAAGATTCATGATGATGGCCTGCAAAGATTGCATTCTGCTGATGATGTTGCAATTAACTGGCTGGAAGGAACATGTGAGAGCATAGAAAACAGTGCAAATGCTGCAGGCAACAATGCTTACCAACTTGAGTCTTCCTGGTGACAAAATATGACATTTTCAAGGACAGACTTGGAGACTCCCAACAAAGCAACCATCTGCAATAATTAGCAGAATGAACTGAATCAACTTCAGATCAAGTGTGTAATTAACAACAAGCTTATGATCTGATCAACAATACCTATCAAGCCACACAAATCTACACTGCCCCCCAAAACAAATGTCCACCATGTATTCTTCAATAACTCACTCAAAATTGTCTGATTCGAACGATTTTTCATACACAGAATCCTGAAGAAATTTCACATAACTGGTTTTGATCATGTCCACCACATCTGAAAAATGTTACCACGGTACCTAGTGAAATGCAGATTTCACGCATCTGATTGAAGTTGCAGTGCTTCCCTCAAAAAAGTGAATGCATTTTAAATAGCCAGTTTTTGCCATACAACAAGTGTACTTCGGACACAGTGTAGTCTACATCTGAAAATGAGAAATTGCAATTTACAGTACACAATATATAACAAATTAGTTAGTAGTACAATGTTTGAGCTTTGCACAAGGTGCCTTATGTGCACAATAAGGTTCACCTCACGATCCATCTCAGCACATTTTGAGCCAACGCTGTGTTTCTCGCCATTCGGCAGTAATCTTGTAATGACACTGTCCAGTGATTTCATCTCAACCTTACTACGCTGTCAACACAAACATAACAAGGCAATGGTAGATATCATATTCCGACCCATGTTTGGTGCTGGTGGGTCATTTTTACTGAAACAACAAAGCCTTCTTCGTGTTGCCTACTGCTGGCCATTATGTGTAAACATGACGGCATCCATAAAACCGGAAATACATAACATCGCAACGCTGCCAGAGGAGGATCGAACGATAGCCATAGGCAACATGCCAAAAAATTTGGTAAAGATCGGATGTGCAGTTCCGGAAATATGCTCGTGGTCAGACAAGCAGAGAAACACACAGACATGATCATCACAACACTCTGCTCACCTATGAAGTCGGAGTAATTGTTCACTGAAATGATTAATTGCATCAACAGCAATGACAAGTGCATAAATTAAAACAGTTGCCTACTTTAATTAGAATGCTGATAATCTACAAGAATACATTTTACAGCCCAATACAGCTGGTAAATAATAACAATACACAGTAAAATATCACTGACATGGCTTTAATACCAAACAACATGAAATACTGACACAACACCAGCTGCATTGTCACTGTTACAAAAAAAGTACAAAATCTGGCAGAAGTTGTCCATGTAGCTCTAATGTACTGTACTTGATGATTGCCATTTCATTCAATGTAACCAGTGACATCAACAAGGTGCTGGCACAAGCTATACAACACCAACTCGATAAATGAAAAAATACCTTTTGAGTAGCAAGAAGTGACCGTATTACCATACATTTCTGACCAGTTATGTCGCGAAACTGTAAACGAATCTGTGCCTTCACTTCAGTATCTCCAGCCACCTGACAAATACCACAGTCTATTAAAGTACCATTTTACCGGAAACATTTAAGCCCACATTATTGCTGTACAGACAACTGTTATACAGCCATTATATGGTCAACTATTGTTAGCTGGCAACCCAAGTTAAGAAGTGGAGTATTTTGTTGAGGCAAAGTTTTACTGCAATGTAGTGTGCATCATTCATTGAGGCAGAAATGAGTGCAGCTGGATGGAAAGGTAGAAGTTGTGGCAGGGAAAGGAAAGAAGTCCAGTCACATGCAGCAGGCAGATAAATAAATTATGGCACGTCCTTTAATAATACATGTCATTAAATGCTAATGGATGCAGGCAATTCCTTTGTAGGCTGCCCAGTCACCGCTAACACAGTTTACTACTAAAGCTGGGGATGGACTGTTTGCAAAATTAACTAAGCCACTCATCATGACAGAAAACCATTTCAACAATAACAATCATGTGAATACAGTCTTACACAATCAATACATGACAGTGACAGAGTAAAACCATCAATTACGGCTAGTAAAATCTGGATGTCAGTGAATGGATGACTACTAAAAACCTAAGTTCTGGTGTCAGTATGACTTATGCATTATATTGCTGCAATTAACTGTGAAAATAACACTTTTTGTAATATCTTGTTTAATTTAGTACTAAGAAAGTCACCTTTAAAATTAACAGATGTTAATCCAAATGACAAAATTTAATCCTAACTGCCAATTTACATTTAAAACTTTGGCAGTGTTTGCCAAAATCAGCTATTTGTCATATATTAGAGTTTATTCCCACAAACTTTCATTTGTGCTCATAAAACACACTAATTAACATACCAGCAGTTATAAACTGAAAATGGTAGACAACAGTTACAACGTACACAGTGCATAACTGAATCAGCAAAGTGTTACTGGAGTATTTTGAAACACTGTAATATTACCTTAGGATCATGAATAAATGCTGCTCCTTGCTTGCCACCAGGTGGAAATTCTCCCGTAGTCATGTATTTCAGACATTCAATTATTGTCTATATAAATACAAAACGTTCATTGTTCACAATATTGAACAGAGCACCAGAATGGAAAGTGCTGCTAGATTCTGCTGGCACATTCTGCCCAAAATGGCAAAATGGCAAAAGGTGCTAAGAAATACAGCTAGAATACTCCCTAGCATTTATGATCTTATAATCCCATTTTCAAGTCAGAGTACGCTAGCAATAGATGCAAAGTACCAGGTAACTGCCTTAAGCAAATGTCTCTGGCTAGGTTCAAATAGCACAAAACGATTTGCTGTGTTTTGCTAAAAAAAATTACCACAATAATAATAAAGTGCATCACAGTAACTAAATAATAAGTCAAGAAGTTGTACTATTTTATGTTAACAATCGCTGTAGTCAGACTCTCTCTAGTCAGGTGGCTGTAGCTGATCTGACTACTCAACCACAAGTTATCACTAGATATTCTGTCCAGTGCAAACTCCGACAGTCTAGCCATGTTTCATCCTGCTGTTTGTTTATCAGACTGATATTTGCAGTTCAAGTTTCCTTTTCATTTTTTTTTATTTCTGACTACTGCATGGTTTGTTATCCATTGAACAACGTAAATTACTAAACATTCTTGACCACCATCACTGTCGCCATTTGTGATCCAACAATTTGTAACCAGAAAACTCTTTGTTCAAACGGTTTCAAAATTGAACAATTTGTACTCCCCAGTACTCGTCAATGGTCACAAAATGGATGCATACAATGCTAACAATGGTCAACGCCGGCGGCAAAGATCAAACGCTGTCATGCACATTGTGCGCATCAGATAACTCAAACAATGCACGCGGCACAGACGGTGGCAGTTAAAGCTCGTGAAAGACTGGAGTCGACCAGCTAACCAGCTGCTAATTGCTAACATGCACAACAATTGTGCATCATGTGTTCACGGTATTGTTATATGCGTCAGCTCACGATCACAACAGTGCATACAACGCACAAAACGACGTTTGATCTTTGCTGCCGGCGGTTTAATGATCGTTGTTAGTGGTTTTGAATGACTGTTGGTAAAATACGGAACTGCGGAATGTGAAATGCGGAAGGTAAAATGCGGAACTGAAACTGTAGAAAGGTGCTGTGGAACAGTGGTTATAATGTGTAATGCAAAAAATTGCGTATGTGGGTGATCTTATGTCCACTGGAGGGCATATTTAGTTCCCATGAAATGGGCATGTGTTGTACATTAGTTGTTAAGGTCTAACTGCATAAAGTTTGAGTAGGTATTTTGAGACTGACATGCCACAGCTAAATGTTATTAAATTTCAAGATTTACTGATCAGCCATTTATGTAGATCTAGAATACTGGCCTGTAACAGACGAGCAATGTAGCAGCCACGCCGAAAACGTGCTGTAGACAGAGGTTGACGATTACCTGTGATACAGCGATCGAGCACCAGAGGTCGGAGGTAGGCCTATAATAAACTTATTTGACCGACGACAGTGCAGTTTATCACGCTGTGAGTGTCCACTTTGTCAAGCTAAGTTGACAAAACATTTCAACGACTGACATGCTGAAGCAAAATTTTCAATGTCCGGAGTTTGGGACAAAGCTCCAGGAAGAACCACTATTTTTGAAGATATATGAAATTTCTTTCAAACACAGTGTGCGATAAGTGAAAGGGAGCTCTCGTGCCAAAAAATAGCTGAGTTATGCACTCTGCCATTTTCGACAGAACACCGACTTGTAACAAGCACAGACACGTGTTTAGCATTATGTATTATGGATTGTAGGCCTTGTGGGTATCGACAAAAACGTCAAACACAGTAGTAACTTTTATTAATATCATTTCTCAACACCTTTCAGTTAAACACACTTTGCAGCAAATGGCAGATTAAGATTACGGTAACATGTAATGCAGATGTGGAAAGTAGCGTTTTATGCTACTTTCCACATCTGCATTATGCAGTTTACTGCTGCACCGGCCACACAATGCGTGCAGTAAACTACGTAATAGCTGCGGTCGCGTGTCTGACCTGTGGACCAATCACCGTCGTTCCGCATTTTTCATTCCTCATTTTACCTTTCGCATTCCACATTCCGCAGTTCCGCATTTTACCCATAGACGTTGTTAGCATCGATAGGTGTACTGGGCATGTGCAATCTGTGAATGTGACACCCTAACCCCAATCTTACCATAACCCTACCTAACAGTAACTGTCAGTGTCACATATGCACATACGCATTTTACGCACAGCGGCACAGCGCCAGTACGCACAACACTGCACGACAAGAACACCGCATATAATTACTTCAGAATTTGAGAAGTTTTACATACCGTTTTTCCAGTACCATTTGGACCGAGAATCAGAGTTAAAGGGGAAAAGAACGAGATGAATCCTCTGTCTTGGTCACTGGTACCGAAACTCCGAATGCCCTGAATTGACATTCGGTCGATGAAAGACATGTTTAGTTGACTTTCTTGGACTTGTCAACTAGTCGGATTTACAAAATAGTGAGCAAATAAGAAATAGCAATAACATCACCAAAACTATTTCACTGCAGCAAATTAACTGAAAAATATAAACATTGGCGGCAATAGAAAACGACAAACTGGGTACGATCCTAAAACATGTATGATTCAGTTATTGACACATTTGGTGAGGACCGTATACCGTATTTCAAATTCGACGACAATCGGTCTATCATTACATTTACTTTCACTATCAAGAAGCTTAAGTGTCGCAGAGCGACCGTGCAACAAGCTATTTCAGTTGAATTATTGCCAAATCCTGCGCAATTGTGTTCGACTAATCGCATTTGAAAAAATTTGCAATAGGTGAACGACCTTCAAGATCATTCAAGGGCATTGGAAATGGCGCGATTCGTTAGGCCATGTGGCACTTACTATTGATGATTTGTAGTAAAACGTGTCTATTTTGTACTATTTCTGAGATACTACTATACGTTTATTGTCGCCTATATTATACTAAAAGTCGTTGACGTTGTTGCAGAAATTGTGAAACGTCAGGCGCTGAGCGCAGTAGCGTCTTTACTTGCATTGGGCAGTGGGCACCCCCCGGCCCCAGCCGAACAGGGCCCCTCGCTGGAAAGTATTTACCGGGTTTCCCTTACAGTTGTTCTTTGCGAAGGTAATAATTAAGATAATTAGTTTTAAAAAATTATTTCACCTCAGCCAGTTGGGGGCCCCTCAAAAAGAAAAATAATCCTGGGGCCCTGGGCACGTGCCCATGCCCATTGGTAAGACGGTCCTGGCCGAGCGAGCCAAGTCGTAAATTATTTTAGTTATGTAGCACCAAGGTTGTTTAGGTCTGCAGACTACAAGTACATGTATTGCTTCACATCTAACAGCCGTAAAGCGAATGACGGATGTCAAAGCCTGGCATTATTCAAAAGGGATAGGCCTATGCCTCGTCGATCCCTATCAAATAAAGATGCAAGTATGAGCTTATCACAAAGTGTGGATTACTGTTAGTGCTATATCTACTAAAACGTTGACTCTCACCTGCCTCTTCATTCTAGAATCTTGATGATTGCCGTAACCGGGCCAGATTGGGGCAAGGGACGGTTTTCTCAGGGGGCACGAAACTGCTTTGAAGCACGCGCTCAAGTGTGGGACACTAGTGTGGGACGTTGTTGATCATGCACTTCTGGAGATTGTTCTACACTGTGAGTCAAAAAAATCAACACACTAAACTCTTGCCCATAACTTCCGCAAATGTTAACCGATTTTCAGAATTCTTTCGCTGACAGACTCAGTGGTAAATTTGCAACGAATGCGTGTTTAAATATTCCACCACACCTTAAATATGTCGCTACACTACCTAGTAAAATATCTACCTTCAAAAATCACAGTGCAGCTTAAGAAGTAATTGAAGCAAACTGCCACGTAAGACTTAGCCACTCAAAAACTGTTCTAAAATATTTGTCTGGTAAAATATTCATTATTTAATCCACACTAACAAAATCACGTTCACGCGAGCTATATAAAAAATCCCATTATTTTTATCGATTGGTACACAACTGCTGTAAAATTGACGAAGAACACGTCGCACAATAGACATCAGGTTGTTATTGACAGTGTCAACGGCGAGTAGAGGGCCGATATCCCGTTGTAAACCCTCCCACTATAGAAAGTCTTCCCTGGCGTACCGGTAACTTAATTACTGGTAATGTGACGGCGACACCGACCGGTCTGAGAGAGGTGTGAAGAACAAACATGACACGCTCTTTAATGTGCGTTAATTGCTCGCGCGCGCTCCGCTCGACGCTGCTCGTGTCACTGTGATGTCACGCCGTCAATTGACCTCCGCCACGCGCGCACCTGTCTGTCAATCACCGCGGTGCAATACCGTCGTGTCGACAGATGCGACTGCGCAGAGACGACAGTCTGTTGTACACTACAGTGCAACGTTCTATCAGAACTGCTCTTATCGATACGGGACGATACGATAGGATACAGCGGGTTTATTGACGTGGCTCAAAAACCGACTGTTAGCCAGTTAAATTTAGCGCACGGAACGAACAAACAAAGCATGTCTCTTCACTGTAACGAAACAGATTCGCGTTTTCCTTTCTACAACTGTCGACAGTATTTTCAGCAGCAGCAGCAGCAGCTACTGCAGCAGTCGGTGAGCAACTGGACATCATTTTACCGCATGTACCATCAACAACAACATCTGCAGCACGCAGCAGGGCCAATGTCGACATCTCCGTACCTCGACTGCCGTAATGCCGTACTACCGGCGTGCTGCTGGAGTCAGCTGAGCAGCATGACGACTAATGCGGCCGAGTTTAACGGCGGCTGGAATCAACATCCCGCCAGGTTTGAAATGTTTAAATTGTTATGTACGGTAAATAATAGTTATTAATTATTACTGGTCTTAATGTATGGACATTAGCTTGAGCATACTTGCTTACTTGGACCACGAGAGGTATATAGTGTGCTATAACATTAATGGTAGATATTATTATTACTAGGCTAAAGTTAGGCTATAACAAGAATATAAAAAATCACATTATAAGTCTGTGTTCAGCTACCTGCGTACGCTGACAACGTGGCACTGCCCGCATTCGCCAACTGCACGCCGCTGCTGCAGCAATTGATCGATATCCCATGCCCGCCGGGCCCACAGCAGCAAACCTGCAGAAGCGGGTTTGCGGCTGTTGGGACAGACAGACGGCCGGCCGGACACCGTACCGTTTCATACACCCTGCTCTCCATACTACGCGGGCAGTGTCAATAACCGCAGACGTCAGAGAGAGCTCTTTGTTGTTCCGACGTATGCCTACTTCTGTCGCGATACAGCGCTTTAACTCCGTGTTTTTACACAAACACTCACTGTTGACCAGGCGGACCTCTGACATTTTTGGTTTTATTGACACCGCTCACACTATGCGGCAGGGACTATGTGACGGTACGATGTCCCCGTCCGTCTGTCTGTCTGTCCCATATAAGTCTATCAACGGCTGCAGCAGCGTGCGGCGAGTTTGCTGCTGTGGGCCCGGCAAGCAGAAGAAATCGGTCGACAGCGGCGGCTGCCGGTCGCCGCAGCAGCACTGCGCACAGCAGCACGACATTCAGAAGCAAATGCGAGCAGTGTCACGTTGTCAGCTGACGTAGGAAGCTGAACACAGACTTGTTCTTTTTGTTTTAACCCCGGGGATGTTTACTACTCGGGATTTAATTTTTTAAAGTTAGTATAATAGTCTGCGACCTTGTGTGACCTTCACCGCAGGTTCGCTGACGTTGTACCGTCGACGTCTGGTGGTGGCTGTGGCGTCAGAGATTCACCGCCGTGGACCGGTGGCGTCAACTGGACGTCTTGCGACGCCGTTCGGCGACCGTCGAGTCACGACTCGCGAAGGCTGTGCGGAGACGCCGCAGTCACTGCTGCTAGCTGGATGCACGTGGACGACGAGACTGCATCAGACAGCTGCCAGCAAGCGGGCGCGTCTCACGTCACGGTCTGGACGTCACCGCCGGCTGTTACCGTCAGCGGAACTGTTCAACACTCGACAGTCGACCAGTTCCAGACAAGCATCGACGTAAAAACGTTTTTACATATTATTATTATTGTCACGTTTTACGTTTATAAACGCATCTGTTTTATTTTTGAACGTTTTATTATGGAAACGTTAGCGCAAATGTAGGCCTAACTGGAAATAGTATTTTGATGATATTTTGCATCGTTTGCTACATTACTAAAATAAATGGACAAATCGACATGGTAAAATTATAATACAGAAAGCACAGTGTGCAAAAAATTGCGTTGTTTTACACTGAGAGATGACTAACGTTTTTAATCAAGTTTTGAACGATTACAGTTAGTTGGGTTTTAACGTTGTTAACTTGTTTATTTTTTCGTTAACGTTTTTTATGCAGACCAGTTCGCCGACCAAGTTGCGTCGTGGCGTGGTGCGTCGTCGTGGCAGCAAAGATGCGCTCGTGCCGCTCATCATTCGAGCGATCCTGTCGGCCGCCGACGCACGTCTCTCGCTGGCCGACATCTGCCGCTACATCGAGCGGCACAGCGCCGACTACGCGCCGTGCGACGACCAGGCGGCGGCACGCTGGCACAGCAACGTCCGGCACACGCTGTCGCACTACGAGTTCTTCGTCAAGTGCGGCCGCGTGCCGACCGGCAGAGGCAACTACTGGACTGTTCACCCGGTCTGCCGGGCAGCGTTCGCCGCCGATGATTTCAGCATCAAGCGCGCGCGACACGCCGTTCAAGTCTACGAGAAGAGCGTTGGCGTACGCACGTCGTCATCGAGACACGACCATCGCACCTCCGCAGATCCGATCTGCTGACTGCTTCTAGTTAACACAAGTGCAAGCCGCTGTTCTGCTTGTCGCTGTATAGACTTCTCGCATTTATAGTGATAAGTTAAAATTCGTTCTGTTATTTTAACGCTCACTGCCTAATAGTAATATAATCGTTTGACTGTTCCTTGCGAATGCATGCGGTAGTGCGGTTACTTTCGACGTCTTGACTGCTGACGAATGACGACGAACCGGCATTTCGTCATATAAACCGATAGGCCTCTGTAGATAGAATGCGTGCGATTTCGTTCAGTCCTATTAGAACTTTAGAATTAATATATTTGTTATTAACATTACATTATGACTGTTTATCGTACTCGTATGTTAGTCAGTAAAACACCTTTCGACATTGTCACACGCGTTGTCCAACTCAGTTTCGTCTTCAAAGGCAGAATTCTGTGATTCATAGTAGAGCTAATTACTTCGCCCCCAACAGGGTGGAGTGTTGTGATGAGCGTGTCTGTCTATCTGTCTGTGCGCGAGCATATCTCCGGAACTACGTGACCGATTTTCTCATAATTTTTCTGCCTGTTACTGATGGCCGTGGCTTCGTTCTCCTCTGGCGGCGTTGTGATACGTCATGTGCTTCCGGTTTTAGGGATGACCTCACGTTTGCACATAGTGGCCAGAATACACTCGAACAACACTCAAACTGACCACCTGACAGCACCTGACCCGCGGCGGAGTCTGGGGCCCTATTAACAAAATATCTTACGACAGTCTTACGATCATCTTACGATAATGTCGAAGTTACGATTGACTTGACGCCGTTGACGGACGTCTAATTTATGAAACATTTTACGAAGGACGCAAGGCTTTTCTTGGGTACGATTTACTGCAAAATGGTCAGTTTGTCGCAAATTGGCTTACGATATTCCTAAGAGAAATCTCAGCACGTTGTAAGTCACTATCTCTAGTCGATCTTACGATAAACTTAAGATTATCTTATTAAATCGTGAGATATTTTGCAAATCGCCCCCCTCCCCGCGGGGGGGTGCGATAGCTTATGACGAGACTTATTTTATTCGTTGTGGACTAATTTCGGTGCCAGACAAAATATGACAATCTGATTTCACCTATTTGTTTCGTCGCGATAACTCACCGTGTAAATGTAAGCCTATATTGCATCGGCAGTGATCGGGCGTGGTCGTCAGTCGTCACGGACTCACAGTGCCGAAGCTAAATTTAGTTCGATGGATTTGCTTGCGGCGGCCGCGCAAAGATCTTAGACCAATCATCAGTTCATCACTTGACCACCCGTGTGAACGACGCCCCATCGCCGATCGAGATTCGGTATTATTGATGCTAACCTAATTTATAGAAATCTACACGCAAAGAGCTGCAGTTGATGCATGATCGTCCTTATCATGCCAATTGATGATAAACAAGCAACATCCACAGCGCGCTCCTTTGTGTACGGATCTTACTTAATTCATGACCTACTTTTTCTCCCTATCTCTACAATAGAGTCTGGAGTGAGTTAACGTGTTGTAACTCACTCTCCCATTCGCGCCTGGCTTGTTCACGCTTGAGTGCACACATCCA
>Ga0126329_10000121_pt1 | contig 16848 bp, 5 predicted proteins | sample InaspJWI85metaG_FD_104915 | JGI IMG/M metagenome (GOLD analysis project Ga0126329, IMG submission 104915) | Marine gutless worms symbiont microbial communities from Oahu, Hawaii - Inanidrilus sp. 2 OAHU.JWI-85 metaG | ecosystem: Host-associated > Annelida > Digestive system > Unclassified...
CTACTGCCGGGTATATGGCGTGATTCACTTCACGTCACCTGCGGGCTGACTGCCTGTACACCGGGATCAGCTCCGGGCCCAACGCTCGGTAACGAGTATGGGAAAACTTTACCTTTTTTACCTTTTACTTCCTTTGCATGTGTGCATGCCCAAGCTGTGAAATAGGGAGATGGTACAAAAGTATCTCAAAGGGTTTACTTTTGCTTTAATAGTAATTTGCTTTAGTAGTAATAGAAACACCAGTGCCAGTGACAATGCAGGTTTTCAGTCTGATTGATTTTCATGTTACCCAACCAGTGGTAGGCTTGTCGAACACTGTCTGTGCCTTCAAATTTCTTGAGGTCATTTGCTATTAGAGATAATAATAAGGACACCACCTTGTAATCACATGCATTGTCAGTGTTAACTACTGAAGTCTGTCACATGTAAGCTGAAATTTCTGGAGTCTCCACAGTTATGGCTGGCTAGTAGCTGCCTTTCCTATAGTCCCCAGTGACGTCCAGTGTAGTGTTTGTGCTGTGTCTGTAACGTCATTATTGTATTTTATCATGACATGCTGAATGTGTTGATTTGGCACAGAATCTCATCCTGGTCTAAAACCAAACAACGCGAGATCATTGCCATGTCAACTTGATCGTTAGCTTCCTCTGCTCCTGTACAACAGTGTGGACACTCGCTGCAGTCTGGAACAGTGCCTCTGGCTTGTACTTAACCATATTTTTGGACTTAACCCACACCTGAATATAAACTGCACTCTTGTGTTTTTACAGTAAATGTCTTTTATTCTGGAAATTACAGTAACCTTCAGTATGTTTATACCTGGTGTCACAATGAAAATTTGTTATTAGCCACTGTAAGGTGCTAAATATTTCACAAGATAGTGTAGGGACAGTAAATTGTAGTGAAATCTAATCACAACTTTATTACAGATTTACTGTAGATCCTCAGAATTTTGAAAATTGGTAAGCATTTGACAAATATATTTGCAGTAGTATCATGGCACTTTTTTGACATACAGTGGCCAGTAACAGGATTTTTTGCCACATTGTACTGTTTAATATTCACTTGGTGAACTACGTGTAGTTTAATGTGCTGATGACACGGTTCCCGCTACCCGTCACACAAGCAATGTTTCGTTAGTCACGGTTGCTGCAGACTGATGTAACTGATATACTTGGTTCATTGACAAAATATTGTGGCAGAGCTACAGTTTTTGGCACTGAATACAGTTTTGTTGTGTTCTTATTGACAGCATAATTTTTGTTGTTTTTTGTAGTCTGCAATAATTAATTGTTGACCGTCACTTTGTTACTGCTTATTTCAAGAGTGTAGCATGCATTGGGCATTAGACGTGTAGACCGTTGGTTTGTATGTAATGTATATGGATTGGACAACGAAGTATTTTCCTGCGGTGTTGTTTATTCAGCATCGGTGTGCATGCATGATAACTTACCTTGCATTCAGCTCATCAATTGCAGTTGCATTTTTCGGACATGAATGTCCAGATATTGATTAAATCATAAATGAGAGCAATATGGTATTTCATCAGACATGGAGAGAAGTGTTAGTAGATTTCAGAATGGATATGTTTACTGGTTACAGAAACACACAGGTGCATAGGTTGGTCGTAATCGTTGTTTGCAATAAGATTGTCTTGATAATTATGATATTTGCAGTTTTTGCCTGTTTTTGATTCTTGGTCCATTAGTCCGTTGTGTTGTTTTCAAATGTTTGTCATTGAAGTAATATGAAATCAATGACCTGCAATAAGGCTCAATAAAAGGCAGCATTACAACAGCAATACAGGATACTAAGTGTTTGAATGTTGTGCATATATTGGTTGAAAGTTACGCCTACTTATCATTGCTTTCACAAATGGGGGTATGCCAAACAGTTCACGTTTAAATTCAGGTCTCTGATGAAGCTTTACATGTATTCACAATGTTAAACAACACCGCAGTAGCCCAGTATGCCTGTGTAGTTTTGCATGTATAATACTTTTGCCCTTTGCCTTTATTAATGTCCATTGTTAGAGCAATCATTTTCAGGTACTGATGGATGCTGGTGCTTAATCTTATTCTATGAATGTTGTAAGTACAAATGCATGAACAATTGTAAATAAATATAACAATATTAAATGTTGTAAATAGCATTTGTTTGACTTAACTGATGTGTATTTGTATCAATTTGCGATGATTATTTCGTGCTGAACCAGTCAGTTTTAATTGAGTATATGTCCGTGTGCAGCAGTTTTTTTCTTTCTGTTTGTTTGCATTGCAAGCCTAATAGCAATATCTATGCCTCTGCCCGTCCTATAGAGGGGTCTGAAGGCATCATGTTTTGGGGCTGTCTGCCATCTGTGCATATGTACACTGTGTCCCAATTGAAGGTACGCCAAAATTAAAACTACATAAATACGACATAATTCAACAGAGCTTTATGTCAATTTATCCGAACTAATTACTATTTATTTAACATCAGCTGTAAAAATGTCAACAAAATACACTGCATAGTTTTTGTGATATAAAAGTTTAAAAAGTTGTATTTGAAAACTTCAATTTCCAACATTGTGAACGCTCATTGGTTAATGTAATGTAATGTAAATTTATAGAGCGCGTTATCATATAAAATCTCGCATGCGTTACTGAACGAGTTGCCATGGGCGACATTTAGAGTTTGTGGGACATTGGAGTCAAGTGACCATGAGAAATAAAAAAACTAAACATTTCAGCATAAAATCCATTAATTTCGTATACTTCGTTGTCTTATGTTGATAACATGACTTGGACCCATAAAGATTTGCTGCATTGATGTAACCACGAGTTGCACAAACAGTTGCACAATTAATGCTTACATTTTCATCGATGCGATGCTGTTTACAAAGAAAAACATAATTATTCCAGATATTTTAAAGCATGATAGATGTTACTGTGGAAGATAGTTATTAAAAAGAGTTTCATTTTAGGCAGTCGTCCTGTTTGTTACTCGATTGACCGCCCGAGTACAAGGCTAAATGATTTTCTGCCCTGGCAACTTGACTCAAACTAATGTTCTTTAAATTTTCATATGTCAGAAACTAGGTTATACTTTTTGATGCAACTGTTACATGCTACATTAAATAAATGGTAATATATGCAGTTAAAAGGTACGTGTTTATGTTATATTGTATTTAAAAGGATTTAAATTTTGGCATCACTTCAGTTGGGACACTGTGTATGTGCTTGAGTAATGGCATGTGTGCACCCAGGCAGAGACATTTCTCTGCTCTACTTTGGCTATAAACCATCGCATCAGTTGTCCTACCCTTGTTTTGGTGCCATGGCTTAGCCATTGCAAGAAAAATAGGCTACTTAAGCAAACTCAAGTATTTCAAGTAATCCCACATCTCTTGTGCTATTTTTCTACATCATATCCCATTTCAGTTAGTAGTTTTAAGAATTAGAAGCAATTCCACCAAGCTTTTGTTGTTCTGCTCTTGCTTTCTGCTATTGAGTATTGCTATAAATTCTGTGGATATAATTTTGTTAATGTGTTTCTTTTAGTGACAGTGTTTCTTTTATTGTTTTTTAAGTGGATGGCATTGCATGCATATGCTGGATGAAAGCTTACATACATGGTCTAATACTGCTGAAATTTGGAGCATTTTACATGCTAGTGTAAGATGAGTAGTGATCTCTGTGTTTAAAAGGTGTAGTTTATCTTACCATTTTCATGTAGATAGACTGAATGGCTGTTTAGACATACTGATTTAAGCCCGACACTGCTCACATAAATATATAATATATGTGAAATCAAAACTGATCGTTTTTGCAGTTACCCTCATAGAACACTCTTTGTTAACTGGTAAGTCGAGCACTAGCGATATGGCATTGACTAGTTAACAGGTTGAACGTTTTATTCTATTTGTGTAATTTTTTGTAATTAGTTATCTATTTATCATTTATTTGGATACATTTTAATGAATGTCGATCTTTTTGTGTTTATTCTTGCTGTCTGTCCTTACTGCATTTTACAAGCACATCATTTGCTTTTGTCATCAGTTTGTTAGCAGATTTTCGGGTAATTTCTTACCGAGTTACCTACTGACTCTGGTTTTGCCCGTTTCTGAGACACTGAGCTATATTGATTGTATGGAGAATAAGACACACACACACAACCGTTTAACGGCCTGTGGTCCGGCACAACCCAGGACCTCTTTGGTCTTCCTCTTGGTCTTGGACTCTCAACTTCATACTCCATACATTTCTTCACCCAATCATCATCTTCTTTTTGCAGCACATGCCCATACCAGCACAGCCTGTTCTGCTGCAATACCAATGCTATGTCATCTATACTTAGTCTCTCTCTCAACTCCTTACTTGGGAGAATAAGAAGGAAAGATTATCAGCACTGAGCTGTGCTGTATATCACCATTGGACACATTGGTATGCACACTGGCAAACATGAGCAGTTGTTACACATGACTGTTGGTTTCAGTTTGTAAGTTTTTATGTATTTTTAACTAGGACCTGTTTGGTTGTTAGGGTTATTTTTTGTGTGGTTATTTTGTGTGCATATTCTGTTTTTGTTTGCCTTCAGTGCTTTGACGCTGTTGGTTGGGTGGCAGGAAGGGCACCCGGTCTGTAAAAAACTGAGTGGTGGGGTGCTGGCGTGGTTATCTGTCTGGAGCAAGGTGCATATGGTGCAGACTTGCATATGGCCCAGCTGATGCCACTGCCACTTACTGTCTCTTGTTTCAGTAAAATCCAGACTCGTTTTACCTTTCTGGTACCGGCTCACCTGGGTAGTCCCAGACAAAGGGCCGTTAAACCGTTGTGTGTGTGTGTGTTTCTGTTTTTGTTATGAATTTGTTTGTCCGTATCAGTACAAATAATCCCTTGAAAGACCCTTCTTTCATATCAGCTTCTTATGTGTGAACTCAGATATTAATGCAGTTAGTTATAAGTAAGTAAAAGTTATTTAATAGCATGTATCAAACGCACATGCAACGTTGAAATGTTGAATTTAACAGTTTGATCCATTGTTTGGACTGACTATCAGGGGGAGATTATTAAACTGACAGATGGAGTGATGAATCGCTGAATCAACTTTTACACTTCCTGTATTTTTATGGCTGTTTTCTATGTAACTATGGGTTGGCCAATTCCCTTTGGTTTCTTCCACTGCTGATTCCACAAGAACACCCTGGTGGATAAATGTTACAGGTATTTTGTTTGCCGGATGTCCTTGTTTTCACTGAACCATCATCATCATCATCATAAACATTTTTAAAGTGGCCTAAACAGTAAAAACTATTGCAAGGACCACTGAACCAACCATGTCATAGCACTGAAGAAAGTATGGTGGCCTGGTTTTATCGTTTGTTTATCTTTCGTCAGACTCCTGAAGAAAATGGCATTGTTTCAGTCATTTGTTACGCTCACCTGGACGGTGGCCAATGATGTTTTTGCATGTGTGCGTTACTTGCATGTATTGCGGTAGGAACGCTTTGAAAAAAATCCCTGTGTGTGAAAATGAAAATTTTCCTGGGCAAAGGAGTGTGCACTCTCGTGTTTGCTTTCTTGTTTTGTTCACATTGTTGATCAATTGTGCCTGCTGAACACATAGTGTAGTTAGTCGTCCGTCGAATCTGTTGCTATGTCGCGTGCACGCCGGTGATTTGGACGTGCCATGACTGCAAATAATTGCTCAGCACGAGTTTTGCATTTACGATATTTTTCTAGTTCTCGCCTGTTGAAAGTTACTGCCTTTACGTGGCTAATTGCAGTCGGCCGCGGAAATTTTTTCTATCGCACCGGCGCTGATTTAGCATACAGGGTGGGTCAAAAAATTGAGAATGTGTATGTTGTGGCTATCCATGCAGAGGTGGCTGAAATATTTGGGGATTATAGTTGAAATTATTTTAGCTTTCTGTTATGCCTCGCAACATGCAGAGAACTCCCTGTGGGTTGTTTAATTTCATTGTGCAGCAGCAGCATTTTGCAGACAAACATTAGTAATATGCCGACTTTAGCAGCCCACCCTGTTTGTCGTGTTTATTGTACATTGCAATTCACCGTATAATTTTGATATGGATACTATTGTTGTTGTGTGTTGTTATTGTAAAGTATGCATTGTTATTATAATTATAGTAACCCGCTGTGCACTGTGTGTAAGTCATCTTTTCGCATTGATTTTCCGTCTTATTATGATTTTTGAAACTGTTTCAGCAGTATTACTAACGTGTCGCCAGTCACTTTTCAATTTGCTAGTTGTTGCGTGTTTTGAAAGAAAGTGAATTTTTAGCTAGTTGGGTTTAAAGGAAGCGTCGTGTAATTTTAGTGAGTTATCATGTGGGAATTTGAGTAGTGTGTTGAATTGTTTACTTTTGTTTAGTTTGAGTTGTTGTGTCTGTTTAGCTCTGTGCTGAAAGTCCATTGCCATTGGCATGAAATATTTCGGCAGTTTTGACAATGAATGGAACAATGTCCTACTGATGTTTGGGTGCTTTTAGCTTATTTTTCCATACAGGGTGGCCCAAAAAAGTATGCCTGTCCATTTTTCTTTTATGATGTTAGCAATAAAAAGACAAACAGTGGTGTTTTGATATAATCACGAATAATAGAGTGCAGTTAATCATTTGTACTCCTGTAATGCTACGTATTTGCGTTGTGCTAACAGAAACTGGGATTAGTCGGTGTTATCTACTACAATTTTTTGTTATTATGTGTAAAATGACTACTTTAAAAAAGGACCGGGCCTGATTGATAAGTAGTGTGATTGGTATGTATAGTCTGTGTGGTTAGTGACCCCAAGACCGTGACACTCAAATCTAATAGACACTGCCTTTCGGCAAGCTTTAGTGCCCAGTTGTCGAGAAACTAATAAGGGTTTTCTTTTGGGCCAGCCTGTACAGTAACACTTATAAATGATGCAAACCTTTTATTAAAACTGCAGCTGATAGGCCGAACTGTAGACAGAAGCTATAGGTGTAATTAAGTTTGTTGCCCTTTCCAGCGTTGTGTTTCTGAACTTCTGGCGTTGGTAATTGCAGTGTTCATAATAAGGCGACAGCGACAATGATATTATTTGTCTCTCTTGTTTTCGCTAGTGTTTTATTTTTTTCTGATCGTAGTTCCTAACGTCGTAGCGGATGTAGTTGTTCTGTTGTTTAAATGTTCTGCTGACCGTACACTGCGCATTTGGAACCGGGTCTAAACTTTTCACCCTTTGCCCGACCGAAATGTTGAACGTTCTCAATACCAAATACCTTGCCATTTGTCAGGAGTCTCAGACTAAGGCGCCATAAGTCCAGACGAAAACTCCTGCAACAAATAAAAGTAATGAACTGGTGACAACGAAAATTAGTAACAGTTTTCTTGTAGGTCGTCGCCCCAATTGAAGCTGTCACTGCAAACACCACTGCAATAAATTCACCCATATTAAAACAGACAGGCCCGACCCGGCACAAATTTTTGAGTAATAATCCGAAGACCCGGTTCCAACTGGTATAGGACGACTGCCGCGTGAATGTAGATTGCATATGACGCAGAAGCGAACGGCAGCCGTTTTGTCTTAACGACGAACAGCAGTTGTCTGTATTATATTGTTTGCATTATTTGTTTTAAAAATAGTCCCTTTATGTTTGTGGTGTCGTTTGTTCACTGTAAATCTTCACTGGGGATGAGAGTAAAAAGATCCAAAAACGACGGATTATTGACGAAGAAAATTGAACATGGTTAGTCGTCTGAAACTGAAACTACACCGTGAGTCAAAAAAACAAGACTAACCGAAATTGGTTGCCATGGCAACGTCCCGTAAGGGACCGAGAAACTAATTTCAGATTGATCATGTACAGCCGTACTTCTGCCAACCCTCAGAATCTGGCGAAGATCGATCTGGTAGATTTTGAGATAATTGGTCTGACGGAAATCGTTAAAAATAAGTATAAAATAAATAAGAAACAGAAGCAGAACATAATGCCTGCCGTACATGCTTTCAGCGGCCGGGCCGGATAAGTAAAGCCTACAGAGATAGCTTGTCTATTAAGCCTGTGTAGTGAATGCATCCCTCTCTAATCCGTTTGCCGATCCTTCTTCAAAGGATTGGTACATGATGTGAAAGCTGTTGGCCGCTTCTGTTCATTGCTGGGCCATTAAATAAAAAAACGTCGTGTGTGATTAAATAACCAATGTCCATAGCGCTATAGTCGAGTGTGCTCTATTGCGTGGTCGAAAGTAACTCGGAAGCGGCGGAAATGAAAACATTAATTCAGCACGGTTCGGTAGGTGGCGCCTGCATTGCGTCAACAATGTGACGTTGCCAGGTTACGTAGCCGCTGCAGCCGCATCTGTTGGCATTCGATTGGGTACAATAACGAGATAATGAAGCTGACTGTTGCTTCTCTCCCGCTGTCGTCCTGACTAGTGCTCGGAACGGGTACCCGGGTACCCGTTCCGAGCACTAGTCAGGACGACAGCGGGAGAGAAGCAACAGTCAGCTTCATTATCTCGTTATTGTACCCAATCGAATGCCAACAGATGCGGCTGCAGCGGCTACGTAACCTGGCAACGTCACATTGTTGACGCAATGCAGGCGCCACCTACCGAACCGTGCTGAATTAATGTTTTCATTTCCGCCGCTTCCGAGTTACTTTCGACCACGCAATAGAGCACACTCGACTATAGCGCTATGGACATTGGTTATTTAATCACACACGACGTTTTTTTATTTAATGGCCCAGCAATGAACAGAAGCGGCCAACAGCTTTCACATCATGTACCAATCCTTTGAAGAAGGATCGGCAAACGGATTAGAGAGGGATGCATTCACTACACAGGCTTAATAGACAAGCTATCTCTGTAGGCTTTACTTATCCGGCCCGGCCGCTGAAAGCATGTACGGCAGGCATTATGTTCTGCTTCTGTTTCTTATTTATTTTATACTTATTTTTAACGATTTCCGTCAGACCAATTATCTCAAAATCTACCAGATCGATCTTCGCCAGATTCTGAGGGTTGGCAGAAGTACGGCTGTACATGATCAATCTGAAATTAGTTTCTCGGTCCCTTACGGGACGTTGCCATGGCAACCAATTTCGGTTAGTCTTGTTTTTTTGACTCACGGTGTAGTTTCAGTTTCAGACGACTAACCATGTTCAATTTTCTTCGTCAATAATCCGTCGTTTTTGGATCTTTTTACTCTCATCCCCAGTGAAGATTTACAGTGAACAAACGACACCACAAACATAAAGGGACTATTTTTAAAACAAATAATGCAAACAATATAATACAGACAACTGCTGTTCGTCGTTAAGACAAAACGGCTGCCGTTCGCTTCTGCGTCATATGCAATCTACATTCACGCGGCAGTCGTCCTATACCAGTTGGAACCGGGTCTTCGGATTATTACTCAAAAATTTGTGCCGGGTCGGGCCTGTCTGTTTTAATATGGGTGAATTTATTGCAGTGGTGTTTGCAGTGACAGCTTCAATTGGGGCGACGACCTACAAGAAAACTGTTACTAATTTTCGTTGTCACCAGTTCATTACTTTTATTTGTTGCAGGAGTTTTCGTCTGGACTTATGGCGCCTTAGTCTGAGACTCCTGACAAATGGCAAGGTATTTGGTATTGAGAACGTTCAACATTTCGGTCGGGCAAAGGGTGAAAAGTTTAGACCCGGTTCCAAATGCGCAGTGTACGGTCAGCAGAACATTTAAACAACAGAACAACTACATCCGCTACGACGTTAGGAACTACGATCAGAAAAAAATAAAACACTAGCGAAAACAAGAGAGACAAATAATATCATTGTCGCTGTCGCCTTATTATGAACACTGCAATTACCAACGCCAGAAGTTCAGAAACACAACGCTGGAAAGGGCAACAAACTTAATTACACCTATAGCTTCTGTCTACAGTTCGGCCTATCAGCTGCAGTTTTAATAAAAGGTTTGCATCATTTATAAGTGTTACTGTACAGGCTGGCCCAAAAGAAAACCCTTATTAGTTTCTCGACAACTGGGCACTAAAGCTTGCCGAAAGGCAGTGTCTATTAGATTTGAGTGTCACGGTCTTGGGGTCACTAACCACACAGACTATACATACCAATCACACTACTTATCAATCAGGCCCGGTCCTTTTTTAAAGTAGTCATTTTACACATAATAACAAAAAATTGTAGTAGATAACACCGACTAATCCCAGTTTCTGTTAGCACAACGCAAATACGTAGCATTACAGGAGTACAAATGATTAACTGCACTCTATTATTCGTGATTATATCAAAACACCACTGTTTGTCTTTTTATTGCTAACATCATAAAAGAAAAATGGACAGGCATACTTTTTTGGGCCACCCTGTATGGAAAAATAAGCTAAAAGCACCCAAACATCAGTAGGACATTGTTCCATTCATTGTCAAAACTGCCGAAATATTTCATGCCAATGGCAATGGACTTTCAGCACAGAGCTAAACAGACACAACAACTCAAACTAAACAAAAGTAAACAATTCAACACACTACTCAAATTCCCACATGATAACTCACTAAAATTACACGACGCTTCCTTTAAACCCAACTAGCTAAAAATTCACTTTCTTTCAAAACACGCAACAACTAGCAAATTGAAAAGTGACTGGCGACACGTTAGTAATACTGCTGAAACAGTTTCAAAAATCATAATAAGACGGAAAATCAATGCGAAAAGATGACTTACACACAGTGCACAGCGGGTTACTATAATTATAATAACAATGCATACTTTACAATAACAACACACAACAACAATAGTATCCATATCAAAATTATACGGTGAATTGCAATGTACAATAAACACGACAAACAGGGTGGGCTGCTAAAGTCGGCATATTACTAATGTTTGTCTGCAAAATGCTGCTGCTGCACAATGAAATTAAACAACCCACAGGGAGTTCTCTGCATGTTGCGAGGCATAACAGAAAGCTAAAATAATTTCAACTATAATCCCCAAATATTTCAGCCACCTCTGCATGGATAGCCACAACATACACATTCTCAATTTTTTGACCCACCCTGTATGCTAAATCAGCGCCGGTGCGATAGAAAAAATTTCCGCGGCCGACTGCAATTAGCCACGTAAAGGCAGTAACTTTCAACAGGCGAGAACTAGAAAAATATCGTAAATGCAAAACTCGTGCTGAGCAATTATTTGCAGTCATGGCACGTCCAAATCACCGGCGTGCACGCGACATAGCAACAGATTCGACGGACGACTAACTACACTATGTGTTCAGCAGGCACAATTGATCAACAATGTGAACAAAACAAGAAAGCAAACACGAGAGTGCACACTCCTTTGCCCAGGAAAATTTTCATTTTCACACACAGGGATTTTTTTCAAAGCGTTCCTACCGCAATACATGCAAGTAACGCACACATGCAAAAACATCATTGGCCACCGTCCAGGTGAGCGTAACAAATGACTGAAACAATGCCATTTTCTTCAGGAGTCTGACGAAAGATAAACAAACGATAAAACCAGGCCACCATACTTTCTTCAGTGCTATGACATGGTTGGTTCAGTGGTCCTTGCAATAGTTTTTACTGTTTAGGCCACTTTAAAAATGTTTATGATGATGATGATGATGGTTCAGTGAAAACAAGGACATCCGGCAAACAAAATACCTGTAACATTTATCCACCAGGGTGTTCTTGTGGAATCAGCAGTGGAAGAAACCAAAGGGAATTGGCCAACCCATAGTTACATAGAAAACAGCCATAAAAATACAGGAAGTGTAAAAGTTGATTCAGCGATTCATCACTCCATCTGTCAGTTTAATAATCTCCCCCTGATAGTCAGTCCAAACAATGGATCAAACTGTTAAATTCAACATTTCAACGTTGCATGTGCGTTTGATACATGCTATTAAATAACTTTTACTTACTTATAACTAACTGCATTAATATCTGAGTTCACACATAAGAAGCTGATATGAAAGAAGGGTCTTTCAAGGGATTATTTGTACTGATACGGACAAACAAATTCATAACAAAAACAGAAACACACACACACACAACGGTTTAACGGCCCTTTGTCTGGGACTACCCAGGTGAGCCGGTACCAGAAAGGTAAAACGAGTCTGGATTTTACTGAAACAAGAGACAGTAAGTGGCAGTGGCATCAGCTGGGCCATATGCAAGTCTGCACCATATGCACCTTGCTCCAGACAGATAACCACGCCAGCACCCCACCACTCAGTTTTTTACAGACCGGGTGCCCTTCCTGCCACCCAACCAACAGCGTCAAAGCACTGAAGGCAAACAAAAACAGAATATGCACACAAAATAACCACACAAAAAATAACCCTAACAACCAAACAGGTCCTAGTTAAAAATACATAAAAACTTACAAACTGAAACCAACAGTCATGTGTAACAACTGCTCATGTTTGCCAGTGTGCATACCAATGTGTCCAATGGTGATATACAGCACAGCTCAGTGCTGATAATCTTTCCTTCTTATTCTCCCAAGTAAGGAGTTGAGAGAGAGACTAAGTATAGATGACATAGCATTGGTATTGCAGCAGAACAGGCTGTGCTGGTATGGGCATGTGCTGCAAAAAGAAGATGATGATTGGGTGAAGAAATGTATGGAGTATGAAGTTGAGAGTCCAAGACCAAGAGGAAGACCAAAGAGGTCCTGGGTTGTGCCGGACCACAGGCCGTTAAACGGTTGTGTGTGTGTGTCTTATTCTCCATACAATCAATATAGCTCAGTGTCTCAGAAACGGGCAAAACCAGAGTCAGTAGGTAACTCGGTAAGAAATTACCCGAAAATCTGCTAACAAACTGATGACAAAAGCAAATGATGTGCTTGTAAAATGCAGTAAGGACAGACAGCAAGAATAAACACAAAAAGATCGACATTCATTAAAATGTATCCAAATAAATGATAAATAGATAACTAATTACAAAAAATTACACAAATAGAATAAAACGTTCAACCTGTTAACTAGTCAATGCCATATCGCTAGTGCTCGACTTACCAGTTAACAAAGAGTGTTCTATGAGGGTAACTGCAAAAACGATCAGTTTTGATTTCACATATATTATATATTTATGTGAGCAGTGTCGGGCTTAAATCAGTATGTCTAAACAGCCATTCAGTCTATCTACATGAAAATGGTAAGATAAACTACACCTTTTAAACACAGAGATCACTACTCATCTTACACTAGCATGTAAAATGCTCCAAATTTCAGCAGTATTAGACCATGTATGTAAGCTTTCATCCAGCATATGCATGCAATGCCATCCACTTAAAAAACAATAAAAGAAACACTGTCACTAAAAGAAACACATTAACAAAATTATATCCACAGAATTTATAGCAATACTCAATAGCAGAAAGCAAGAGCAGAACAACAAAAGCTTGGTGGAATTGCTTCTAATTCTTAAAACTACTAACTGAAATGGGATATGATGTAGAAAAATAGCACAAGAGATGTGGGATTACTTGAAATACTTGAGTTTGCTTAAGTAGCCTATTTTTCTTGCAATGGCTAAGCCATGGCACCAAAACAAGGGTAGGACAACTGATGCGATGGTTTATAGCCAAAGTAGAGCAGAGAAATGTCTCTGCCTGGGTGCACACATGCCATTACTCAAGCACATACACAGTGTCCCAACTGAAGTGATGCCAAAATTTAAATCCTTTTAAATACAATATAACATAAACACGTACCTTTTAACTGCATATATTACCATTTATTTAATGTAGCATGTAACAGTTGCATCAAAAAGTATAACCTAGTTTCTGACATATGAAAATTTAAAGAACATTAGTTTGAGTCAAGTTGCCAGGGCAGAAAATCATTTAGCCTTGTACTCGGGCGGTCAATCGAGTAACAAACAGGACGACTGCCTAAAATGAAACTCTTTTTAATAACTATCTTCCACAGTAACATCTATCATGCTTTAAAATATCTGGAATAATTATGTTTTTCTTTGTAAACAGCATCGCATCGATGAAAATGTAAGCATTAATTGTGCAACTGTTTGTGCAACTCGTGGTTACATCAATGCAGCAAATCTTTATGGGTCCAAGTCATGTTATCAACATAAGACAACGAAGTATACGAAATTAATGGATTTTATGCTGAAATGTTTAGTTTTTTTATTTCTCATGGTCACTTGACTCCAATGTCCCACAAACTCTAAATGTCGCCCATGGCAACTCGTTCAGTAACGCATGCGAGATTTTATATGATAACGCGCTCTATAAATTTACATTACATTACATTAACCAATGAGCGTTCACAATGTTGGAAATTGAAGTTTTCAAATACAACTTTTTAAACTTTTATATCACAAAAACTATGCAGTGTATTTTGTTGACATTTTTACAGCTGATGTTAAATAAATAGTAATTAGTTCGGATAAATTGACATAAAGCTCTGTTGAATTATGTCGTATTTATGTAGTTTTAATTTTGGCGTACCTTCAATTGGGACACAGTGTACATATGCACAGATGGCAGACAGCCCCAAAACATGATGCCTTCAGACCCCTCTATAGGACGGGCAGAGGCATAGATATTGCTATTAGGCTTGCAATGCAAACAAACAGAAAGAAAAAAACTGCTGCACACGGACATATACTCAATTAAAACTGACTGGTTCAGCACGAAATAATCATCGCAAATTGATACAAATACACATCAGTTAAGTCAAACAAATGCTATTTACAACATTTAATATTGTTATATTTATTTACAATTGTTCATGCATTTGTACTTACAACATTCATAGAATAAGATTAAGCACCAGCATCCATCAGTACCTGAAAATGATTGCTCTAACAATGGACATTAATAAAGGCAAAGGGCAAAAGTATTATACATGCAAAACTACACAGGCATACTGGGCTACTGCGGTGTTGTTTAACATTGTGAATACATGTAAAGCTTCATCAGAGACCTGAATTTAAACGTGAACTGTTTGGCATACCCCCATTTGTGAAAGCAATGATAAGTAGGCGTAACTTTCAACCAATATATGCACAACATTCAAACACTTAGTATCCTGTATTGCTGTTGTAATGCTGCCTTTTATTGAGCCTTATTGCAGGTCATTGATTTCATATTACTTCAATGACAAACATTTGAAAACAACACAACGGACTAATGGACCAAGAATCAAAAACAGGCAAAAACTGCAAATATCATAATTATCAAGACAATCTTATTGCAAACAACGATTACGACCAACCTATGCACCTGTGTGTTTCTGTAACCAGTAAACATATCCATTCTGAAATCTACTAACACTTCTCTCCATGTCTGATGAAATACCATATTGCTCTCATTTATGATTTAATCAATATCTGGACATTCATGTCCGAAAAATGCAACTGCAATTGATGAGCTGAATGCAAGGTAAGTTATCATGCATGCACACCGATGCTGAATAAACAACACCGCAGGAAAATACTTCGTTGTCCAATCCATATACATTACATACAAACCAACGGTCTACACGTCTAATGCCCAATGCATGCTACACTCTTGAAATAAGCAGTAACAAAGTGACGGTCAACAATTAATTATTGCAGACTACAAAAAACAACAAAAATTATGCTGTCAATAAGAACACAACAAAACTGTATTCAGTGCCAAAAACTGTAGCTCTGCCACAATATTTTGTCAATGAACCAAGTATATCAGTTACATCAGTCTGCAGCAACCGTGACTAACGAAACATTGCTTGTGTGACGGGTAGCGGGAACCGTGTCATCAGCACATTAAACTACACGTAGTTCACCAAGTGAATATTAAACAGTACAATGTGGCAAAAAATCCTGTTACTGGCCACTGTATGTCAAAAAAGTGCCATGATACTACTGCAAATATATTTGTCAAATGCTTACCAATTTTCAAAATTCTGAGGATCTACAGTAAATCTGTAATAAAGTTGTGATTAGATTTCACTACAATTTACTGTCCCTACACTATCTTGTGAAATATTTAGCACCTTACAGTGGCTAATAACAAATTTTCATTGTGACACCAGGTATAAACATACTGAAGGTTACTGTAATTTCCAGAATAAAAGACATTTACTGTAAAAACACAAGAGTGCAGTTTATATTCAGGTGTGGGTTAAGTCCAAAAATATGGTTAAGTACAAGCCAGAGGCACTGTTCCAGACTGCAGCGAGTGTCCACACTGTTGTACAGGAGCAGAGGAAGCTAACGATCAAGTTGACATGGCAATGATCTCGCGTTGTTTGGTTTTAGACCAGGATGAGATTCTGTGCCAAATCAACACATTCAGCATGTCATGATAAAATACAATAATGACGTTACAGACACAGCACAAACACTACACTGGACGTCACTGGGGACTATAGGAAAGGCAGCTACTAGCCAGCCATAACTGTGGAGACTCCAGAAATTTCAGCTTACATGTGACAGACTTCAGTAGTTAACACTGACAATGCATGTGATTACAAGGTGGTGTCCTTATTATTATCTCTAATAGCAAATGACCTCAAGAAATTTGAAGGCACAGACAGTGTTCGACAAGCCTACCACTGGTTGGGTAACATGAAAATCAATCAGACTGAAAACCTGCATTGTCACTGGCACTGGTGTTTCTATTACTACTAAAGCAAATTACTATTAAAGCAAAAGTAAACCCTTTGAGATACTTTTGTACCATCTCCCTATTTCACAGCTTGGGCATGCACACATGCAAAGGAAGTAAAAGGTAAAAAAGGTAAAGTTTTCCCATACTCGTTACCGAGCGTTGGGCCCGGAGCTGATCCCGGTGTACAGGCAGTCAGCCCGCAGGTGACGTGAAGTGAATCACGCCATATACCCGGCAGTAG
>Ga0126329_10000122_pt1 | contig 16580 bp, 8 predicted proteins | sample InaspJWI85metaG_FD_104915 | JGI IMG/M metagenome (GOLD analysis project Ga0126329, IMG submission 104915) | Marine gutless worms symbiont microbial communities from Oahu, Hawaii - Inanidrilus sp. 2 OAHU.JWI-85 metaG | ecosystem: Host-associated > Annelida > Digestive system > Unclassified...
ACAGCCCGAGATGGTATACCCGCCCGAAGACGGTCACCCATCCCAGTTGTAACCGGGCCCGACGTGCGTTAACTTCGTTCATTGACGAACTCCGCTAACCACTACGCCACGCCGCCAACCTGTGTTTCCCGTTCCATGAGTCAGCCAATGAAGTCCTCACTCCCCACTCACGTTATGCGGCCTCTGGAGCTTTGTAGCTGGCTTCTACTGTCACAATACTGCAAAAGTATCGTCGATACGGTTTCCCTATCGCCAGCGATACCGACATTAACAGCAGAATGGTGCAATCCGCAGTGCAGGCACCGCCCCCGTGACACTAACCCCTTGCGTGATGGACTCGTCTGATCTCGGCACTCACCATCGTCTAGGACACTACGCAACCAATACGCCCTCGTGAACGGACGCTGCAGCGACGTCGCTGCAGTGGTATTGACATGCTTCCGTGGCCCACCGCCCACTAGCGAAAACATGACGTCATCCATACAACCGGAAGTATATAACGTATCGCAACACCACCACAACAGGATGACCAAGCCACGGTCACAGGTAACAGGCATAAAAACTGAAATTCGATATGCAGTTCCGGAGATGTGCTAGCGGACAAACAAGCACAGCTGGACACGCTACTCACAATACTCCACTTTACTACCAGCTAGGGTCGTATTTGTAACAAATCTCATCTATTTGTCAAGATTCTGTTACTGTTTTGCAAAAATGTTTACAAATTTACATAATTATGTTGCCTAGAGGCAGAAAAAAAGGAACCAATTTTCTTCTGTGTGCATATTTTTTTATACTCGACAGAAACCGGTAATTTTTTTCGCGTACATTAAGAAAAGTATAAGTTACAATTCTATATATTTAATTTTGGCACGCGTTTAGAATTTTGTGTAATAATGAAATTGAAACTATAAGCACTACCGACTCCTGCAGCGCATCCGACGTTCTCATCAGCTCGGATATGGTTCTTCGCCGACCGCTGCCGGGCAGCCGAGCAGTCGATCCAGTGTCATCAAATTTCTTCAGAAGTTGTTCAAACAGACAATTTTTCAACGGAAATTCTTTTACCAAACGCCTAGGGCTAGCCTTTATTTTGACGCAGAAGTTTTATTACAACACGATCTACTTCTGTGAACACCATGGTTAATGATGTAATATCCTACGTCACACTTTTTTTTCATAGATAGGTGCGGAAATTTAGTGTAAATTCCGGAAATTACATAAATAACATCAATGATAATATTCACTAACAACAAGAGTACTAAATTTTATCAAATTACATTGCGTATTAAAAGATTTATTCATAAAAGAAAAGTGGTTCTTCTTTCTGCCTCACTGTGTAGTATGCATGGACGTTTTCTGTACTCGTTGACGGCACTGTCTGACAATGTTCTGTAGACATCAGACTTTGCCCCTAGTGCGAATAGTGCGATAAGTCACTTGGAGCAGGGCCTAGCCTCATTTAGCATTACCTCTGCCTGGCCATTATATGCAAAAACATGACGTCATCCAGTAGACCGGAAGTAAGCCTACTGCCTACATAACTAATCGCAACGCTGCCAGAGGAGGACAGAGGTCGAGTAACATGCGACAGAAGTTTGATGAAGTCTGGACAGTTTTGAGATATGCTCGTGGTAATCGCGGACAGATGGACATGCATGCAGACAGACACGCTCATTGCAATACTTCGTAGCCAAACCGGGAGCGAATTAACCAGCCGCCGCTTGACTTCGTCGACTCTGTGGTTTATTTAGACTTTCTGACCAGGGGTATGGTCGCAATGTTAGGTGGGGGAGTAGCAGACCAAACCCGTTTTGCAAATGTGCCATCCTAGGCCTACATACTGCAATCTACATTGTGAAGTGCGATATTAATATGACAACATTTGACAAGACGCACGACAACGTGTAATGCTAATATATCTCATTTCTCAGTTACATTCATCATAATAAGTAATTCATCATGTCATGTCCAATATTCAAAGTTGCCCTAAACTTCCAGTAGCCTAATCCTGAGGGGGAGTTAACAGTGCTTGGTTAGGAGGAGTAGAATTTTTCAGGGGGGATTACTAGATAAACCCCTGTCTGGACGCGCCTCTCATACGCTGCTTTGCGAGACTGCGACTCCCCAAATCACGCAGTCGTCGGTCTGACCTATTCACGCATGCACAGATCAGAACATTCGAACCGAGAAGTTTCCTGTTTGCTTGCAGCGGTTGGACTGTACTAAACCGCGCGTGCAGAGGCGGCAGTGAGTGTAATACGGACCTAAAAGTAATTTTCTGCAGCTAACATTTCACAATCACGAACTTTCAAAGCAAACACGCAATTCTTCAACCAGCAACAATGGAATCGCAGGTTTATAGGCCTACTTGTTAAATGTTATCGTCAGACCTTTTCCCGTATATTTAACAAGCGTTATAGCGTACTGTATAGTAAATTATTAGCACGCAAGACAACGCGCGACGTTTTCTTGCGTTGCGTTGCGCGGGCCAGGTCCGGTGTGAACGAGACTTAACTTGCTTAAGACGGCGTTTCCCAAAAACCACAACTAGCTGAAATACGACGTAATCGCACAGGCTGGCAGCTGGCTGAGTTGGTAATAATCGCTATGCACGGAAGTACGATCACAAGCTTAGAAGCAGACATTTGCAGATAAACTTGGATATATGCGCCATGATTGACGTGTGCCATTGGCACATTACCAAACTTTTTACGATTCTACCCAACATCCGACTGATTTTACTAAATTTATTAAATTCTGCTGAACAACATAGGTCTGTGTAGAATTGACAAGAATTTAAATGTGAATTATGAATTTTGCAAGTTGTCCAATACTTGTATTTGTATTTGTAACCAGTCTGTTTTTTTCGATTTTTTCCCTGAAAACTTGAATGCTGTCACTAATTGGTTATTCCATTACTTTTTCGTTAAAAATATTGTACCGTCGCTTCCATCTTGTTCTCTTTTCGGTCTTACTTATGTGCGATCTGTTTGCGACAGTCAAACTTCCGTCGATTGTTGCAACAACTATTCCAGCATACTACACGATTCGTGGCGTAAAATATTGCAAGCGACATGTTAATAGGTTAGTACAAATGCTAATAGTCGACGACAGTGTACCGCAGCCAACGCAACACCGTATAATTTTGTAGTCGCTGCAAACAACGCGGACTAGACCTTTGTTGAAGCGCAGTTCTGGGTTCTGCCTACTACTCCTGGCCGCGCCACTGCGCGTCTGCATCGTTGATTGATGACGCCATCCGTCGCCGACGCGCCACACGCAGCCAACTAGTCGTCGATCGCAGGGGCGGCGCCCTTTCTCGTCTGTCGGCGTTACCATTGGCCACTCGGTCGCTGACTGACACTGCGCTATTATACTTCGAGAAATCATTGTAATCGTTATCTGCCAGCGAGACGCAACTGTTTCGTTGCAGAAACACCGCACCGGGCGAGTTTCAGCAGTGCTATAGCAGAGAACGAATCACAGTCGGGCATCACGCTGCGCGGACACACGGACATTGCCGGGGCGGACGCAAGTAGAGAGAGTGCAGGTGCGACAAGTGGCGGTGGGGCGAACGCTGGCGACATGGGGCGTGGTCAGTAATTGCACAGTGTCGAGTGGCTTGTAGTACCGCTGCCGTTGTTCGGTAATAGCTGTGATTAAGTCGAGGCGCCGTCGTCGACCGTCGACCGAGGAACGAGCTGCTCTGTCATTGACAAACCGCCGGCCGTGATGCATTCATCACGAGCTAAACCGCACCAGCTAATCGCTCTGCTGACGATTATTGGTGAGTATCGAATGTCTGTCTTCTACTGCTTGAAAAAATTGCTATCTGCAAAAAGACATATGCACAAGTTTGCTCTTTCTCGAAGTCCTTAACCATAATATTTGCAGTAGATGTCTATTGTTAGACAAATGTCATATGTGAGTAGTAGATGTTATTTCTGGGAGAAATCAATTTTTGAGCAATAATCGAAGTTCTAAAATCGATTGCCCGTCATTTTCTTGAATTTGGCGAAAAACTGCAGACAACCAAAATGCCTATAGTCGCGACTTAAAAGTAACGTGAAAATAGCCTATGCAGTAACTTGATAATATCACCGTAAAACGGAGCTTGGTAATTTGCGCAGCTGTTGCGTGGCGTAGCCGGTTCTCACGTTTCTCGGAATGCAGCCTGACTGCGCTGTATCTGTGCACCGTGTGCATGCACAGTGTTGTCGCGAGTGGGCGTCGGCCAGGACAGTTTCTACTTCGACCCGGCGCCGGTCAGCCAGGTCGTCGTCGAGGGCGACGACGTGCGACTGCGCTGCGACGTCTCGAGCCGCCAGTTCATCACGTTCTACTGGACGCTGAACGACCGCACGCTCGCCAACACTAGCCGCCGCTACCAGGACGCCAGCGACCTGCGCATCCTGGCCGTCAACAGGACGCTCGACGCCGGGCCGTTCCGCTGCGTCGCCGTCAACGTGTCCACCGGGATCGCCGTGCGCAGCGCGCAGGCCCAGCTCACCGTCTACTGTGAGTTAGTGACACTGCCCGCATAGCAGCTGGGTCTATGAAACGGTCCAGCGTCCGTCCGTCCGTCTGCGTGTTTGTCTGTCTGTCCCATCATTCGACCGCAGCTGCGGCGGGTTTGCTCCTGAGTGCCGTACGGGCAGGAGATATCGATCGACAGCGGCGGCCGAAGGGCGCCCAGCGGCAGCGGTGCCGCAAGACTATAGGCATTTTGGTTGTCTGCAATTTTTCGCCAAATTCAGGAAAATGACGGGCAAGCGATTTTAGAACTTCGATTATTGGTCAAAAATAAGCTCTGGGCCGCTGCATGGCGCTCAGCAGCAAATGCGGGCAGTGTCAGGTTGACAGCTAATGTAGGAAGCTGAACACAGATTTGTTCTAGTTTTCACGCAGGCTCCGTTCAGCGGTGTCCCCATGTCACCCAGTAGGCCTATAGCGCAAGTTGGACAGTTAGAAGGCTGATCACCGACCGCCGTTAGCGAGGAAGGTAACGCGTCGGTCGTGTCCGCCTGCGCCTGCTTTCAATCTAGCTTTTGAACCAGCTGATCGTTTTGCATGCGTATGGGTCACCACCTCGCCGCGGACTGAAAGTCAAGGTCATTCAAGGTCAACGTCCAGTGATGGGCAACTCTCAATCGTGATTGGGATTTAAATCGCAATTTGAGCACATTTAAGGGCTTAAAGATTCGATTTGAACTATAAAGATTTGATTTAAAAGATCGCGATTTGATTAGAGATTAGATTTGTGAATTTTTTTGCGATCGATATGAAAAATATTTAATACGGCAAATCAGCTGCTTGCTTACCGACGCGAAATGAAGTGCATGAATCATCGAAACACTTCTGCTTCCCATGCAGTTTAATGCTGAAACTGACTAACACTGTAAGTATACTGTGAGTCTGTGACTCAGCGAAGTATATCACGTGTGATTAGGCCAAAAGTCCCAAAATTTGCACTCTTGTATTCTTCCGTATGGCTAACTTCACCTGATTTAAATGAAAAAAACTGTATTCTAAAAGTATGTACAGCAATTTAAGGGAATGCATTTTTCCTGCGCCTGTCTTGTGTTCCTGACTGGAAAATATGAGCAAAACGTGCACGTCGCGACGTTTGCCGTAGTCCGTGCATGCTTGCAAATCATGCCGATGTCATTCATTTTCAGTAGCTTGTATGGAATTTGCGTTCTTCCACCCATGCTTCGAAATCCTTTCATCTGCTTTTTGCGTGCGTGCTGTTTGTCGGCATATAGGCCTAGCGTATGGATTTTTTTGCCCGTGCGTACGCTGTGGTATTCAGTGACCTTTCTCGTGGGTTCATCTCCTCACTCTCGGCATTGCGCGAACTGAGAACAAAAATTCTTTCCATAAATGTCTGCAACGCAACAGCATACACCTAATCTTGACTTCAGCTATCAGCGTTATAGTAAGCCGAGCCTACGTTATAGTACTGAGTATAAGTGTGCCTGTGGTATAACTATAGCCCGGTGTCGATCTGTCCGTCTATACGTGTCTGTCATTGCGAAACGGATGAACGGATCGAGATGGTTTTGGGCTCGAAGGCTTCCTTTTATCATACACAGGCTTATGTTTCAAGGAAATTCGGGTATGTCCAAAATAAGGATACTCCCGTATGGAAATTTGTCCCAAGTTTTCGCCACGGCACTGAGTGTCCACCTTTGTCAAGCTAAGTTGACAACACTTTGCGACGATCCACCAACTCCCCACATCAGTCTACAGCGTGTACGATGCGCATGAGTCAGCGGGTCGCGCGGGTCCGTCTGCAAAAGCTAATACTTGTAAAGATGAAAATATTGTCTTTACTGCTACAAATTGCGTTTTCCAGCATAACATTGACGTGTGAAGAAATACAGCCTATCATTTTCGCAACGTGAGACATAGCAACGCAAGTTAAGTATAGCAATCACAAAGTGAGAAATTGTAATCGAGATTAGCCTAGGCTTAGGCTACTAGCTAAAGTTCTAGTAATGCAACTTATCGAACACCATTAAAAACGGCAACGGGTTTATGAGAAATTTATCACATGACATGATTGTGCAGTTTTAACACACCGTGTTTATGCACGTGTTTATACACCGTGTTCCAAAAAAGAGACACCTAACTCATGGCGGTAACTCTGTTAATTCTCAACCGATTTCCAATTTTTTTCACTTTCAGATTCTCCAGTACATTTGCAGCAAAGTACTTTGCTAACGATCTCATCGCACCTCACTACACCACCTTGTGGAACATTGACGTCAAAAAAATGTGCAACAGTCGCAAACTAATGCTATGCAGTGATTAACGATAAATTACAAGGTGCAGTAGCTACATAGTTAAGGTGTGGTGGGATTTTCAGTAACCAAATTGAGAAAGGTTTATTGCTGCGTCTGTTAGTGAGAAAAATTTGAAATTGGTAAATATTTGGCATAGTTACTGGCAAACAGGTGGATTAATTGTGTCGTGCACTTTCTTCGACTTTTAGCAGTGTGGTGGCCAGGCGCACAAAGTGCATGAGACAACCACCTTCTTCTTGCTCGTAACTTTGCCAAATATCCACCGATCGATTTGATTTTTTTTTCACTGGCAGACTCGGCAATAAACTTTTCTTAATTCGGTTGTTGGCAACCCCACCACACCTTAAATATCTTTCTGCACTACCTTGTAATGTATCGTTAATCGCTTGTTTTCTAACACTAATGTTTCACAAGACAGTGCGGCAACATACATTAGACGTGGTGGCATTTTTAACAACCGTTTTACTGCAAAATACTACAAAATCAGCCAGAGAAAGAATTGTGAAAACGGCCAACATTTGACAGAGATATCACCATGAGTATGGTGTCTCCCTTTTTATGGAACGCGGTGTATTTAGAGACGCCAGTACGAATGCTTTGTAAGTCAAATCATTAATTGTCATGCACCTGCAACTGCGCCACCTTCGTGTTTTTTTCTATAGGTATACAGACCTATACACAAGTGACTCAGTGCTTTAATCGCACTAGTTAGAGTGCTTCATTTTTACGCCGAACAGTTTGTCCGCCAATGTATCCAAGTATACTTCACTCATTCACGCTGTTCATAAAGCTTGACAGATATAGAACGTGGTTTTATGCAAGCGTCCAACGGCTACACACTATACCACACATTATACACACTATACGTTAGCCGCGTCAGTGGCTCGCACTGCACGCTCTTCTCTTCTCGCCTTTCTCTTTTCGTCTCATTTCCTTTCCTTGCCGTCCTTCCTTTTTTTCTCCCGTTACGTGTACTCCCTCCATCACTTCTTAGGACACATCGCCCGCACACTGTGCGTAGATGCGGCCTATTGCTACACATGTCATACACAGCGTGGTCTGTGTGTGTGTGTCTATGTGTTGGACACATATACATGAGCAGTGCAAAAACCGCCGAACCGATTGAGATGCCGTTTGGGGGCAGACTCGTGGGCTTGGGGAACCTTGATGACAGTACCCACACAATTTCACGTGGCATGTGCCAGCATAATATTGTTAAGTATACGGACTCCACAACGCATTACGCAAAGTATGGGATCATTCATTGTCTGATACCTGCCTGACGGCGCGACTGCCGCCGTCGAAGCTTGAATATGCCGTAATGCTCCCTGACGTGGCCAGTGCTCCGTGGTTGTACGGCCTGTTGCCAAATTAGTTTGCTCACTTTTTTGTTATCCCCGATCCTGTCAGTGCTTATTCCTTTCCGCCGCCCTACTGAAAGTTTTCGGTTGGTATACCGTATACGCGAAGGCTCGTCGAAGTCTATATGCGTCTGTACGGTACATTACGAAATCGTTGTATATTAGGCCTCAGCTTATTCGTCGCATTCCGCGGTTGGCGTAATGTTGGATGCTGCAGTGAAGCTGTGTGGCATCACTCAAAATCGATGCGTCGACATGTGGCTGCAAGGAATGCGCTCCACTATAGCCTTCATGCACCTCGTGGGATTAAATAGCGTCGTTAATGGACATCTTGTGTTTTGGTTGACGGCCGACCGACTCCGCGCTCTTGTATAAACACCAGTTCCCTGCGGGGAGCATCCTTTAACTCTTGCTATTAGTTTCAGGTTAGCCGTCACCCATTAGATTGTTTGTTTAGGACCTAGGGCCCGCGTGTATGCTCGAACAAGGGACGGCGAAAACACTAAGTACCGGTCAGTCTGAATTAACAAGAAGGAATGTCTACAACGCAGACCAAATGTGGCAGATTCTATAAATGTGTCGACCGGATGACTGACAAGATGTGTGTAATTCCTCTCTGCGTCTTCACTATTAGTGTGCTAACTGCTATAACCCTGATGGGCGGAGCTTACGACAGAGAAGGAGCTTCTCCAATCCAGCTAGGTCACGTGATTTGTTGCAGTGGTAGACGAGAAGCAGCAGCAGCGCGTGCTAAGTTAGCTGTCAGTCGTGCAAGGTATGTGTGTCTCACCCAGCCACGTGGCACTGCAGAGAGAAAACGGGGAAAAGGAAAACAGTGAGGGATGGATGGAGAGCGCGATACCTTGAAGCGTGAGATCTAGTTTTCATATAAGTAGACAGATAGGTCAGTGTCACAATGTCTCAGTCTTGAGACATTACCTCGCGTCCGCCTATACTTTGAAAAACCCAATGACTGTGACCTTGAACTTTAATTGAGCGTCTGGCCTCGAAATGGCAGGCCTACCGCGAGTAGAGTTTTTAGTTGCAAGTCTGGGAGTCCTGGACGCTTACGTTGATCAGACTAAAGCTCCAATTCCATCCACAGTACACTACCTGCGTTGACGGCCCGCGTTTATACGACCCGTCTTCGCGAGTAGGCCTACTCAATCCACATTACATGTAATGTGGATTAAGCACTCACGAAGACGGGCCGTGGACACGGAAGGTGTGTATCGACCCTAATGAACGAATGGAGTAGATGCCCATCGCGTGGCTGCTTTGCTGTCAAAAACGTCATTGATCACCACACGTAATGGGTTAACTTAAAGGCGCTGCTGAAGATAATGCGGAGGCGAAGGACAAGAAGGAGTAAACGAAGAAGATGCACGCAATGTGCCGAAGAGGCGCGGAAAAGAGAAGATAAGAACAGCGAAAGAGTGAATGAACGGATGCTGATCGGAGGGAGATAAAGCGCTGCGTGCGTGCGTGCAGGGTGGTCTCTGGTCACACGCTGATCCCGTGTATTGCGAGGCGCTAAATCCAGTCATATATCTCGGCGAGGCGGGTTAATCCACCGTGGTCGGTGAAAATCGCCGCCGTCGATCTGCAGAAATCTGCCCGATAATGTCCCACGACGCGGGTTGGAAACTTATCACGATGCAGAACGTGCATGGACACGCAGTCAGCGCTAGCAGGCTTCAATATAAACAGTCAAGTGCTTTAGCACTTAGCCTATAGACCTACGTTTTCTCACGCCAAAGCACTTGACCAAATTCCGACGAAGTCACCCTACCCAGCTGGGATGCCAATACTACACTGTTGTGCAGTGGAATTGGAACGTACATTTTCGACCGGTATCTAGATTGCTACATCTCAGAATGGCATATACAAGATAGAGACATTTTTATAGAAGGTCAATACGACATTGTGTGTCATACATCAAACTGTTCCATCTGATGGAACTGACCTATAAACACCCTAATTTCCGAAATACGTCCATGCTCTGCAAATTTTTGGATCTCTAATTCTTTGGAACGGAACGAACTAAGCTCTAGAGAGACAGCAACTTGCGGAGAACCTACAGGTAGAATATGAAGTTGTGGTGATCACGAGTTACGTATCGTCGGGCAGACAGCCGAGCCGACCTATGCCTACATGTGTTATGATATATTTGAGGTGATTTTTTCTCTGACGCTATTATCCGTGGTGCATCGCCCGTCACGGTCGCGCAGCTGTGTTGAGTGACGACCGACATGATTAGCGAAGTCACGGCGATGTAACGAAGTGTTGTTTGTTGAGTTGAGATTGCTTTAAAGGCTCGTTCACGACACACGAACTGGCCAACTGGTCTCTAGTTCGCGAACCCGCGAATTCCAGTGTGAACGGTCGAATACACCGTTTGACTGTTTGACTTTGAATGATATTTTCTTTTCCTAGTCATTATCTATTTATCTCCCCTCCAGAACAGTGGTCCTTGCAATAGTTTTTACTGTTTAGGCCACTTTAAAATGTCTATGATGATACACGTGATCGGAACTACGCAACCTAGTTCGCTGCAGTCTGTAATCCATCAGTACGAAGTGACGCGTGTCATTTGCAGCTAACGATGCGCATCGCCCGCTGCTGCGCGGCTTTGCTGCTGCCGCACGCCCTGCCCTGGGACAGTCAGACAGACAGACGAACGGACAGACAGACGGACACGGCGCCGTTTTAATGCGCTTAACGCATACGCGTTCCGCGTAATAAACACAAGAACGGGCTGCAGTAGGTCAGTTAGGACAAAATCGAGAGGCTGCCTTGCTGCTTCCCGTTGCAAATAGCAGCTGACGGTGCTGGACTGGACTGTGCGCCTGGCCAATTAACGCTTGAAGTAACTGGGACAACTTGTTCAGGTCAGTTCACTTCATTTCCTGTGCCGTGAACGAGCCTTAACACGCGCGAATATTGAACTTGCTGGTCGCCGTGGACAGTGTGGCGCCTGGCTCGGGTCGGCTGCAATAATTTCACCGCGCATCATCGCGGCGCATGTAGCGCTCTCTGCGGCGGCATTCGCTTGTCGACGACGTATTGGCTTCTGACGATCGTAAAGATGTCGCCGTGTAATGCCAGTGATCGATTTTCAGCCTAAGCTCATACACTATACATGCATCGTTCCGCTGTTTGTCCACAGGAATTGGGAGTTTCCTCAAACCCGCCCCAAGTGGGGCTCTGCCCTCGACTTGGCTTCCAAATGCAATCCGGCTTTCCCTTTTATGGGTCCGCTACTAAAGCACACTTATTTCTTTCTACATAAAGTCAGAAAAATAATGTCTGTATAACGTGCATATCCCAACTCCAGTATGCGTCGCTTCTGTCTGCTTATAATGTCTCCACTTTTGTCACTTCACAGAATTCATAATTGAGCAGCCTCGCCCGCACTCAATGCCTAGATGCGTAGCGTGGTCTGTGTGTCTGTGTGTTGGGCACACGGGGAGCTGTGCAGAAACGGATGAACCGACCGAGATGTCGGTTGACGGCAGACTTATGTTGGCCCAAACATCGTCTAGATCCCCCCATTAAAGGGACACTTTAGGTGGCATAATGCCGGTTCATTGCAAAGTATAGGGACTGTGCAGAGGTGGCGAGTGATGCAGCCATTTGCTAAATCACTTTTTATCTTACCGAAGACGTAAACTCGGTGCAATTGAGTACTGTTATATCAGTAGCGTGAAGCACGTTATTGTCGACCGGTAATTATTTTCACAAGATGCGTTATCTCACGCTACAGGCCTAGGCCTAGTGTAAACTCTGCTGAAGATCGTATTATCAGTAAGTAAACTGTTCGCGATGCATTAGCGGCAGGAAGGCCATAGTGCAGGCTGTAGTGAACTAACGGTCTGCTGCTGCAGTATAGCCGAGTGGAATGGACGGTAGCTGCATGGTGGTGTATTTACTTTTCATTTCGTTGTGGCCGGGCGCCAATCACGACGCAATAACAATCTGTCTGTCTGGTGCGGGCGCCGCGAGGCAGCGTCTTTCTGATTAACGGTCAATTTGATTGTACGACGATGCGTCACACCGCACCGCGCCACGCCAGCCGCCGCTCACGCGACACCGTCCACACTCACTGACCACATGCACCCAGCGTCCAGGCTACTCTCCTTCTTTGTATAACATTCTCGCAGTCTGTAGGAGCTGCTGTAGGTCTAATGTTTATCGTAGGCCTCGTCGATATGCAGGGCCGGATTAAGCTTGTGGGAAGCCCCATGCCAAATACCGTGGGGAGCCAGGCCCCATAATACGCTGATATTTGACCAAATCATCATAAACTGTAGCCTAAATAACGTATTCATGTACATTTTCTTATCGTGTACAATAAACTCAGAAAAACATGTCGCACAAGTTGTGCCTTTGTATGCATTCTACCGTTGACGGTGAATAAAGATGAATATATGCACAGCAAAAGATGCGGCCTATTGTTGCCGATGTTCTGTGGCTGGTGTCTGTATGTTGGACACAACTGTGAGCCATACAGAATTAGCGGCTAAATTGATCGAGGTGCCGTGCGGGGTGTGGACTTCGGGTGGCCCAAGGAATGCATGTATTAGATGGGGTCCCCCATAGGAACGGGCACTTTGGCCAGTTTTGAGGAACGGGCATGCTCAGGGTCCCGATTTACAAAATATCTTACGATTTATCATAAGATTATCTTATGTTTATCGTAAGATCGACTTACGATAGATTTTTCTCGGGATTATCGTAAGCCAAGTTACAAACACTATCTCACAGACGATCTTACGATATTGCAAGCGAGTCGTACCTAAGAAAAGCCTCGCGTCCTTCATAAGATGTAAATTATACGTCTGTCGTAAGTCGATCGCAACTTTGGCATTATCGTAAGATTGTCGTAAGATATTTTGTATATTGGGCCCCAGACTTAATTATCGTCAGTCGAGAAACTTAACATACCGGTACTCGATCAACATTATTCACAAGAGAGCCTCAGCGATGCGGCCTTTGGCTGCTAGTAGGTATGTAGTCTACATTTAGCAACGTTTTAATTTGTTTTAATCTAGCGACCATAACAATTTTACTTTGCCGCCCGGTGTATCCATAAACCGGGGCCCGGGGTGATATTTTACCAACCACTTTAAGGATGGTCCAAACAATGAAGTCGGTCTGCAGTTTCTGTCTGTGTAGGTTATGCATTCGCACGACAGCTGACCCTATCTATGCCAAGTTCGTAGGTCAAGGTCATAATAGGTCAAAGTCTAAGGTCGCGGGAGGAAGTGTTCTTTTTCCGACTGAAAGTGAAAAAATGAAACTGTTAAAACCAGTTAAAACAGAGCAGCAGACCTAGCACGCGGCAACACGCTGACATAATAATTTCTGTGCGTTGATTAGTCTGTGGTCGTGAAGTAGGTAGGTGGGGGCGGTTGGGGGACATATGGCGCGGTTGCGTGACGCTGGCGACGCCAGCTGCGCTGAAGGATGAGTTGACTGCATGCATGTATCACGGCGCTAACGACCGAGCGCGCGCACGCCACGCCACGCAGACAAGCAGCACTATGTACATGTACCTACCAGCGACAGCGACAGCGACCGGCGTCGCCCTGCAGATAATTGAACGGACGTGTCTTACTGACACCGGACACGGCCCGTATAGACCCCGTACGTACCTGCATTTCGCCAGCTAGCTGGCTGTGCGAGAGAAAGGGAGAGGTGCGCAGTGCCTAACAAGGTGTGATTTATGTGGGACGAGCGAGCGGAGCGTGACACGAGATGTGACAGCGGCGCGGCGGCTGAATGCGTCGCCGAGGTAAACGATTTACCCCGGGGTCGCGCACCGCCGCCGGCGACGCGCCAACAACGCGCCATTATGAGACGCTTCGTACCGCTCTATTCTTCCCCGGGTTGAGACGATTCGTGTACCTCGTGCGGAGGGGTGCAGGCCGCCGGGCGGAGTTAATGTATGTAACAACGGGTGTCACTTTAATATGTCGATGATCTTCGAAATCGGGCGGCAACAAAGATGCATACAATTCACGCTCGTACTACAGTGAAGATTCAATACGTGAATTCGGCATTTTCGCCAGATCAGTTCGCGGACATCTGCTCTTAAACAACTGCTACACGGCTGCAGTGCCGCAGACGCAAGTCCCGCCCCTTACCGTCCGTTGTCGCCAAGGGCGTCCGCGGGATTTTGGTTAGGGGGGTCAATGCTCCTTTGCCGCCTGAGGCGAAGAAAATTTTGAGAATTTGGCTACAAAATGTTGCATTCTGAATATCTGAATAAATGTGTGGTCAGCATAGTGCCGTTCTCTACACCTGCCTTCACCCCCACCCCACCCCATTCAGAAAACTGGTCTTTTTGCATGTTTTCGCTTTTTAATTTTTCATCCATTTTTCCAGGGGGTCAGCTGACCCCATTTGCCCTCATGTGCGGACGCCCATGGTTGTCGCTGCCACCTTCGACCGGTATACGAATCGTCCTTTTGGGCATCAAAGGAGGTACACGAAACCTCCTATAATCGAAGGGGCGACCGACTGTGGGGCTCAGCGTGGAATTGACGGATGAGAGTTCACAACCCTGCCGACGGTGTGGGGGAGGGCTGCGGGCATTGTGCCATTGTTAAGTGGCTTCTGCGTGCTCGCGTCTCGTTAATCGTCCGTCTGTCCGTCCGTCTCTCTGTGCGTCGCTGATATACAGCCGTCATCGTGCGCATAATGATGATAATATCGCTCGGTTCGCTCGTGAACGGCGTGTCCATAATTAAATCTCGGCCTGTGTAAAGCTCCCGAATGTAGTGTTCGCTGTCGATAATGGTTGGTTGCGGTTGGACACACACTTAACTTTCGATTGACGGACGTTACGTAATGTAATTACCGCCCGCGGTAACCTCCGCTATCGCAGCATTGGCTATACGCACGCAGTTTCACGCTGATTGTTTTTTTTCACCTATAGGTCTAACACTCTGTCGAAGACTGATAATATACAGAAAATACCGTGTGATACTTAGAAAGATAATGGTTGCCGTGGCGTTTTTGTTGTGGAACTGTTCCGCTATACAGGATCCTAAAATAAACTACAGAGTGAGAAAATATACAACATTTTCGCTTCTTTACTTCACTGATCTGCTGATGTTGGAGTTTTTGTTATTATTCGGTAGTATTTACTTGATGTATTTCGCGGCCTAACGCTATACTGCTAAAAATATTCTATACGTGCACTGAAACAGAAATACAGTAGGCCTACGATGACTTGTTTATTCCAGTTTTCCTGAAGGAGATGCATGCCTCCTGCATGGGATGTGTTGGGGGATTCCGGGGAACTGCCCGTTCCCTTGACAGATCTCGTGCGGGTGTTGTAGGTGTGCCGACGTACAGTGACGCGTCGTGAAGCATGTCGCTGTGACGCTGACACAATCAATCTTTGTAGTCTGCACTTCAATCCCGTAGTCGACAGCACTTTGCTGTGCTGTGTCAAGACTGCTGTCTGTCCTTCATTGTAGCATGTCGTCGCAGCGGCACACAAGCTCTTCACTCTCACTCAGTCACTCGAGCCACCGAAATGCATCACCGTGTCCGGAGGTTTGTCCCCCCGTTTAGGGTTAGGGTTCAGATATCGCGTTCAAGGACGTACTGGGGATTTTCGCTGGCAGCGCCGGGTTCTTGTTTATCGACATTACACGTACGTATACGTACATATACCTACATACATGCAGGTAAATCACACGCTCACACGGTAGTGTGAGAGTGTTGTAAGGACGACCAGCAAAGTCAATGGGAAATGCTGAAATTTGACCCGCAACTACCCCTGAACCCCTCAGGCGATCGTCACCAAATTTGGCGTGCGTGATTACGTCATGGATATATTTCACCAAGAAAAAACTGGGCTCAATCCGTTAAGGGGTTTCTTCTCCCCATACACGCGAAATATACACCTTCCCATGTTCGCTACGCTACGCTACGCTACCCTATACGCATGCTTACTACTTTTTTGGTTCTTCCAATCGCCTACAGCCGAGACCCCTGCATGGATTTTAACGCTTAAAACGTCAAACGATGCGGTTCTGCGCAAGGAGGTGCCTTTTTAGGGTTATAAAAGTGAAATTTCATATTTAACTGAATTTTAGGGAAAATTCGGAAAAATTACCATTGTTTCAATGGGAAAATCTTTAAACTGCCACAACTCTGGTTGTATATAAGATAGAGTCATAATTTTTTGTTCTGTGGTATGGTTTTCTGGGTCAACCAATTAAACTACGCTAGTCAAATTTGGTTCAAACAGACCCTTGTTGCCATGGTGACGAAAATTTGCGATTTTTAACACAAAATCGGCCATAACATAGCTTGTGCAGGAGGTACGGCCCAGATGCTTGCACGCAGTAGGGGGTTTTCAGGATCGGCCAATTAAATGGTGGCAGTC
>Ga0126329_10000123_pt1 | contig 15993 bp, 12 predicted proteins | sample InaspJWI85metaG_FD_104915 | JGI IMG/M metagenome (GOLD analysis project Ga0126329, IMG submission 104915) | Marine gutless worms symbiont microbial communities from Oahu, Hawaii - Inanidrilus sp. 2 OAHU.JWI-85 metaG | ecosystem: Host-associated > Annelida > Digestive system > Unclassified...
AAACAACATTATTTGTTAACTAACTTGTGCTTAAAAAATAAATGCCACTGGAAATCCGGGGTGCACACTTTTTAATTCGGAGTGCACAATTAGTGCGGAAAACACGCTTAGAATAGGCCCTGAAACATTCCACTCATACGAAATGTGAAACTGCAATTCAGTCCAGTGTGCTGTGAACTAGTCCAAGTGCTGACTGTTGAATTTCGCGGCATCATGTGCGTTCCTGCTGCGATTTCCAGACTGCATTCATCCGTTCGGAGCCATCGCCCTTGACGTTGGACCATACTGCTTCTGTTTCAAAAATCACTACTGTATTATTGAGATCGTTTGTGTGCTGTGTAGCTGCGCGCAACTGCATTTAACGCATCAGTCGGTTATAAACTACTCCGAGTGATTGATTTTCGGTGCCTGAGCTTTATGAAGCCTGCTGACCTTGAGACCTTGACCTTTGACCTACTGACCTCAACACTGGTGGGTCCGCATTTCTGTAATTTTACTGTCAGAATGTTGTACCGCAATGTGTATTGACTTTTATCTATTTTAGCCCTGCGCTTTGTTTTATTCTTGTGTACGACTGCGGTTTGACAGTTCATAATAAACGAATATGTTGTGTTATGATTTATTGTAACATGGGCAACATCCGCGTCATTTTGTGGTATATAGCAAAAATCACAACAAACTTCTACAGAATTGGTAGTGACAGTCCGCATCGCCGCCGCGTAACGCCCCTACTGCGTGCTATTGGTTTCCTCCGGCAGGCGCAAAGACTGGACGCGTCGGGTACACGTCCCCCTAAAGTGCCCCTTCCGTTGGGGGCCGCGCTTCATCTAATGCATAGTTCCCTGGGCCAACGCGAGCCTGCCTCCCTATCAGCACCTGAATCGGCTCACTGGCGAACCCAACACGCAAACAGACAGACAGACAGACAGACAGACAGACAAACACACCACGCTACGTCACGACGTATGCAGCAACAGCCCGCATTCATGCTCTGCTGTGCATGCATGCGACGTACGCTAAAAGCGACCAGTTGCACGTGTAATCCGTCGGCTGTCGGCCGCTCGGCGACACAGCCGCGATCGATTTCTTGCCGCGCTCTGGCTCGCTCGGTCCATTTTGCCGCCATCTTCGTCTATCGCGCGCATACGAAACTCATCCCATTCTGCCATTTCACGGCGCATAAAACGCCGCCCAGCCGGCGCCGACGGAAACGGCGGACCGGGAAATCGCCTCATCTTATTGCGAGTTATGAGCGCCGAGCGTGCGGCCGCGGCGCGTCCTCCTGATGCGATGAGCAAAAACGGCTGAACCGATCGAGATGACGTTTGGAGGCATATTCTCCAGTATACATACTGGAGGTTCTTGGGTGCGTCCTCCTGGTGCGCCGGGGGACGACGGCGTCGCGGCGGATTCTGTGACGATTCCTACTCTGCCTTTGATCTGTCCAGAAGACGATCCTACCCAGTGTCGGGGGGCATGGTGGCGATAACATTGTATACTGCGGCTTGTCGTTGGTCAGTAGGCGCCGAGTCGTATGTAGCGACGGGTAACTGGCTAATATATTCAGTAAAACTAAAACTAAATTTTGAGGCCTTTTAGTTAAACTAGTAGTTAACTGTCTGGATATCTGTCTGGAGCGAGGTGCAGACATGCATATGGCCCGGCTGATGCCACTGTAACTCACTGTCTCTTGCTTCAATAAAATCCAGATTGGTTTTACCTTTCTGGTACCGGCTGACCTGGGTAGTCCCGGACAAACGGCCGTTAAACGGGTGTGTGTGTTGTTCTAATAACTGTTTTACAAAAACTGTTTGCATGTTGCTGACTTCGTTGCAGGTCTCAGTAGCCGAGTGGTTAGCGCGTCTGACTGCGGTGTGAGAGGACCCAGGTTCGAATCACGCCGCTGACAGTTGTGTTTATCGCGACAGCTGCTGCGATATACAGTCTTCATCACGGGCTGCGCACCTTTACTGCAGTGCTTAGGTCGACTCAGCCTTCCACCCTTCGTGGGACGGCAAAATGAGTATCAGCTTACGGGCTGAGTAATAATAACAATGGCGATGGTGGATGTGGATGATAGCTGCCAATTTTTGGCGGACTCACAGCCCAAGTTGACTGGCTTGGTCGGCGCTCAGTCTACATTCATCAGATGAACCGGGTGAACTCTCGCAATGACTTTGGTCATGATGAGAGCACCATAAACATTGTCATAGCTATTATTATTATTATTATTTCGTTCGGTCCGACGCTCGTCTACTCTCGTTCTGCCCGGCACGCCCACCGCCGCCGCCACTCCTTGGCTACAAATTGTCTCCCGCCTGTCACTCTTTATAACATTTTGAACACGGCACATCTTGAAAAAGCATTCAAAACTCAGTTTCTGACTGAGCATTCCCACCCGTGTGACTATTTTAATACGCCGCTGAACATTTCAGTCATGCAACTAGCGTAGAACTGCGTGTAACATCGATGTACTGCATTCGAAGGCGGGATACGGATCGGCCGCACGCCGTCGCGGCGATGCGGGCCCGCAAGGCCTGCCGCGCGCGCCCGCAAGCCGGCCGCCGGCTGCTGCGGGTACTAGCGGGCACCTGTCGCCTGCATGCGTCGACCAGCCGGCGGCCGCTCATGCCTCGCGGACTAGCCGGGCGCGCGCGCGCACGCACGCAGTCGACCGCCGACCGCACACGACGTCCGCCGACGCTGTGACGTCACGGGTCACATGAGTCGGACAGGTAACATCTTGATTACGATTATTTTTCAGTAATGTAAGCAGAACCATTCTGACCAGGACGTTAAAGTTTCGAGACCAGACTGATCACGGGACCAAAGTTTTGGTCTCTGTCTCGGTCACGGTATCTTGAGGTCAGAATTTTGTTCCTGACTTCGCCGTGGAAGCCAAAACGTCGGTCTCGAGGCCAAATTATCGATCTTGGTCTGGCTCTGTAGAGTCTGGTCTCGGTCTCAATCCTTGTCTCGAAGGTTTGGTCTCGTTAAACATCACTCACTGCGTTCTTGTAAGACCAAGACCCGCGGACACCCACACCCGGATCTTCCCGCCATGCACACGACGTCCGCTGCTCGTCCGCACGGGAAGATCTTCCGCGTGCGACTCACGTGACCTGTTACGTCACGCGCACCTGCTGTTAGACCGATGACGTCATCGTGTTACGAATTACAAGTTCGGGTTTTACGCCCCTCGCGACAGCAATAGGTCGTCATTTCGGCCGACGTTCGTTCCGGCCGATCTGTCGGCTGGGTGTTGAAGAACGACGTCGTCGTGTATCTAGTCTGTCTGTGAGTGTTTCCGGCCGGCGACATGCGCTCGACGTCGGCTAGTGGCGGCGGCGGCCGTGAAGGAGGAGCGGGAGGAGGAGGATGCCGAGTCGCTATTCTGCTCGTGACAACCGTCGCTTCAGCCGTCGTCAGCCCCGTCGACGCGTCGTCGTCGTTTCCTAAACGAATACCTATCGGTAACGACATTTTCCGCCGCGTCCGTCCGTTCGTTGTTCAGAATTTCTGAGATTAAGCAAGTAAAAATATGCCGGCCTACGTATACTCGTATAGCGCAAAACAATCAGTCACAAGACGCTGCGATTTCCAGGCCCTAAATAGGCTAAATATGTTTTAGATGCCGACTAAATAATTCATAGGGGGTTCGGTTTCGAGATTTCGTTGTTGGAATCCACGGCATCTTACGACTTCCCGTGCCAGCATGACAGGGCAGTCATCCACCGCAGTCATGCTGGAACGGGAAGTCGTCAGATGCCGTGGAATTCAACAAGGAAATCCCGAAACCGAAACCCGAACAGAGCCAGAAAAAGTGCAGTCGTATGGACATTGTAGACCCACGCCTTTCACCCACCCTAATCCTAATCCTAACCCTAATCCTAACCCATCCTTTGACCTTTGACCTCGGAGTCTGTGCATGTAGTTTATTCCTTAAACTTGTACGTGCGAATATTGAGGGTTGTTTGCGTTGTTTTAGCTGATTACCACCTTGTCTTCAGCTATTATGTCCGTTATTCTGTGTGGCAGTTTTCAATAGAGATGGTTACTGACCACTGAAAATCGGAAAGTGTATATTTATACAAAACGTACATAGAGGCTGGTATAATAACAGTGTATCTTTATTCTATTGAATGCTTTGTCTTCGCTGGAGTGGTTGGCTTTCAGCTCAACTATGGACGCCTTGTGGGTTTTTAGTCAGTCCAACACTCGATAACACGATTACACGACACATGACAACGAGATTATATTAGGCCTACTCACATAGAGAGGCAAACGAACACAGCAGGTTTGGTGATATGTTCCTCAAGACCTGTTCACATTCGGTTTATCACCTCACCCACAATGCATCGCGCTTTGGCGAAGTGTGGCGGAGTTCTGACTTGGCAAATTTTGGAAACATTGACGACGGTAGCGTCGTCATAACGTTATGTTTTGTATTTTTGTAATTATTCATTATTACATTTATAATAACCATTTTTGCAATGCATTCACTTAACGAAAAAACTCAGTAAACAAAATAACACTCACCAAAAAGTCTGAACTCCGCCAGAGCGCACTGGTTTATGGGATTAAGTGATAAGGCGAATTGTCGCGACTAAAAAAGGTAAAGGTAGCCCATACTCGATTACTAAGCGTAGGGTTCCGGAGCTGATCCCGGTTCTTGGCACTCAGCCTGCAGGTGATGAGAGGGCTGCTACCAATTTTGCTGTTTGGTGAAGAGAGGCACAATGGGTGTGAACAGTTTGCCTAAGACTGTTACCCGACAGCGTCGTGACTGCGATTTGAACCCAGGCCATTCTGTGCACGCTAACCACTCGGCTACCGAGCCACCCAACTCAACCGACTCAATCGGACGTAAATTAATAGAAATGAACTAGTTTCGAACACGTTCAGAACTGCTACTGTTAGTTCGCTTCAGTCAGTCATCGACCGCGTTAGCGGAGAAGATAATGCGATCGGTCGTGTCCGTCCGTTCGTCTTTTTACACTTCAATCTTTGAACGAACTGACCTTTGACCCTGATTTTATTTATACTTATATGTCACCACCATAGCTCGTTGGGGATTGAAAGTCGAGGTCATAGATCAAGGTCGAGGATAGGGTGTGCAAGGATGGTTACGCGGTCCGTCTGACGTCAGTCTTCGATTGATGGCAGTTTCCTTTCCAGTTCAGTTCGGACACTTTGATATGAACAGGCATTGGGCGTCGTCGTTGTTGTCGACTACGATGGTGTTAATATTCGCAAGTTGCTTTGTACAGTAAAGTCGACTGTCGATATCGGTAGCGCATGCATGCCATAAATCAGCCTATTGCTACAGAAGGAGATAGTGAGCGTGATCTGTGTGTCTGTCCGTCTGTGTGCATGTTGGACAACCCGGTAAGACTTGCAAAAACGGATGAACCGATCAAGACGCCGTTTGGAATATAGACTCGCTTGGGCTCAAAGAATCATGTATAGAATTGGGTTCAGATTTGCATGAGAAGGGGCACTTTTAGGGTGTATATGCCGACCCACCGCCCATTGAAAAGTATAGTGAGATACGGTTGTGCATGAAGACGCAGATGTACCCGAGTGGCTGCGTATGTGCGGTTTGTCGCTACCGTCACAGCAGCAACTTGTTACCAATACTCGTACGTGCTGTCATAGTTTCGTCATAGTCATAGTTCGTTTTGTAAGTAACTTTAACCGTGCAGTACATTAAGCTGATTCATGTCGGCTTTCGAGCGCACGTTAAAATAGCATCTCGTGTCGTATCGTATTTAAAAGCCCAAAATGAGCACGAATTTTACGGCAACAAGTCACGAATTCCTAATTTGCCCGAGTTTCGTCGTCGTGGAATATTCGGACGACATCGCTGGCGACGTTCGTAATTGCATTAGCGTAAATAAGTAAGTACGTAAGTAAGTAAGCAATTTATATATAGCGCGGAAATCAGAGAAGAACCAGGGCGTAACATAGGTAACTTCCAGTGTTGTTGTCTTCAGTTCTTGGTCTTGGTAAAAGTTGGCATTACAAACATGGTCTCGGCAAAATCACTGGTATCATAGCTGTACATGTGATGTAATTGCATTAGTGTCTGATGGAGCTGGCCGGCATTACGATCTGGTCCCGGCCGAACGACGTCACAGAGTCGACCACCAGTAATGCAATCACGACACTGACCACCACCGTGTGACGCATGACTATAAGACATTACCCCCTGGACATCTGCCCCCGGAACACCTGCTATCCCCGAAAACCAACATCGCAGCCATCTGCCCACTGGCGGATTTAAGGGGGGGGGCAAGGGGGCCATGGCCCGCCCAAGATGCCACAGGTGACATTTAAATAACCCTTCAACTGCGAAAAATCGTCAGCTTCTGGGGGACTTTGTCCCCCAGACTCCCTACCGGGGCTCCGCCCCTGGACCTCGCTGGGGGACTTCCGTCCCCAGACCCCCTGAATTGGCCCCCTCCAAGTTCATTTTCTGGATCCGCCCCTGCATCTGCCCCTGGTTAGGGTTTAAAGTTATAGGGTTAGTGTTTATGATTACTATCAGGGTTGTTAGAGTTATGGGTTAAGCGATATAGGAGTTAGGGTTGGTATTTGTGGCTAAGGTTAAGTCACTGAAGACAGCGCTAGTGTTAGGAATAGGGTTAGAGTTAGAGTTACTACGGTCAGACTCAGAGTTAAGGGTTAGGGTTATTAACTCTAAGTGGCAGTTAGGATTTAGGGTGACGGTTAGGTACTGGTGCAAATGTCCACAATAGCGATTTTCGGGGGAGGGGCAGGTGTCCGGGGGCAAATGTCCGGAGTCCAGTGTCCTACATTCGATACGAGGACGGACGGCACTCCGCGTTTCAGAACACGCGACGACCTAAGTTCGTTGTTTAGTGCGGTGGCACGTGATCCATATCGACAGTGATCTCATAACGCTCGCGACGTCGTTCTCCGACTGCGCAATAGAAACGTGCACAAGGACACAATAGCGAAACGACACGGTTAGCGCACAGCTGCAGAAAACATAACATAACATAACATAACATAACATGTTCGTTTATTGCGAACTATCAAACCGCAGTTGTACACTAGAACAAAGCGCAGGTCTAAAATGTATATAAGCCAATACCAAATCCTTTGTACAGTCAGTCTAAAATCAACGACACGCAACCACCAGAGGCGCAGTAAACAATCACTCAAAAAAGCCAGGAAAGCAAGTGGACAAACTGCCACGCATCCAGTTTTCTTTCAGTTTGCATTTGTCGGAAATTGCAACATTATAGTAGGTAAAATAAAACGGAAACACTGTCATAACAATAATAAAACCGCTGCTCTGTTTTTATTATGTTCCCTTCCCCCCTGCCACAAAAGTGCGGGCATTGATCGAAGTTGCTGCACAGCCGTCTGTCTTTCAGTCTACATCCAAGTGTCTGTTCGTTTCACACCGCTGGCTCAGAAACGGTGCATTTGATCTACAGTAACTATAGAACACTAATGTAAAATCTCGTGCTGGAAGTCGAATCCATCCACAATGGCCAAAACGTCCCTGGTGCCGATCCCTGGTGCCGAAAAGCTTAGGCTTGCGTCTCGGAAACCAAGCGAGATTGAGCCGTTATTTCTTCTAAGCGCGACTAGGAAGTAACAGTGCACTTATATAGCCCATAAAACAATGAAGTATTATTGTCTCTAATGCGCTAGGTGCGATATCTGCTGGAGTAGAAATGTCTTTAGTGTGCGCTTGATGTTGATTGCCGGATATGCTCAGGAAGTGAGTTCCAGACGTAAGGACCGGCGAAACAGATCACACGTCGACCATAGTTTGACATGTTGTAGCGAGAAAAATTCAAAGTCGCAGACTGCCTATCATTTGCGTCGGATTTTCTCGTCGCCGAATCACGAGAAAGGACCGCTTGATAGTTGGCCTGCTGACTGATCGACTGAAAATGAAGGACGAGAAATGATGAACCGTAGAATCGGTGGCCGGCTGCCGGGAATTCAAGGTCGCGAGTTTTGCGTCTTGCAATTTCAGTTCGTGCAGTTCACGCCCGGCCGCCGCCGCTATTTTGTCTGTCGTTTTCACGTCGTGGCGCCGGCCGACACTGCGACCGGCGGCGTCGCGCAATTCGTGTGATGCAGACGTAAGTTACGAGCGTCGTCGCCGCCGGTCGGTCGGTCGCCTCCGGCCGCGACCGGCGGCGACAACGCAATTCGGCGAACGACGACGACTTGTGTATGCATGGCGCGTCGCCGCGCCTGGTCACGTGGTGCGCACGGTGTCCGCACATTTACACGCCCCCCCCCGATCACGTTAGATAACGCAAGGAACAATGCCACGTGCACGCAGGCCAGGAAGACCACGCACGGCCTGGATGGACAACATCAAGACGTGGACAGGACTGCCTGTGGAAGAGTCAATCAGAATGACAGAAGACAGGGATAAATGGAGAAAGTACGTCCGTAGTGTGGCTAACCCTCGGATCGAGGACGGCTAAAGAACAGAACGGAACGATTACGGTTTTGGGTTATGATAGCGTTAGGTCAGAATTAGGCCCGGGTAACATGTTCGCGGTGTAGGGAATTAATGCATTAATCGGCGCCATCGGCGTTAGAGACACAGGAAATCACTTAACATACTTAAAATTTGACTTTTATTTGCAGCATGCTTAAACACGTATGGTCTAGGTTCTCTTAGTAATGGGCGCACTATAAATTTCTGGTTGATATGATATGATCTGATATGATATGATATATCCGGTTGCGAAACGCGTATTGTTTGTGTAAAAGTGGTGATAATAATAGGGTTGTGGTTAGAGCCAGTTGCCGCGGCTGTGCATCGTTCATAATCGGCCGATAGCGCCGTTGCATTGATTAGCTACATCCCATGTTCGTCGATGACAGTTTGGAAGGCGACAGGTGCCCTGGTGGATGTCCGGGGGGGGGCAGTTGTCTTTAATTCGGTGCGCAGATGGTCGCCGTGTTCTGTAGACGACCTGTTACCGTGTCAACCGACCGTCTGCAATATGCAAATCGCCGCCGCCGCCGACCTTAGCATGCGGACTCGGAAGGGCCTGGTACTGCCGCTGCAAGTGGCGTTACTTCCTGCGGCGGAAATCTGATTAGCTTCGGTCGGCCTCAAACACGAAGCGATGGAGTCGAGCTGCAGCAGCTGTGCCAGCCGGGCCTCTGCGGCACTTCCGTGTCCGCCGGGGGTTTTCGGTACAGTCGGCTGGCTGAGTTACTGGTCAAAGCGGTCGTCTACAGCGTCGAAACAAAACGACCGTGGAAAAGTTGACATGGCGCCTAGTTTTATCAACAACACTTGCTACTTCAACAAGTCGGTATCGCCCCATCGGCGGCGAGACGATATGCTCGTTTCGGCCAATTCCGGTGGGGGCCATGCGGCCACGCTGGTCAGTGAACCGTGACCCTAAAATGCACAGTTTCTGAGCTAGGGCATGCAACAGACAGACGGACGGATCGCGGCATCGCGTAGTGCTCCACACCGTGTAGGGCGGGTCCTAATAACAGCGCGTCTGTATATAATACCCTACGGTTATTATATATTTATATGAAGTTCAGACATACTATACAGCTTGTGTGGCCCAGGAGACAGTTAAAACGTGCCGTGCGTGAGGACCGTTTTGACTCGCAACAATGGGGGTCGTTTTGACAAAGGGCCGTTTTGACTGGACACCGTTCGACGGAGACGATGTGGACTGCACTAGCCTTTGTATAGCGTCGGCGTCTTCCAGACATAGCCTCTACCAGCAGTCCAGCGCCTTCGATTCACTTGATTCATGTGACTGATGACGCTATAAAAATGCTTACTTACTTACTTACTTACTTACTTGCATAAACGTCCATTCCTTTAGTGCTAGAGCTTAACACGACGGAAATGTGGGTAGTACATGAGGTGAATTGGCGTAGCAAAATCTATGGTCACGATACGTTCGCCATTTTGGGGTATAACTTGGTACAATGTGTGGAGTTAATGGGTGAAGATTTACCATGTTGTTCAAATAAAATTTAAATAATTAATTTCAGAAAATATCCGCGTGATCATTAACCTACCGACATAGCGTATTTAAGTCGACATCAGAGTAACAAACATTTCTAAGAGTTTTACCCACAAGATGGCGGCGAAAACCAGCTGGCATAGATGTGGAACGAAATTACGTCACTATCATCCTATGTATAGCCGCGTCGCCGAACTCAGAAGATACCACACACCATCTCGGCCCTTTCTCGGTTGTCGGAGCATTGTCTCCAAAGGCTATTATCGCGAGCAGCTGTGTAACCCGTGGAGCAACTCCGAAAAAGAAGGCCGATTAAACAAAAACTAAAACTTGAATTGTAGCGTAGTGTCTATCTCTGGACATTTTCCGTCCATATTCGTAAGTGCATGCGCAGACCATGTGTAAGCCGAGCGGTTGCTACAGCGCTTGCTTGCTTGCTTACATTACATCAATAAAACATTTCTATATATCGTTGTGTCCGGAGATGCCGCGGCGCAGTCATTAGCTGTGATGTATTCACAGCAGTCCCCGTCAATTCGGGAAACGGCAGGCGACTGCCAAGCGTGCAGCGCATTATGCGGCCATCTTTTGCTATCGGTTTGTTACTTCGCCCCGATAGGGGAACGCGGAGTATTGTGGTGAGCGTGTCTGTCTGCCTGTGTGTGTCTGTGTGCGTGTTTGTCCGCGATCATATCTCCGGAACTACACGTCTGATCGTCACCAAATTTTTGTTACATGTTACCTATGGCCGTGGTTCGGTCCTCTTCTGACGGCGTAATGATATGTTATGTACTTCCGGTTTTATGGATGACGTCATATTTGCACATAAGCTAATTGGCTGCTCGACGTCGCCGCCAGGCTGAGGCAGCAAGGCTCACACTTACGTAGCCTTGAGCTTGGTGCGTTGGAATACCCGTTGCAGGCAGCGAACGATCGGGACTACTTCTTGCAGTCAGGGATTGCTAGGCCGCAGTGGTCGTGTTGAATATTTATGACATCATGTTTGCACATAGTGTCCATGCGTATATAGCGACAAGAACATGACGTGCGCTTAAAGTAGGCCCCTAACTCCACAGGTGGAAACACAGGGGGGCGGAGTCTGCGGTCTATGGCTGCCTTGTTGTCTGTTGTTGTTAGGCCGCGTATCGCGTGCACAGCGTGAGAATGCGCGCTGTTTGCTACAGACGGAGTGGTGTGGTCGGTCAGTCGGCTTTGCCAGTCTGTCTGTTGGTCACGACCATGAGCCTTGCAAAACGACTGAACCGATCGAGATGCCGTTCGGGGCCCAAGGAACCATGTATCAGATGGGGCCCAGGTTCCTCTGGGCACTTTTGAGGGGACATATTACTTAATTCCCGGATGTCATTTCCGTGCCAAAACAGCCCCTACCGTCTCTGGTGGTTTCTCGATGGTGAATGTTTGCGTCGCGCGGGTAAAAGCTAATTAAGGTGGGGGTAATGAGGAAAGTGCAGGGCGCTGTATAACCCGGCGACTTTTGGGATAATTGTCAGTTTCGCTGCTGCGGTCGGTGTGCGAAGGTCTGTTGTTCGGTACCGACGAGCCGCTCGCGGTGCAGACGGCAGTTCGTTACGAGCTCGAGAAACACAACAACAGCACGTCGACCGTCTTCCGACTCGACCGATACGAGAAGACTGTCGACGCAGCCGACAGCTTCGACGTCTGCAAAGCCTGTGAGTCCTCGTTTGCCTTCTCTATCCTAGTTAACGGGTGGCTCGGTAGCCTAGTGGTAAGCGTGCTGGACTCAGGCGCAGAAGGGCCCGGGTTTAAATCGCAGTCGCGACGCTGTCGAGTAACAGTCTTAGGCAAACTGTTCACATCCATTGTGCCTCTGTTCACCAAGCAGCGAAATTGGTAGCAGCCCTTTTAAGGGTTGCGGGGCTAACTGCAGGCCTGGCGGAAAGTAATGGCAGCCTACTGTTGGGTTTATGATTCACGTCACCTGCAGGCTGACTGCCAAGAACCGGGATCAGCTCCGGAACCCTACGCTATAGGTAATCGAGTATGGGCTACCTTTACCTTTTTATCCTAGTTAACGCATCGGCCTATCGGCCATTATCCGCTAATCGGTAGGCGTTGCAGGATTGCCATAGTAAGCTCTCTCCCAAATTTCGTAACACTTCCGCCTGCTGCTCCTGCCTAAGATATGACGACGTTGCTATATGATCGCTAGGTTTGACTTCCAGAACCCTAGTTTTCACAACGTTTGCACAAACAATACGCCGTTTGCAGCCGGAAATAAACATGCAGCAAATGACGTCGAATTTGAAGGCTGTAATTCGTTTCTTTCGTCAGATCGGTATACTGGGCTGACCGTAACCTTGACCTAGATTCGTTCCGAATCCATGACGGTTTCGTCGCTATCGCTGTCGCTGTCTAATCGAATCCGCTCAAAGAAAATTAACTAAAATTTATTGTCTGAAATAACTTACTATTCAAGGCTCAGGACTACATTTAGACAGTCTGCAGGTGAGAAGGCTATGAGCTGACATGTTTGGTTTATAAAATGTTGTTTGGCTTGGTGCACATGAACAGTAATGCGTTCTTCGCATTAAGAAATCAACCACATCTGCGGGGTCACAAATATGTCATAGTTAAGCAGCGCAGTGGTAATAGAATTAGAGGAAGTTGTTTTATCAGTATAGGATAGGTTAACCTATTAAACAATTTACCAGTTTGTACAGATTTTACAAGTCTCAGTAATGACGACTATCTGCTAAAATATTGCAAAGCTAATTTTACATAATTCTAACACTGTATCATGTATACATTGCTGTACGTTGTAACATGTAAGAGGCCGAATGGCCCTTTGTTGTTTATAAAAAATAATCAGCTGCCTACCATCACATCTTCTTCATCACCGACTGCGTTAGCGGAAACGTAATGCGATCGTAGGTACGTGTCAGTTTCCACTCTAGCTTTCAAGCCAACTTACACTTGACCTTGATTTTTTCATGTAAAGGTCGTGACCACGGCTTGCAGGAGATTAGAAGTCAAGGTCATAGGTCAAGGTCAGGGTTTGGTTCATGGTTAGGTTTAACAAGGATAGTAACGCGGTCGGTCGTACCTCGATCCTCGATCGACGGCAGTTTGTTTCCTAGTTTACTGCCATGCCTTTCGTCAGATCTGTATACAGCCTGACCTTGACCTTGACCTCGATTTGTTCCGCATCCATGGTGACACTGACGTCATTGCTGCCTGCCACGTTATCTCAGCTCAGCTGAGTACCACCTTGTCACGTGGTTTGTGGGGTCATAGGATAAAATTTCCAGATAAAAAGTGAAAGTGAAATCGTGACACACACACACACACACACACACACACACAGCTGACTAACTGCATTACTCGGCCGCTGAGTGGTCAGTAATAATCCTGTTTCTAGCATTAGTATCAGCGATATGAGCGACGCTTACGAAAAACAACGGAATTTACTTTTTACTCCGCCCCCGATAGGGGAGCGCGAAGTATTGTGATGAGCGTGTCTGTCTGTCTGTCTGTCTCTCTGTCTGTCTGTGTTTGTCTGTCTACGATTATATCTCCGGAACTACACGTCCGATCTTCACCAAATTTTTTGCCTATGTTACCTATGACGGTGGCTCGATCCTCCTCGGGCGGCGTAGTGATATGTTACGTATTTCCGGTTTTGTGGATGACGTCATATTTGCATATAATTACTCGACGTCGCTGCCAGGCTGAGGCAGTGAGGCTTGCACGTACGCAGCCTTAAGCTTGGCGCGTAGGAATACCCGTTGCAGGCAGCGGACGCTCGGGACTACTTCTTGCAGTGAGGGCTTACTAGGCCGCAGTGGGCGTGTTGAATATTTATGACATCATGCTTGCACTTAATGTACCTGGATAAATAGCGACAAAAATGACATGTGCTTAATTCTGTTCTGCTTTTGTCGTGATATGAGGTATAGTGGTTAGGCCGCTGGCCAGCCTTCAGTCCGATCACTGTTTACCGTGACTATTCGTCGGTCGTCGACGATGACGTTCGCATTGTCGTCCTGTGCTGATAACACCATGGTCATGGTCGTGGTAGTGGTTGGCGGTCAGTGCGCTCAGTTGATAACCGGCCACCAAGCGGGCAGCCTGCGAACTAGCTGACCACCCAAGATGGCGCCGATACGAGACCACCGATCACGAGACCACCCACACGGATGAGCGTAAACTTAATGCGAAATCCGGGCTGTGAATAATTATTGCATGGTCATATCGGCCTATCGGCCGCTATCGGCATTTAGAACATAGAAAATCTGTGAAAACCTTAATAAAACTAGTGGCCGATATGCTGCTGCGACAACTACCCCTATCCCTAAGATTAAACCCACATTTTCATCATTTTGCTCCAAACAATCCGCCGTTCGCAATTGGAAATAAACATACAGCAAATGTTAATGACGTGTCTTGTTTAAGGATGTCAATGATTTTCTATGTTTTGAACGCCGATAGGCCGATTCAATAACTAGTCACACCGAAATCCGGGAGGTCGGGTGGACGTTCGGATACTACCACTTTTGTGTTTGCGCGACGAAAAAGGGTCGCAGATGAGCGGTGATTTGTTTGATTTTAGGCCGGAAGTGAAAACCGCAGCGTACCTTGCGCATGCGCAACGAAAAGTAGGAGCAAAATTTTTCGCCGTCATTACTCTTCACGGACAAAATTGCAACGGTAATCGTCTATACAGCCAAACTGATTTCCCCGTGTTTTTCAGGAAGTCAAACTTAGCGATCATATAGCCGCGGTGTCATATATCAAGCAGGAGCAGGATGCGGAAATGTTACGAAATTGGGGAGACAGTTTACAATGGCGATCCTCCTCCGACGCCGTGCTCTGTGGATCTCATTTTCCATCCATCTAGTTTACGTCTGTGCTAGCCATGCAGCGAGCGAGCGAGCGAAGCATTATTCACGAAGGCGACCTCACCTCGGCGACTGCGGCACATACCGATGAATGATAGACTGGACGTATGGCGACCGCTGCGGCCACGGTTTCTGCGTGTCGCTTGACCAGGCTGATGTATGTGCCGCATTGATGGCCAACAGTACTACACCAGCACATATCGATCATTCGCGGTAACATCGCTGATAGCCAGCGCAGATCTAGTCCTCCGTTCGACAGCACAGTCAAGCCTCGTTCACGTCACACGAACTGGACTGCAGTTCGCGAACTGGACTCCAGTGTGAACAGGCCCGTTGAAATCCACGTGTAGCGACCTGTTTCGCTACAGTGTCCGTAGCCAATCAGTATAAAGTAGGTCGTGACGCTGACGCTGGACTTTGCGCGTGATCTACTTCTACTCTTTCGGCGTAACTGAGTCGACTAGTTTAGGTCAGTTCATTTCAGTTTGCGTGATGTGAACGAGGCTTAAAAACCAAGACACACTGACCAACATTGACGGCCGACCGACACTGACAATATCTGATGTTGTTTGTGACGGCCAACACTGTCGGCCGTCAGGGTGGCCTGACAGTCGTCATGAAATGAAAGAAAAATATTGTGTTCGTGATTGCACGAGCCGCGCTGTTACTACGGCTCGCTAGAAGGTTCGCCTAACGGCCGTGTAATGCAGTCGGTCGGCATGTGTGTGTGTCCCGATTTCACTTTCACCTTTTTTGCTGAAAATTTCCCCTGTGACCCCACAAGCCACCTGACAAGATGGGGTATATACATGCAACCGAAATATGTGATCAAAGTGTTCAACTTCGTATAAAATAATGCTATAACAAGTCTGTATGCAGTCTCCTCTGTCCGCCGGTTGCAAACGTGACGCTGCCCTCATTTGCTGCTGCACGGCGCCCACAGCGTGCCCGCAGCTGTCGATCGATATTCAGCAGCAAACCCGGCCGCACACGCTGCATAATAAATGAATAATAACAGTATGCTTAGCAGAGTGTATGGAACGGTCGATCGTCCGTCTGTCCGTCTATGTGTGTCCCGTCGATCGACAGCAACAGCGGTGTGCGGC
>Ga0126329_10000124_pt1 | contig 15875 bp, 12 predicted proteins | sample InaspJWI85metaG_FD_104915 | JGI IMG/M metagenome (GOLD analysis project Ga0126329, IMG submission 104915) | Marine gutless worms symbiont microbial communities from Oahu, Hawaii - Inanidrilus sp. 2 OAHU.JWI-85 metaG | ecosystem: Host-associated > Annelida > Digestive system > Unclassified...
GACACATTTACTGTTGGGTGGGGTATTTAAATACAGCTTTGTTACAAATTTCCTACTGAATCTAACATTAAAAGAATTTTGAAAATCGGTTAATATTTGGTGAAGTTATGGGCAAGAGTTTGGAGTCTTGTTTTTTTGAGACACAGTGTATAATATATTGTACAGATATATTGTGCAAACATTAAATGTACATAAAAATAACAGAAATGTGAAACAGCAATATACTATCACTATAGCGTTGCGCAGTAGTTTTGAGTAAAAATGCAAAATGAAAATGTATCGAAGTATTAACACTATCACTGCTAACTGACAAGTTACACCGCCAGATTCAAATCGTCATTTCTGCTTAGCGGTGCCCCAAACTTCGCGGATTCTGGTATTTTTGTAGAGATCCGCGCTGAAACACTTTTCATCGGCGGCCGCGCCGCCTTTTAGCGATCGGCGGCGGCGCGCCGAGGTCGTGTCGGCGGCGGGCGGCGTGACGTGGCGCGGCGGCGGCTGTTGATGGCGTGAGTTGTGACGTGACAGCGACGACACTCAGCGAGTGCCGCTGACAGAGCGCTTAACGCGGCGCACCAGACGGTGGCTGGCGTAGACAGAGACGGCGACTGCGGCGACAGGCAGCGCCAGACCGGCGGCCACTGCGACGACAGGCAGCGCCAGACCGACGATGATGGGAACTGCCAGCACTCCGCCGACCACTGCGCCGCCTGTTTACACACCACACACTTGAACTTCACTCTACAGCGCCGACATACGCACCACCGCTTCCATGTGTCTGTTAATTACTAGTCCACACTGCATGCGTAGCACAAGAAGCTGAGCTATCGCCGAGGGACCGCGCGATGCGTCGTGTCAGTTGAAATCTTGCCATTGCCACGAAACAGTGCAGAAACTACTTGTACGACAAGTCCTGAACAAATCGAACTTATGAAGTAGAGGGGTAAAGGTGGGCCGATGTGTAATAAACATGTGCACTCAACCGTGACGCGTTCGAGTCGCTTTCATTGTCTTATAGGTGTCATAAAGAAACCGACGACGGTCGAGTTGTGTATATCACCTGTATATCGACGACTTGCTGCGGCGAAATTTTCAAAGTTTACAATGTAGAAATTGCTCACGTGACCCTGATTACGCCCACTTAGGGAACACTCACTCATCACAAGACTAAGACTTCACGTGTACAAAATTTGAAGTCTCTAACGTTAGCCGTTGTGGAGATTTTGCATGGGGTGTAAAATTATAAAACGGGTTACATGACCCTGAACACGCCCCTTTCAGGGATGGCTTGACATCAGCAGGCTAGGACTTGCTACAGTTAACCTACAGACCAAATTTGAAGTTTCTAACTACACTCAGCGGAGATATGAGAAGCGGTGCAAAATGTACAAATTGGGGTAGTTTGGGGGCACTTTGGGGTCACTCAAGGTCATCGGCAATGTCACCATTCGATAGAGCGCATACGACTTTCTATTCGACTTTAATAGAAACTATGCGTCTATCTTGTACCGTTTTCGAGATATAGCCGGTTATTTGTGGAAAGTCACCGATTTTGACCCACCCCACCTGCATTTGTCGCCCACATAGGGTGTGACCCCGGTCGAATTTCGCGGAGATCTTTGGCTTCAGAAAACTAGAGTCCCTGGGCTATCGTGTGGTGTTGTTTGTGTGATCCTACGTTTTGCCGGTTTAGTAGAACGCCGACTAGTGACGGTTAGACAGACGGACGGACAGATGGCTAGTACCGCGGATGCATAGCATCGCGCGGTAATAAATGCAGACTACTACTGCAGACGTCGTGGCGTGGTCTGTGTATGTGTGTCACGGTCACGACCGTGTGCGATGCAAAAACGGCTGAGCGGACCGAGATGCCGTGTCGGGTGCAGAACCATTGTTAGATGGGGTGCGGATGCACCAACGGCGAGAGGCAGCACGAAGCCGGCACGGTAATAGCCCTTGGACAATGGACACGCCCAGTCTTCTGACACAACTAGAGGAAGCAGCGAGACTGGCTATCCACGGTTCGCGGCTGAAGACCGTCGTTATAAAACGGAAGTGGTGCCCTTAGCTGTGAACCCCGCGGCATTCTAGCTAGAATGCCGCGGGTTACACGTTACACTTTCCCTGAAGTTTGAGATACGTCGTATCTCAAAGTGTAACGTGTAACGGACTGGACTGACGCCCCTGCAGGGCCGCCCTGTATACGCTGTTTCTGCACGGCAGTTAATAAACGATGGCGTTTCAGGTGCCTAAGTGTTACAAAAAGGATTCCTTACCAGTTTTCAACTTTTTCCCAAGTTTTTGCGCTTTTCGTTGTCGTCGTTCGAGACGTGACTCGTCGTTTTCAATCATAGACTCAATCATAGAGTCTATGTTTTCAATGCAACTTTTCGGACATTCACCCAGATGCCAGGTGTCACCGCAGTAATAACAGAACGACGACTCGCACATTGTACACGACATGTGCGGGCAACCCGCTATGCGCTCGATGTAAACCTGCATAACAACCATCGACCGTGTGCCGTTTTCAGTAAGTATAAATACGCCTACCAGACACAAAAAGCTGCACATCTAATGTGGTATGAACAAAAGGGAAATTTAGACGATTATACAAGCATTTAGGATAAAGCTGATAGGCCCCTAAACAGGCTGAAACTGCAGCATTAGTGCCCTGGCCCGCGCACCAGTGATATAGTCCTCGAAGCAGCTGCCTCGATGCAAGGCAGCTGCCCGTCTCGGTCTCGACTCAGCCCGCTGCCTAGCTCTTGCCTCAGTAGCTGGAACAGAAGAAATATGGAGTGGACAGGGAAGGCAACGTGTGGTCCTCAGTATGACTGCTATGACAACTGGATCTGTGATCTGTCTACAGGAATAAGAGCATTTCGAAGAAATAGGTAATAACTGAGTACAAACTTCCAACGTATCTTTCTATATTAACAGATTTGCTGCACTGAATGGACATTGGACAAGCTTCAGAAAGTAACTTAACTTAACTCGCTGCAGATGCGACTAGGGCGTTACCTTGCAGACGGGACACTGCTGGGCTCTGGGAGCTTGTCGGTCCTCGCGCTGCGCCCATATCTGCACGAGTCGGTCGGCAGCACGGTTCTCGTTGCAACTGCGACCGGGATGCTGCGGGCCGTGACACTGAAAACACCACTGGAACTGACACTCGGCGCAGCTGATCACCAGCCCGCGACCCGCAGACTTGTTCACGTCAGTCAAGCGCGACTGCTCCGGCTCGGTGACCAGGCAGCAGTTGGGACACGTCTTGCGATGCGGCTCCATGTTGACGCCGACCAGTCGTCGGTAGTAGAGACGCGCCAGCTCAGGCTTGAGTCGGGACAGTTCTTGGACGTGCACGCGGCCGTCACAGTCGGGCAGCGGGCAGCTGATGTGAACGACACCGCACTGGAGCTTCGACAACACACAGCGCTCCAGACACGTGCGGCAGACCGGCTGATTGCAGCACGGTCGACAGTCGCGCTGCAGCACGTTCTGCTCCAGACACACCAGGCACTGCAGCGCTTCCTCCGTTGAACTCATCGACATGAAATCGTCCAAATTCGAGTCGGCGCCGTTATCGGGAGGAGAGATAGGCCTACGAAGTGGAGGCGTCGGCCACAGCGGGCTGCCGCCGGGATACATTCGCGGTTCCTCATCGAAAATATCGTCGAACTCTTCGTCATCACTGTCACTGTCGCTCCACATGACTTATTTCTGCTCAACTCTATATCCTACAGAACGTTAACGCACGGCAGTAGGTTACGAGACTATCAACTTCAAACGCTATCAGTTTACTGTAGTCGAAACCAGCGCTCGCACACTTTATAAGCCTATAGGCCTACTGCTTACGTCGACATGCTAAAAATAGACATAGCGTCATCCTGTTTCTAGGCCTATTTATATATCGTGGGTCGAATGTGCTATGGTGCCAGCAAGCACAGCGCCGCAGAAAAGGCTGTTGCTGCACAGGTAAACGCAAGCAGCAGCGCCATAATAGGTCTACACCGCGGTCGTTGACTAATGGTCGTACGATCACGAGTCATAACGATTCACCGTAGGCCCTACATGGCCTTCATCGGCGGCAAGTTGGCAACGTTTCAGTCACGCGCTGGAAATTGTCATCGGGCAGTCGATCGATCAGTGTCGAACAGAAGCCTACATATTCTAGAAAGTTGCAACACGCTAGAGATATCTGTGAAATTGCAGCGAGTGGAGTCACCCCCAACAGCAGCGTAGGCCTAATTTCCGATCACTGTTTCGGATCATATAGGGGCCTATGACTGGAGAGCCAGACACATCAGTCAAGCCACGCCGCTGCTTATAACCTTGAGTAATTTGAAAGGTCATTTCAGCTTCTGAACACTCGTCCATGTCCAGCATCTCAAAAATAAGCCTACATGGGGCGAAAAATAGAGTTCTACATAATATTCGAAGAAAAAGTTGCTCTTCAGTCTGTGGTACGCAACTGTGTGGGTCCAGGGGGAAAACCCCGTTTGGGACTTTGGATGGAGTCTCCAGAAGCAAATTAAACTACAGTACATCGTGCGCCAAAAATCCCGGTCGTCTATACTTTGAAACGCTATATTTCTCAATTTTTGGAGTAAAAAGAAATTAGAAATATGATAACAAAGTGCAATTATTAGACAATCAACCTACAGGAAAATAATTTTCCGCTTTTACACACTATGTGTGAAAAATAAAGAATTCATAAATTTCGTCATTTGTAAAAACGAGCATGGCGCTTTCAACAGCAGAAAACAAATACACATAAATAATTTTTTAAGGATTTTGCCTTCAGTACTTTGACACTGTTGGTTGGGCGTCAGGAAGAACGTCCATGCAGCCTATAAAAATTGAGTGATGAGGTGTTGGTGTGGTTTTTCCTGTCTGGAGCGAGATGCAGATTGTTTACATATGGTCCAGCTGATACCACTGCTATCCCCAAACTCCAGCATCTCTTGCCTCATTTAAATCCAGACAGGTTTTACCTTTCTGGTACCGGCTTACCCAGGTTGTCCTGGAAAAAATGCCGTTAAACGGGTGTAGTAGCAGTAGCAGTAGCAGTAGTAACGTTTAAGCTACAAAAGTTCAACTGATTCGCGAATGATGCAAAAATCTCCATGAACAAAAGAAAGAAGAGAATGCTGAACGATCTTATCCAAACTTGACAAAACTGGCTCAACAGACCAAACTTCAGCTAGCGGTCGTCCTCGCTCTTCGTTAGCACGAAAACACTAAGGTCCTTTTTCACTTAACAAGGCGATCGACCAGTGGCCGAGATAATTTTGCTGGTCACTGTGGCTTAAGGGTGATGAATAACACGGTTTGCATTAAAACGGCTTTCTACCCTACTGTTTGTGTTAAACATTCCTTCAACCAGTCAACACATAACAGCTGGTGCTGGCAGACGATATAGATATGCTTGCTCGCGAGTTTATAGGTTTCATATTTTTGTGGGAAATTTTGCTTCACGTCACATGTTTTTAGAATGTTTCTTCTCCAAAATTTAGAAACGCTACAACGCTTCAAAGTAGACTGGGATTTTTTGGCGCACTTTACACGCTAACAGACTCTGAAAGAAAGCAAAACAATATTTTGTCAACTTAGAATTGCAAATGTCGGTTCTGTGAGAAGGATTGAGGAATCGAGGGGCTGTCTGAACCCAACGAATACCCTGGCCTGGTTCCGCCACTGCGTGAGCTGCTATTTCTGATGTCATATTCGCTGTGAACGAGGAACTGTTGGAGGAAATTCCACTAGTTCTAATTCACAGTGAGTTAGGTGTGAGAAGCATCATCCAAATTAACAGAAAGGTAAAACGAGTCTGGATTTAAATGAGGCAAGAGATGCTGGGGTTTGGGGATGGCAGTGGCATCAGCTGGACCATATGCAATGCAAGCAATCTCCACCTTGCTCCAGACAGATAACCACACCAACAGTCCAACACCTCATCACTCAATTTTTCCAGGCGGGATGCTCTTCCTGACGCCCAACCAACAATGTCAAAGCACTGAAGGCACATAATTATGTTAATTGAAATTTAAAATTGTTGCAAATCCAAGATTATATAGCCAAACTGAAGATAATGTCAAATGTACATGACTTAGCAAAGTAAGGCAACAACAGGAACATGGTTGAGGGACGATGTGAAGGAAATGTTCTCATAGCTTAATGCGAAACATCACATAGGCAAAGGGGCGGGAGGCGAGGTGGCGGCATAGTGAAACGGGTATTTTATTGTTTGCAAGATACTTTTACAGTCACATTTTGAAATTATCTTGACAAAATGACAATACTTTCAAAGACTTTCCCAAAATTCTGTTCTTGTGAATAAATTAGACATAACAACACACTTAAAAGAAGCCATTTCTCAGCTCTCTGCTTTGCTAACTGGTCCTCTCAATCCTGCACTCCCACACTGCAAACATGCCGCTGGAACCAAGAGAACAATAAAGGTCAACATAACGCCATGACACCCACATCTAGCACTGCATGCGGCGGCGATGAAGGCTAATACAGTAAACACTCAACTGCCGACCGTGTTAGCGAGAAAAGTAATAGCATCACTGGTGTCTGCACGTCTGTTCGTTCGTTTTCATTCTAATCGACCTCTGAATTTGGATATCTGCATGTGTATGGGTCGCTACTCGTCACCGTAGTTGGCGGGTATCGAAAATCAACGTCACAGATCAAGGTCAAGGGTTAGGTTTAGCAACGACGGCAACGCGGTCGGTCTGTCGTCGATCGTCGATCAATGGCAGTTTTTCTAACGCCGACAGCAGCATGTCAAGTCACTCAGAGCAGGCGAGATGCTGTGTCACAGAACAAGTCGGTCGTCGTCGGGCGCTGCGGCGGCGGCGGCGGGACCCGCAGCGGTCTCGCCGGCGACGTCAGTGCCGCTGGCGAGACGGCGCTTGCAGGCGAGCAGTCGCTCGACGTCGCGCCACAGTCGCATCTGAGCGACGCTCGTGTCGTGTGTGTCGCGCAGCGCCTTCTGCCGGTCACGCAGCGCCTTGCCGACGTTCTCCTGCTCCGCCACACGACGCCCGTACTGGTCGCTGCACACCAGTGCCACCGGCGCACGAACCAATCAATCAGTAAGTTTAATGTGGCCTAACTGGCGCAAACGCTGCAACAACCACTAACTGGATGACGTCAGTACATGATACGATTGCTTAAATAAACAAGAAGCTCAACTATCGCCGAGGGACCGCGCGACGTGCCGTCTCAGTTGAAACCGTGCAAAAAGTCGCACAAACGTTCATTGAATTGCATTGAATTGATAAGTCCTGCAACAGGCAAATGACGTTCAAGGTTATCCAAGGTCATTAAAACTGGCACGAATCGATAGGCCATATGATACTTTCTATTAGTGGTGTGAAGTAACAATGTGTCTATCTTGCACCATTTCTTTGATACTACCACTTTTAAGGTGTACGTGACTGCCTGTAAAGGGCTCTAACACCCATTTAATTTTTTATACCCATTTAATGGCCCTTTTTCCGGGACTACCTGGGTCAGCCGATACCAGAAAGGTAAAACCAATCTGGATTTTACCAAAGCAAGAAACAGTGAGTGGCAGTGGCATCCGCTGGGCCATATGCAAGTCTGCACCTCGCTCCAGACAGATAACCACGCCAGCACCCCACCACTCAGTTTTTTACAGGCCAGATGCCCTTCCTGCAGCCCAACCAACAGCGTCAAAGCACTGAAGGCACTATAGGGGGCTCTAACCTTGAAAAGTATCTTGTTTTCAGAAAACAGTTGCGATTACAGACCACATATACTTTCCCATTCATGTATACACACATATATACAAAACGTAGTTAATACGTATCATATTCATTGAGAAATACGAGTTAGAAAGGTTTCGAACAGCTAAAGTGACATTTGAGGTCGCTCAAGGTCATTGACACTGGTGCCATTCGATAGCTCACATATGATTTCCTATCAGTCTTCCATTGTAGCTGCATCTTTATATTGTACAGTTTCTGAGATATTAGCACTTATTTCCCAAATTTCAAGAGGTCATGTGACACTAAATGCACCCCCATACTGCAGAGCTTTAACATGTGTAACGACAGTACTCTTTATTTTCAATCTGCAAACCAAATTTGAAATGTCTAGCTTCATCCGCTCCAAAGATATGGCCTGCCCAAAAATGTAGCAATGGGTTACGTAACCCGTACCATGCCCACTTGGGGGAGAGTCAGGCATCACAAGACTAATACTTCACGCAGCCAACTAGTGTACGAAATCTGAAGTCTCTAGCTTCAGTCGTTCCAGAGATTATTCAGGGGGTGTAAAATTCTAGAATGTGTCATGTGACCCTGACCACGCCCCTTTCAGGGATGACTTATCTTCAACAGGCTGGGACTTGCTACCATTAATCTAAAGATCAAATTTAAGTTTCCCATTACGAAGATATGAAAAGCGGTGCAAATGTACAAATTGGGGGTCATTCAAGGTCATCAGCAATGTCACCATTCGATACAGTGCATACGACTTCCTAGTCAACTTTAATAGAAAGTGTGTGTCTATCTTGTACCGTTTTCCAGATACAGTTTGTTATTTGAAGAAATACGCCGATTTTAACCCACCCCGCCTGCATTTGACACCCACATAGGGGTAGATCCCGGTCGAATTTCGCCGAGATGTTTGGCACCAGAAAACTAGAGTCCCTGGGCTATTGTGTGGCGCTACTATTGTGTTCCTACGTTGAGCCATTTAAGTAGAACTCCGACTTATGACAGACACAGACAGAGACGGACAGACACAGGGCCAAAGCATACACCATGCTAGCATAGCGTCATGCAGTAAAAACGTTTTAACAGTCAATGCAAGGTGGACAGTGAATTTGCCACAAAGGCGTCAGTTGGTAGTGTACTCCAGATTAGAGAGTTGCACGGGGACAAAAATTTATTACCATCCCCAACCATCCCCACAAATGTCTGACCCTGTCCCCTACTGACCCCACAAGCACTTGTCGCTAGTGCTAACTTTTCTGTCCCTACTTAAACAATCAGCATAGACAAAAAAACAGCATTAATAATATAATACCACCAGATGTCAAAAACAAGCAAAGCTGACACGTTACACAATGTAATATTAGCTGTTATGGTTTAAATAATAATTTCTAATTACTGCATGCAAAATGCGCATAGGGGTACTAGTATCCACCACCATATCCACGGTAACCCCTGCAATGTTCATCCCAATTACTGATTACCGCAACGGTCGTCTCTATCACTGCAGTATACCGCATATTCCACTTCCATTACCGCGGATTTCCCGCAGTTACCGCAGTACTACCACTGTCCCCATTACCATGCAAGTCTCTATTGCAGATGTGTGGAGCCACAACCGCAAAGGCTTGGCTGCCGACTGTTGACAGTTTGATGGGCGGTAACACAAGGCGGTTGGCATTGGTAGAACGGAGTGTTCATCGACCAGGCAAGTCGTCAACATGGGTCAGCAGACGGAGGTAATTAGCAAGACGTCATCCATATCCGACAGGGATCGGATCCGACCAGATCCAAAATCTGTGGTATACTGGATATGGTCAGGATTCTAATCTGGCCAGATCCAACATCTCAGAATCTGGATCCTGCCGGATTAGAAAATTCTGCATGGATCCATGCACCCCAATTCGAAAGTGTTCTTTCCTGTGTGCACATCCAGGCCTCCATCTAATATGTGGTTCATTTGGCCCTCAGGAGTGCATATCCCTAACTGCATCTTGATTGGTTCAGCCGTTTTTGCAGGGCTCACGGCCGTCAGTAACACACACATAAACGGACAGACATGCATACCACGCCACTCCGTCTGTAGCGATAAGCCGCATCTGTGATATGCATGTGATGTGGCATAATAGAATCAGAATAAGACGGAGAAATTATATTATTTACGTATTTCTAAAATCATAAGCACAAAGCTACAATAGCAGCATTGCTTTATTTGTGAAGAAATGTTACCGGATTGATCTCTTCTTGCTGTCGGCATCAGTCGAGACGTAGAGCTTCATTTCTGTGCTGACACGCTCCAGCTGTTTCTCCAGCATGCTGCGCATCATCGTGATGTAGTGATAGCGAGATTCCTCAGCGCAGATCTCTTCATTCAATGCTCTCACCTCCTGACTCATCAAGTGGTCAGAGAATTTTTATGAAAGGATGCACCACAAACTGCTCCTTTTCCTGCAGAATCTGGGCCCAATGTAGTACACAGTTCCTAGGACCTACCCACCCAAATGGGCTGAGTCCATAGCCCAAATGGCATCATGAATGGTTTGGCCACCTGCTATTGTAGGGCTCATCGTTGTGATCAACAGACACACACACAAACACACAGACCATGCTACATCTGCAGCAACAGGTTGCATCTACGTACTGAGTGCACGTGATGAGGCCTACTTCTACATCATCCAGCCTGTTTCTACATCACGGTTCATAATTACTCCATTAGTCCATGTCATAGATATTCTTGCCCATATTTATTAATAGCCCACACTGCCAGCAATGCAAGCTGCACTAAGGATGCTGGGTACTGCTATGGATGCTGCACGTTCCGTGGTCGGTGTGTTGGGCACACTGGTGAGTGTTGCAAAAATGGTGTAACCGATCCAGACGCCATTTAGGATGTTCACTCATGTGGGCCTAAAGTACCATGCATTAGATGGAGGTTCACATCCCGAGAAAACGGACACTTTTTATGGGGACATACATATGCCGATCCAATGCCCAATGAAAAGTGTAGAGAGATTCAGTGCGGTATGAGGATGAAGGTGTGCCCTATTACAAAGGTCTGTGTGATGGCACTGTGGACTGTCACTACCATTATTGTTGCTACTTGTTCTTGCAATATTCGGTTTTCGTTACTATTAATATCATCATCACCATCACTGTCCTGGTTGCAATTCTAAATGACAAATTTTATGTAACACCAGCAACATGACTTGAAAATACACAGAAGGTCCAAGCCTTAGAAACACTCAGAATGATAACATAAAACAATTACAAAACGCAAACAGGAAACATTGGTAGCAACAATACCACACCATTTCAAGCTTGGACCTGTTGCTTTCGAGGCCAGTGGCAACAGAGTCGTAGGCTGCTTTCTTGTCACTGTACTGCGCTGTGAGAGCCTGTGAACAACAAAACACAGCAGCATCAGAGCAGCTGACGTCACTCCACCAGCAGAACACTCATGCTGATATGACACTTCTTCTTTCATTGAATCTTGGACAATCAACACTAACAGCAGCAACTCTGGCTATCAGCATAACCACTAGTAACTGAATCAGATAATACAGTCAGCAGGAAACGCAAAGTTGTACCTCCAGTATTTCCAATACCAAAAGGACTTCTCTGACAACTGAGGCGACAGCAACTCTTCAATAGGTTGCCCGTGATATAAAACAAATGAGCATTGTTGGCACAGAGAGAATAATTAATTTATCGGTGGCAAGAATATTTAAGCGCTTGACGTATGTAATGTCAGGGCATGGAAGCTCGTGGTTATGAAGGCTCTGTATCACAGGCTACCTAATCATGCTATCTCAAGGCAGGATCTAGGTTGTCTGAGAAGTGCTGCAGTAATACTGTTCTTCTTGCACAACACTGATACACAAAGTTGACATATAAATATATACAGAACTTCACTTTCTGTAACAAAGTAATAATCGGAGATGCGTGTTTGAGAAAAAGTCGTGGTAACGACCTGTGCCTGCTGACGCACTGAACGGAGTTCACGAATTATTGGCTCCAGAGCAGCTTTCTTGCTGGCTATTTTGCTGTTGAACTGCTGCACCATGTCGGACATGTCCTCGAGTGTTCGTCCCTTCATGCTGTCAAACTCGCTCTTCATTGTTGAGACGCTCTCAATTGCATCCTGTGTGTTGCGGTATCCACTCACGCCATGACGAGCCTCCACGGCGTTCTACACAGTTGCGGTGCACAACTACATGGCACTTACAATCAGCAGTGAACACGGATATGGTCCTTGTCTTGGCACCACGGTCCAGAGGCCACCTCAAGGTGTCCTGACACCTCGCCTTGACATCGCCCTGGGCCTTGGATGCCTGGTCTTGGTCTTGCCTCAGATCAACTGGCAGATGCCTCAGTCTTGTGGGTTAGCACCTTGGTCTCAGCTTGGAAGGCCTCGCACACATCACTGACAGTGAATCTACCAGCTCAACCAGCTTGCTTTACACAAGTACACAAGTGCCTCATCTCGACCTACAGCCACCACCTCCACCATTACTACTTCCATTCTACAGCTGTTCTCCACGTGAACTTCGGCTCAGCTGGTTACCCACTGAGTCTCTTCCTGACAGACAATGAAAGATCATCTGACTGACAACAGCCACAACATTATATGAAAAACAGAAAAAGAAAGCTACTGCTCGCTGAATCAGACAAAGCACTGACAATACAAAAGGGTGATCAACAGTAAATCACAGAATCTTGGAAAAGTCTTATAAATAATAAATACCTAAGTAACAACATACATCAAAATCTCCGAGTAAAGTCACTAAGACATAAAACTGCCATGTCTTAGCAACTATTTCTCACGTTATTTTCAGTACTAACCATAAAGTAAACCACTGACAACAATGTGTTTCTGCTGAATGCTGGTTTTACTACATGTACAACTACAATAGCTACTTAGTAAGTCTCGTGCTGATATATAGAGAAGTGGCAGGAATGACTTGCACTATCTCAACGACGGTTTTAGGCTAAATCTAGGTTAACCAGTTTCCCGTTGATGTTTTCCTTCAATTATTCTGGAAGAGAACCTCTGGGAATAAGTGGCGTTAGTTTTTTTAACACTTGGGCCAAATGACATTCCTGTCACCCAAGTAAACTCATTGAAGGACAACGACTGATAAAAGACAGAATAACGGAACTTGGTGCTACCAGTCTGCGGTCGAGCAAGCCGTGCCTCTGACCGAGCACCTCCTCCGTGCGAGCGAGCACGCCCAGTTCAGCACGCAGTCCCGACAGCTCCGCCTTCTTCTTCTTGTACGTTGTGCTCTTCGTGCGCAGTTTGTTCACGTAGCGCTTGAACTGCATGCATCAAACAACCAACAACAATGCAATCGTCAATATCAGACTTCACCACCACTTCAGTGCCGCCCTCTGGTGAGTCAGTATATGCCGTGCTGTCAAATCAACGCTGCCGCCTACTGAGTCACTTTGAGTATACGCCTTTGTCACGTTGCTATGTCCTTGCACCGTTGCACAAACAAGACACCATCAAGAAAACTGGAAGCATTAAAGTATTTGCAACACAATCAAAAGAGGACCAAGCCACAACCATAGATAACATGTGCAAATAATTCGGTAAAGTTCAAACCAGTGGTTCCAGACAGAGACAGACAGGAAAACAGACATGCACACAGACATGGTCATCATAATACTCCGAAACTCTACAAGGGGACACAGGAACGAAGTCCCAACAGGTTTTATAGTCTCAATAAAACAAACAGATGCTCACACTGTAGCAGTGAATCTGTAACAATCCAATGCCAGACCACGCAAGATACAAAGCACCAATACACTGCTGGTACTAAATTATACTGCTTAATGTAAAAAAACTTGCCAAAGGTTGATGCATACATGGTAGCACCTGACGCTTCTTGGTGCAAAATTTTACTGCCTGCAGGGCCTTGCTGATGGCAACCAGTGCAGAACAACAACAAGTAGAAGAAAAAAACGCCACAAAGTATTCACACAGCCATGCTGACTAGATGTGATGCTGCTAGAAGTGCTACAATCCCGTGTGACTGATAAATACCTCGTCTCCCTTGAGAACCTCATCACCATTGCCAGCCTGCTGCACACGGCTGCGTTTCTCTTCACACTCGGCTTCCGTACGAGCCAACTCCTCGCGGACTTGATGCAGCTGCTCCACAGCGGCTTTCTTCTTGCCACTCACAACTACCGCCTACATCAACAACAACAAACACAACTCAGATATTACCAAGTTACTTTAACACAACCAAAACAAATTCCTGACATCAATGTTTCGGTCGCTGATCTGCGGCCTTCATCAGGACTGACTTCCAGTTTAGGAAGTAAGTAAACTGTCCCAGATGTGGCTCAGTTAGCAGCTCCATGCGTCTAGATTCATGCTGCTGCTCTTGATGATCCATACTGCCTCCCTTGACAGAAGAAACTTGTTGCGGTTGTGCGAAAAGTAAATTTATAATAGTTCTGTCCCAACCTGACAAAACTTTTACTGAAACACACACAGACTTCTCACGATGTAACGAACGTACGTCAGCAGTGACATACTTCGACCCTGAACTGTCTGTATGCAAATGAGATGCAGAACCTAACAAGTTGGTCACAATGCATTTTATAGTGAAACAAAACTAGAATGTCAACACACTGTGTTACTTGTTTGGAGATAAACTGTACTGTAACCAGCTGTAAGGGTTGATAGTTATACAGTTATATAATGTAGTTATTCATTTAGTTTTCATTTTCAGGGTACCAGTAGTATTCAAAAATGTTGTAAAGTTAGAGGCAGTATCTTATATTCTGATATTTCTTAAAGTCTGACACAAACATCGCTATGGTACAAGTCAATGCAAAATGTTAGTGATAATAATCACACTAATAACGCCATTAATGAGCACATTTGTACAACACAAAAAAAGTCAAAGGCATGCTGGTTATGCAGACAGGTGTCTGGCAAATATTGCCTCAGTCAGCAACAAGCAGTGCTTTTCATAAGGAAATAGCAGGCGATCGATAACTTGATCGTGCCGGACCCCTTAGGCGATCGACCGGCGTCAGCAGTCGACTGACCATCTCAAATGAAAAGCACTGGCAACAAGACTTGGACGGCTGTGGGCAGAGAGTTCCAGATGACTGCACCATAGACTACAAGTAACATTCTTGTTCTCTGGAGGACAAGCTTCTGTTGTCACAAGGCCACAAAATTAATCAGAATAACAACAGCAAACAGTCGTCTCACCTGCTGTCTGAAAAGTGAAAGTCTGTCATCTGAAGAATCAGCCATTATCCTCTTCTCAAACAATTGATTAATCTCAACATTGACTTTACCAATCTACAAACCATACCATTCACTGTGACTGTTCAACAAGAACAGTAACTGCATGCACCTATAAACTAGACTACAAAATTTGTGACAAAAACATGACTAGCGCAAGACTGATGTGCACATGTTATGTAATATGACAAGTTTTATGTAAGCAATATCATGAACTTGGAAACAAACTGAAACTACAGTCGAATCTTGTTATATCGAACTGGGATAATTCAAACTTCCACTTATATCGAAGTCGGACTTTGGTCCCAGCTATGAGCCACTGCAAAAGGCGGGAAAACCATCGGATTTATCGAACACGGATATATCAAATTATTGGCTATATCGAGCAATCAGCGTCGCCCCAGGCGTCCACAATCGTCGTTTATATCGAATGTCTATTGGCGGTCGCTGCCTTCAGTGCTTTGACTCTGTTGGTTGGGAGACAGCAAGGGCATCCGGCCTGTAAAAAACTGAGTGGTGGGGTGCTGGAGGGAACTGTTAGACACTGTCAAAGCAAGGAAGCTAGCATACTATGGTCACACCATGAGGAAACACAGGAGTTGCCTGGAGAAAGAGATAATGCAAGGAACAATGCCAGGTGCACGTAGGCGAGGAAGGCCATGCACGACCTGGATGGACAACATCAAGACATGGACAGGACTCTCCGTGGAAGAGTCAGTCAGAATGAGAGGTAAAAAAAGGTAAAGTTTTCCCATACTCGTTACCGAGCGTTGGGCCCGGAGCTGATCCCGGTGTACAGGCAGTCAGCCCGCAGGTGACGTGAAGTGAATCATGCCATATACCCAGCAGTA